>Ga0247760_1000379_pt1 | contig 49237 bp, 48 predicted proteins | sample UWRJL171409R4_FD_179936 | JGI IMG/M metagenome (GOLD analysis project Ga0247760, IMG submission 179936) | Plant litter microbial communities from Arlington Agricultural Research Station in Wisconsin, United States - UWRJ-L171-409R-4 | ecosystem: Environmental > Terrestrial > Plant litter >...
AATCCACAACGGGAAGACCACTTACACCCTGCATAGCATAGTCAAGATCGCTAACATTGACCAGTTCGCCATCGAGAAGGCTGTTGTCAGTCCAGCGCAACTGCTTGCTGCGCTGCTTGTTCACCAACAGCCATGAGCGCAGCTCATCATCCTTGACGTCGAGGAAGCCGGCGAGCTTGCTCATGTCCATGGTGGTGTAGAGGCGGAGGTAGGACTTCACGGTAGGGCTGAACATGTTGGTCTTCACCTCGTCCATGAAGATGGACAGGTGGTGTTCAATAGGGTCGATGTTGGCCTCCGGGTTGTCGAAATCTGGGGGCACAGGGGAGATGAACTTGGGGCAGGCAGCCCTGAAGAGCTCCTCAAAGATGGGCAGGGCCTCGGGACCACCCTTCTGGAGCTTCAGGAGCTGATCGCCATACTTCTCACGCAGAGCCGTGTGGATGGTATCATCCAGACGGGTGGGGTGGAAGGCGACGCAGATGGCGATCAGGGCGTACATCTGCTCGTTCTTCTTGGTGATAGAGTCGTACTGTGCGCTCTTCTGGAAGTTCTTTGTCCGCGACACGTAGACCAGGATGTGGCTGAACATGCGGATGGCATCACCGTAGCGGCGCATCATCATGTAGGAGAAGCCTACGTAGTAGTAGGTTGTGAAGTGGGCGGCCATGACGCGGGCAAACATGGCCTTCTTGTTGAGCTCGATATCGTCGAGGGTCTTGAGCGCAAGGCTGAAATCTCCGAGGAGACAGTGGACCCGCAGGAGCCCAATGATGGAGAAGTAGCCGAGCATGCGATAAAGGCTCTTTGAGCCGTAGTCGCCGGCAACAGCCATGGGGTCCTCGTTACGCTTCATGGCACCGAGTTGCTCGGGGATCTGTGATCTCTGAATCAGGGAATAGAGCACGTTGAGCACACTGTAACACCCCCATGTGTTCGGGTTTTCGCGAAGCATCTGAACCTCCTCCTCGTTATTGGCCTGACGTGCGATTCTTGCCCGGTAGGAAGAGAACGAGTTGAACTGGTAGATGAATTCATCGATGACATCCCACGCCCAGTAGTACTACGAGATAAGAGTCAGCATGATACCTAGACCTGTTTTCCCTCAAGCTCGCGCAAACGCACCGATGGAGGCTCCAGATCGACCGGGCCCTCCGAGTTGAGAATAAAGTGGAAAAGACTGCAGTACTGGTCGTAGCTCTGGAACTTGGCCTCCAACGGGGCAGAGAAGTCCAGCGGCTGTGCTGCTTGTGCTAGGCGTGACTGAATATCGTCGGTCTGCTGGGCCATGGAGAGGCCGGCAGGCTCGTCGTCCATGCCGTCCTCGTACTGGACCTGCTCCTTGTAGTCGTTGACGAGGGCCTCCTCCTCGACATCGCTGTCGTCCCCCATGGTGCGCATGGGCGCCATGCCGTTCTGGAAAGAGCTCATGGTGATTGATGGCAGCACCTCGCGGTCGTGAACAAGCCTCGCGATGGTTGGAGAGTCGGTGACCTGGAGGCGTGGGGTGTGGCGGTCGCAGTTGCCCGAAATCGCCAAAATCGTGTTGGTGGGGCTCGACGATTTTTTGCGTCCTTTGTGCCTTTCCGCTCAGGGTTGGCCGACCCGCTATAGACCAAACCCCGCAATACAGATCGAGGACCCCACCAGGAAGGAGTTGAGGCGCTGACTTTCATCCAACTCTGAAAGCCATGGCCGGAAGGCACAATGATTTCATATGATTTCATATTCACTCGGGTACAGCCTGCGTACCTTGGTCAAGAGGCTCTACAAGTTCACTTACATATAAACTGCACCACACGCAACATGATTCTAGTTTCTTTCTGGCTTAGAATTTGACTTCCAGTGTCTATGTGGCAAAAGCATCGGTCCTTCTGCCCGAGCCCATCTGCATTTCCTGGTGTCTTCTACCTCTCATGCTTGCAGAGACTGAGGTGTTAGTCATAGTACCCCATCGCCACTGTTGCACTACCACCTCTGGACTGCTACCTCCGCACTACATCTCATCCGCTGTTTGCAGCTTCAACCTTCCCACCAACCACACATACCCTATTCGTGACACACTCCTTTTTTAAGATGCCCGTTGTCACACCAGACAAGCTGGCTAAGCTCCAGCAAAATGCCGACGATGTGCGAAATGTGAGTTTCCCCCTGTCTCCCTCTATCAACCCTGACAACACTCGATTATTGGGTATCGTACTAACTGCTCACTTACTCCTTTTTCCACCAGATCTGCATTTTGGCTCATGTTGTACGTCTGATCCCGATATTTTCTTTCCCGTAGCGGATTTCCATCTAACATTGCTTTAGGACCATGGCAAGACGTCGCTTACAGATGCCCTCCTCGCCACAAATGGCATCATCTCGCCCAAACTCGCGGGCAAAATCCGGTACCTGGACTCTCGGCCAGATGAGCAGCTGCGAGGCATCACAATGGAATCGTCTGCCATCTCACTATACTTCTCCATGCTGAGGCGGTCAAGCCCCGACGCCGCTCCTGAGGCCAAGGAATACCTCATCAACCTGATCGACTCCCCTGGCCACATCGACTTCAGCAGCGAAGTCTCGACAGCTTCACGCCTGTGCGACGGTGCCGTCGTGCTGGTGGACGCAGTCGAGGGTGTTTGCAGCCAGACAGTGACCGTGCTGAGACAAACCTGGACCGAGAAGCTGAAGCCCCTTTTAGTCATCAACAAGATGGACCGCCTCATCACCGAGTTGAAAATGACACCTGGTGAGGCCTATATCCATCTCAGCAAGCTTCTGGAACAAGTCAACGCTGTCCTCGGGAGCTTCTTCCAGGGAGAACGGATGGAAGAGGACCTGAACTGGCGGCAGCGCATGGAAGAGCGAGTCACCGCCGCCGCTTCCAAGGATACCAAACTCACGGACCAGCAGACCGAGACCGACGAGCTGGAATTCCAGGAGCGAGACGACGAGGAGCTTTATTTTGCACCGGAGAAAAATAACGTCATCTTTGGCAGTGCCATAGATGGATGGGCGTTCACAGTGAGGCAATTTGCCAGTCTTTACGAGAAGAAGCTGGGAATCAAACGTAACGTACTGGAAAAGGTGCTGTGGGGGAGCTTCTACCTTGATCCCAAGACAAAAAAGGTATTAGGTCCAAAACATCTCAAAGGACGGGCCCTCAAGCCCCTTTTCGTTCAGCTAGTGCTGGATCAGATCTGGGCTGTCTACAGTGCCACCGCCGGCGGAGACTCCGGAAAGGGAGATCCCGCGCTCCTGGAGAAGATCACAAAATCCCTGAACCTCACCGTCGCCCCCCATATCATGCGCTCCCGAGATCCTAGGCTTCTCTTGACTACGGTATTCTCATCCTGGCTTCCATTGTCCACCGCGCTGTTGGTCTCAGTGGTAGAATCGCTGCCTTCGCCAATAATAGCACAAGCGGAACGCCTTCCCGACCTTCTGGATGAGATCCCCGGAGCAGATCATGTTGACCCCAAAGTCAGAGACGCCATGGTTTTCTTCAAGAAATCACCATCGGACCCTATGGTCGCGTACGTCAGCAAGATGGTCTCCATACAAGAGAGTGAGCTTCCCGAGAACAGACGACGCGGACCTCTGAGCCCCGAAGAGGCAATAGATATGGCGAGACGCAAGCGCGCTGAAGCAGCCCGTGCCAAAGACAATACGGATAATGGCATAAACGACCTTACAGCTGCACTGTCGAACGCCTCCTTGGAGCCCCTTGCCCGCGAGACGGAAGAGAACAAAGCCGAAAAAGAACATCTCATTGGATTTGCACGGATCTACTCGGGTACGCTTTCGATTGGCGATGAGATCTACGTCTTGCCCCCCAAGTTCACTCCAGCCAATCCTAACGCCACTCCCACGCCCAAAAAGGTGACGGTCGGTGCCTTGTACATGTTGATGGGACGGAATCTTGAGGCCCTGGACTCTGTTCCTGCCGGTGTTGTGTTTGGGGTCCGCGGGCTCGAAGGCAGCGGGCTGCTCAAATCAGGCACGTTGTGCAGCCAACTGGAAGGGGCAGTTAATCTGGCAGGTATTGCCAACCTTGGCGGCAAACCCATCGTCCGGGTCGCTCTGGAGCCGGTCAACCCGGCAGATTTGGATAAGATGATCAAGGGGCTCCAGCTTCTCGTTCAGAGTGATCCTTGCGCAGAGTACGAGCAGTTTTCCAGTGGAGAGCATGTCCTTCTGACGGCTGGGGAGCTACATCTCGAGCGCTGTCTGACGGATCTTCGGGAAAGATTTGCACGATGCGAGATCCAACCTAGCGCCCCTATTGTACCCTACCGCGAGACCATCGTCCGGAGCGAGGAGATGAGACCTCCGGCCAACAAAGAACTCGGGCGTGGTGTTGTTGTTGGCGTTACCAGCTCCAAGCAGGTCACAGTCACACTACGAGTGAAACCGCTCCCCTCGGATGTCACCGATTTCCTTCACAAGAACTCTGGTGGTATCAAGGCGTTATATTCCGACCGCAAGGCTGCTGGCGAGACAGACCCAGAGCCAGCAGCAGGCGACAAACTTGAGGCAGACGACGAACTCCCACGAGTGACGAAGACTCTCTCTGCCGAGGACCTCAAGGGACAGCTACAATCTCAGTTCGACACCTGTAAAGAGCGCGAAGGCTGGAAGAACGTGGTCGACCATATTGTTTTTTTTGGCCCCCGAAGGACCGGACCAAATCTCCTCGTCGATGCCACAAAAGATCAGTACTTCTCCAAAGCTTTCGCCACCGAGAAGGACAAGGCCCGCGAGCGGACATCTCCCTCCAGGGACGAGAAGCTGCAGGCCAACCACCTCTGCGACAAAATTGTATATGCCTTCCAGCTTGCAACACACCACGGCCCGCTCTGCCACGAGCCGGTAGAGGGCATTGCCGTATTTATTGAGGATGTCTCCATCGCAGAGACCGAAGAGGATATCGCCGCACGGGACCGTGCTGGTCGGTTGACAGGTGAGGTTATCAAGACGGTGCAGCAGTCAATTCACAAGGGCTTTCTGGACTGGTCGCCGCGTCTCATGCTGGCCATGTACTCGTGCGAGATTCAAGCAAGCAGTAAGTTTGATTTTTATCACCTCCCTCTTATTGCCTCCCCGAATACGTTACGCTAACACTCCGTCCCTCACAAAGCTGAAGTTCTGGGCCGTGTATACGATGTCATCACCCGCCGCCGAGGCAGGGTACAATCCGAAGCCATGAACGAGGGAACACCATTCTTCACCATCCAGGCTCTGCTACCTGTGGCAGAGTCGTTTGGTTTTGCCGATGACATGCGCAAGCGGACATCGGGTGCGGCGCAACCGCAGCTCATCTTCACCGGGTTTGAGGTCCTTGACGAGGATCCCTTTTGGGTACCGTTCACCGAAGACGACCTCGAGGATCTGGGCGAGTTCGGCGACCGAGAGAACGTCGCAAAGCGCTATATGGATAGCGTGCGGCGCCGCAAGGGCTTACTGGTTGAGGGGCGAAATGTGGCTACAGACGCACAGAAGCAAAAGACATTGAAGAGGTGAGGTGGGAGCGAAAGCACAGAAAACAATATATGATGTGCTGAGGATGGGAAGATGGAAGACGATACACCAGGAGGCGCAAGGCAGAAATCCTCGTAGAGCACTTGTTTCGAGGATGGTATCTGATTAACCTTTTATCTTCCATGTTGTCGTGCGTAAATGGAAGCATCGTCGTTAGATAGACCCTGCCTTCCCGGAATCATGTCGACCAAAGCTACATGATATGCCCTCGTCTACATGTTAAACGATGCTGTCCCAACTTTTGGTTTGCCCGCTCCCATTCATACGGTTCCGATATCGCATCATCAGAAAGCACCCAAGAGCCCAGTGAGTTCGTCTAGCAAGCAGGCAGATGGCTTAGGAGACGCCCCATCCCTGTCATTTCAAAAAAAACCAAAGCAATCAAGAAACAACGAAAATGAGGCAGACGTCGATCCCTTCTCAAATGCGGGGAGTCCTCCCCAGGAAGTGTGCTGCATATCTATTAGAAATCCCCCCGTCTTCCCCTGAAAGAGTCGAGATCTTTGCTGCTCGACACTGTGTCTGCCCGCTGTGACATGAAACCTACGTTCCCGCAGTCGGTGAGAAGACCGACCGATAAAAGTGTTGGCAAAGGCCCCTCTAAATGCGTGATTACACGCATAACCGATTCTGATGTATAAAACTGGAGATGACCAGAAGCTGGAAGCAATGCAAACTTTTCGAGATGGTAGTAACGCCGACTGCGAAAAGATCTGGAGGTCCCTGCCAGGTGACTGGAAAAAGACAACAGACTTGGGGGTTGATATTGAGAAGAGACGAGGCAAGGGAGTTGATGCAGCCCAGTAAGTCTAACCCCCCGATACAGAAGAGTGGTGAGACCGGATATATGTACTGTCGAGGGCATCGCCGCTGGCTATCCAAGCAAAATCAAGATGAATTCGCAGGAAGTGAGGCAGATGCCGGTACCGAAGGCCGATAAAGAAGTGGTTGCCGTATGGTGGTGCAGATCATCAACGTGCATAGGGAGCTGATAGCTCCAACAGAGAGCCGATTCTGGACGTGACGCGTAAAGGAAAAGGGCGTTATGTATTGTAGTACAAAATTCAAGGGCGGCCACCACGTCGGCCCTTGTTCGGGACAGTGGTCCAGCCATCCTCATCTATCGTCGGAGTAGAGGGGCTCTGCTCAGTAACCGGAGACTGCGGTGTTTGACCCTGCGGAGTTGGGGCAGGGCCGCTGCCGTTCGCGCGGGGCGGGCGTCCACCAGCGTCGCTGCGGGGACCGCGCGGCACACCGCCACCACGGCGAGGGCCGCTTGGGATATGACCGCCACGGGAAGACGCGCGCTGCTCACTCGAAGCTGATCTCCAGTTTCCGCTCTCGGCAGCCCGAGTCTTCGGGTTAGCGACGGCCTCCTTCGGCTCGCGGGGCTCGCGGGGTTCGCGAGGCTCACGAGAACGGACAGGCAACTTCTGCTCTGCCGAATCGCCGTCCTCGGGAGAAGCTTCCTCCTTGAGAGCCTCCTTTACCTCGGCAGCGGCCTTAGCTGCCTCAGCAGCCGCGGCCGCCTCAGCTTCAACCTTTGCAGCAGCCTCGGCCTCCTCCTTCTCAGCAGCCTCCTTTGCGGCAGCTTCTTTAGCCAAGCGCTTATCCTCCTTAGCCTTATCATCCGCTTCCTTCTTCTCCTTGATAACCTGGAGACGCTTTTCCTCAATTAGTCGCTCCCGGGCGGCCGTGTCGATAGGGCGTGCGGCGCCGAAGGGGTTGGCCTTTGGGTCAGTCGCAGAAAGGGCAGGAGAAACCATGGCAGGCGTGTCCGAGACTGTGCGCTTGGTGAGATTCAACTTGGGACGTCCCACAGGCTGGGCAGGCGGTCCTCCAGCAGGAGAGGACGGGGCTTCGCTTCCATCGCGGGACTGTGCGGGCGATTTGACAGCAGCGTCGGGGCGCATCCTCTCGCGCCACTGGTTGTCCTTCTCGGCAGCGGTGGGAACACGCTCCGCGCGTTCGGGGCGCTCGACAAACTCGCGACGCGGAGGGCGGGAGCCCTCACCCTCACCTGGACCCCAAGCAGCGGGCGAAGCTTTTCTCGCTTCACGATACGTGTCGGACCTGCCGGCCTCAAGAGACCGGGGAGCACGCGAATCGCGAGACTCTGTACGCTCCATCGCGGGAGCGGCGGGGAGCGGCCCCTTTCGCTCCCAGTTGCCGAAATCTCTGACCTTCCCATCGTCGGCAAAGGGCTCGCGGGGAGGACGGCGCTCGCGGTCACCAAAATCTCCACCACCTTGTCTGTCACCAAAGTCTCCGCCACCGCCGCGTCGCTCGCCGAAATCTCCGCCACCACCACGTCGCTCGCCGAAATCTCCACCACCGCCACGTCGGTCTCCTCCACGGCCTGGGATCTCCTCCAGAGGGCCACGTCGAGCACCCCAGTCCAAGTCGCGGAACTCGCGGCCGCCGTCGGCTCTGTCCTTTGCTGGAGGGATGGTTAATGTCCTGTGAGTTTCGGGAGGCCGTAGGACTTACGCGGATCGGCAATCTTGATTCTGATGCTGCGTCCCTGGAAGGACTGTCCATCCAGAGTCAAAGCTTGTTTCAGGCCCTCGAGGTCTTCAAACTCGGCGTACGCAAATCCTTTCGGTCGGCCCTGCTCGCGATCCTCAATGATTCGAACATTCAGAACCTTGCACCCATCGAAGAACTCGGTGACGCTCTCCGCGGTTGCGTCATATGAGAGATTTCCAAGATGCGCGGTGAAAGGGGGCTTGGTTGGCAGAGTTTGGGGAAGATTGTCACGGATTGAGGAATAGCCTATGCAAGAAGACACGGTCAGTAGGACTTCGTTTCTATTTGGGAGAACTTGACATACCTCGGTCCGCGTAGCCGCCGCCACTGCCACCATAGGAGGTTGCTCCAGAGCGACGGTCTGAGGAGGGGAGGGGCTGGGTGCCTATTTGCAAATCGACTGTCAATTTTTCGCCCAAGGCCAATTGGTTGTGCGATGCAGCACCGAAAGCCGACCGCGGCCAGCACGACTAGGGCATGCATGGCATCATAGACGGTAATGCTTACCATAAGTATCCTCGACCTCATCGGCCCAAGAGCCTCCAGCGCCGCCAAACGCTGTCGCGATGTCAGTTCACATTTGTCAAGTTGGTCCTGGCAAATTGCTGGTGGTGTGCCTCGCTTGGCATGGAGGGGAAACTCACAGGGTTCGTTGATAAATTCGCCCAGGGAAAACTTCTGGACTTCCTTCTTTTTCGGCGCTGATCATTTCGGTCAGCAAAAAAAAAAACGAGAGTAGGGCAGACAGAGGCGCAAGCGATCTTGTCAGCGATGGGCGATCGTGCTCACCCATGATTGCGGTTTTTAGCCCACGCGCAGCGACCTTTTATCGCAGCGCGTAGTGGGAGAAGCGGTGGCCGAGATGGGGAGCTCGGCGAGGTAGAGATCTCGGTGAATCAAAGAGCAGCGAGCACCGATGAGGCCAGGTGCAATTGCAAGTCCCACGGATATGTTGGAAAAAAGTCGGCCGGTGTAGGTGGCCGAGGCTGTTGAGCTTGGAAATTTCGGGTGGAGAGAAAATTCAAGTTGTAGGAAATGTAGAACCCTTTCTCTTGCAAGGGTGGGGCTCCCCGCCCTAAAAAGAGTTTAGCGTCATCGTGGTCACTCACAAAGTCCCAACCGCAATGTGAGCAAGGCAGTTTATCAACGTTCTAAAGCTCCAACCTCCATGTTTCCATTTCACGGCAACCGGGAGATTGAGCTATCCTGCTTTCGCGCATCTATTCCAGGTCTCCACACGCCTGCTCGGTGTTTTAACGTTCTGTGCCCGTGCTAGTTGGGCATCACGGTACAGACTTCATCTTCGTTCACAGATCATGAAGCGTATCACACTGCCGAAGCCTGATGAGGGTGAGGATGTAAATCAAGTACCGGGTCCTGCAGTACCGGCGCAGCCGCAAAAAATATCACAAATATCGTCCAGACCGGCATCCCCGCCAGTGGCTCAGAATGAAAGGAGACAGTTGCTGCCCCCGGAGCTGATGGCAATCATTACCCCTTCCCTCAAAGTGGGAGCCACTGTTGGTAAGACTACCAACTTCTTTTTGTGTGTGACTGTCATCATGAACCAGGGGCTTATTTTCACCAGGAACTTTGGGACTGTTTACTGGAGCAGCTGCGGGAATCATCCGCTCTGCTCCCCCTGCTATGTTCTCTCTTGTGATGGGCGCGCAGATGTTCACCCTGAGTTCCAGTTACTATGGTGAGAGACCCCCGCCCTTGGATTCTACGTAGAATGCGGTTTATAACTTCCCTTAGCGTCCCGGATGGTCGCATTGAAAGCTTTCAGAGGAGAGAATGAGATACGGCTAGCAGACAAGGTGAAGGCGAGCACCGTGGCAGGCGGTATTGCGGGGATGATCGGAGGAGTACTACGTGAGTAATGGTGAGATTCGCGGCAAGTGAGGGTATTCTAACCGTCTCAAAGGGGGCCCAAAAAATATTGTGCCGGGCATGATATTCTTCTCTTTGTTTGGAGGAGCGGGTCAGCTGGTTGCAAACGCCATCGACTGGACACCCAAGGATCCGGCTGCCGGTGGTTTCTTGAAGTCAAAGTGGAGTCCCGTTACCTTCCTGAGCGACGAGGAATACGAAAAGATTCTCGAGGAAAAGCTCCTCCGGGTCGAGGTTGAAATAGCCATTGTCGACGACAACATCAAGGAACTCCTAGCGGCAGAGGAGCGATCGAACAAGGGGCCGACGGTGCAGGATCCTAAGGTCCCTGAGAAGGGCCACAATTAGGCCTATCCGCCATCATCACTGGCGTTGGTTGCGCTTTGGTTGCTTGGCTTCTGTGGTGTGGTAATTAATATCTGGGAATGTACTTGTAGGTTGTCGAGCTGTAACAGCAGAGGAAAACGGGCAGTGTGGACTGGACATACTACAGTGTATTTAGAGCGATGTGGTTGCACGCCGTGTTCGAACCAAGGCTCCAACAAAAACGGAGTTTGCCGAACCAGTATTGTCAAGATAACCATCTTGTAATTTAGCTTTGATCAGCTCTGATCGCGATCTTTCCAGACCTGGTGCCCATTCTCAGTAACGCGAGGACATTGCTGTTCATATACGCCGTGAGAACTTACCCACTGCCGACCCCGCGATATCGCCCAACCCCCCTTTTTTCCCTTTTGGCTAGAGCTTCAATGTAGCAACTAGGTATTACCAAGCGCCATCAAGGGATCTCGTCATGGAGGCATTAGCACAATTTAAACCTACGAAGATGGGAGTGTCCGGTCTATCCCCTCCAACTTGGACAACCCCAGGGCCGGGCAGCCAACTCGTTTTCGTCTGCCCCGGATCCACTCTGATCCGTTCAGGCCGTAACTACTGATCAGTTTGAACTAACAATTGAGCACAATTTAAGGAGTTTCTTCACTGGACCGGTAATAGCGCACCGGGCAGAATCAAGGTTCCAGGTTTGCAAACGCAAACTGGTAAACGCGGAGCAAAGCAGGGCTCAACTCTGATTTCGTCAACCAGCCGCCCGGTTATCATCTGGGCAAGGGGGAGCTCGCAATGATGCAACATCAATGCCCCACCGAGCTGAGCTGGGGCCCAGCTCTGGGCTTCCACGCTTCCCAGACCCCTGTTGTAGCTTGGAGATCCCGTAGGCGGTGTTGGGCGGCAGAAAATGCTTGAGCGTGGGCTGCCAGACAGGGATGATGGCAAGATTGACTTATCGCTATTGTCCCGAAACAGAGCATCCGCGCGGGCTCTTCCAGGTTGCAATTTGTCTTCCTTCTCGCCGGTCTTTAACGGCCCATTCGACGCCCAGTTTATACTGTCCGTCGAGTTTCTGCGTAGCTCGATGCGCCGCCCGCTGGCTAATCCCGGAATCCGATCAACTCGGTGTGGGTGAACAAGGAACAAGGAACAAGGGTTGTTTGGCCGGCGCATCCACGACGACACGCTCGCCCGATATGCATCCATCGCCTTACAGCTGCGCGAGTGAATAGAGAAGGACAGGAACACATGTCTGGCCGTCGCCTCGTACGCTCTTTACCCTCCCTCGCCGATCACCGCTCTTCGTGCTGCTCGTCGGCCAGACTTGATGGATGTTGACTGACAGCCAACCCGGGCCCGCAGGAACAGGCAGAGGCACAGGCACAGCACAGGCCGGACGCCCGTATCCGACGTGGATGCGATGGCGTTGCTTAACCCTACCTTCATATTCGGAATTATCGTCCTCCTCTACCTCTCCTCCTTTGTCCTCTTCGCCGTCCTCCGCATCGTCACAGGCATCTCTATCCAGCGCATCGGCTATTTTTCTCTGCGACGACTCGCATATACCCCACGTGATGGTGTCCGTATCGAGATCCGCGGTCTCGGGCTCAACGTCCACCGGCCCACCTTTGCGCAGCCAACATGGCTTAGCATAGTGCTGAGCGAGCTTGTCGTTACACTCGATATCCGAGAGTACGAAGGGGGTCGAGGGACCGGCACCGCTCCCGGGGATGGCGATTCCGAAGACGAATCGGACGAGAAGAAGGAGGTCGCTACAAAACCACCGAGGATCCCGACCACACGAGGCGATAAAAGTACGAATGGTCGGAGCGAGTCATGGAAACAACTGACACAGATCAAGGACCGGGTCAAGCGGCTGCATCGGAAGGTAAATTGGCTCCGGATGGTGGACGTGGTTGCGACCAACTCAACTGTCAGGATCGTGGATGTCGGGAGTGTACAGGTCGGGAGCTTCACTGTGGCCGTTGATACCCGTCGTAAGATGGTCGACCGCGCGCGCTTCTTTCTCCAGGGCAGGACAGAGAAAAGCGGGCAGAAGAGGCAGGCGGAGTGGATATTGACTCTCCGGAGCGTGCTTTTCACGGCCGACGGGCGTGAGTCCCTGGAGGTTCTCGATAGCGCCAGCCTCAACATCCACGGCTTCCTCTACGAAGCGCTTGACGGCCTCAGGGATGTTTCCGTAGCGCTCAAGCTAGGCCGCGTCCATGTTCCGTACGATGACGTCCGCCACAGCGCCAACCGGTACAAGAGGATCAAATCGTTATCCAGCGAGTCCTTCGCTCAGTCTGAGCCCGTTGAGATTTTTGTCGACAAGGTCATACGGGAGCTCGAAGTACCCGGAAGTACGGATCACGAGTTGATGCAAACGGTTTCTGACTCGAAAGAGCTAGCCAGCTCGTTCCTCAGGGGCATCAAAGAGGTTCAATTTGCAGTCAGCTTTGTTGGCTTTACGAAGAAGGTCGAGGCGATCAAGACTGGCGGCCCTCCTATTCTAATCAATGCATCCATGAAGGAAGTCGGCATCGATATGCACCGCCTCGATCCCAAGTCACCCGCTCATAGGATGTATTTCCCTTCAAAAGACATCGCCCACGAAGCTCTGGCTGCGGCCTTATCGATATCTATCGGCATTGATGACGGACATGGAAAGTCAGACAGACTTATGTACATCCCGATGGCCACCACTACTGTTCGAACAACGTTGCCATCCAAGACTGTCGAGCTGGCCGAGGACGGCACCGCAGAGGAGCGGAATGCAAATATAGTCTTCGCAAACTCGGTTGTGACGTCTCCGTCTGTTGATCTCGACCCCCGTCATCTCCCACTCCTTCTGGCCATGCTACAGCCAAAACCGAAAGCTCCAAGGGCGCAACGAGAACACCGGCACATGCTTATCTCGCGTCTCCTCCCAAAAGCAAACATCAAATTCTCGATGCACGAGCCGGTCTTGAGGATTGCCCTCCCCCCTGTGCAGAAAGACCTCGACCCCGATGAGTTTGACTTGATTATCTCGTCTATCTCTTCCGTCTCACTGGATCTAGAATCCTTTCACTCCACGGTCGAAGACCTTCATTATTCACTGGCCTCAACTATGAGAGTTCAAACGCATAACCTTTATTACCAGACATCTGCTGGCGGCAGGTTCGACCTTCTTGAGACGGAAATGTTTGATCTCAAAGTCCAGCTCAACGCAACACCCGACGTTCACGTTGTAGCCACGGGAAACCTCCAAACATTTTCTGTCAAGATGGTCCGTGAGGAGATTGCAGACGGTTTGCGTCAAATAGTGCGCCAGTTGCGGCTTAATGTGCAGCCTGACAAGAGAATCGTCTCCAGGACCCCAAAAGAAGCCAACTTCTTACGTGCCATGCCTGCATGGCTCTTGCACTTCCAGCTGCAGTGTTCAGACTTCAGCGTTGAGGTGGCGGGAGTAGATGCGGAAATATCGGAGGAAACAAGGGGGGTTGCCATCCAGCTGGACTCGTGGTCCGCCGAATACCGAGCTCAGCGGCTGGACGGGCTTCATCGACGGCCTACGTCTCGGCGCAGAGCCAGCAGCCGCAGCATGATGAATCCCGAAACGGATCTCCTCAAGGCCGTCCCAATGTCGCCGAGGAAGAAATACCACCACGAGGGTGATGGCCGCCGCGTTGCCTTCCACATCCGTGGACTTGAAGTCTTCATGGTAGAGGGGGCTGAGAAGTGGGAAGTTGAACCGTTCATCAACGTGCCCAAGCTCGAGATTGCGTTCTCGACATTGAGCGACAACCAAGGCCCGGTCTTCCATATTCATTCCCACGTCAGGTCCATCCTCCTCCAGTATTCCCTTTACCGCCATTATGCCGTAGGGGTCGCCGTCACGGTTCTGCGAAGAGCGTTTATGAGAACAAGCAAAGATACAGCGGAACCATTCACCCCGACCACACCATCCTTCCAAAGACGGGTTGTTGGCCATCTTTCACCACTCCCAAGTCGAGGCGCCCCGGATTACCCATTGAACGACAACGAATCCACGAAGATGACAACTGAGCTCGTCACTGTTGATATAAAGGTGATGCTTATTCAAATCAAGGCAGAGATGCCTTCAGACCCTTCCTTGATGCTTCAGATATACAATATGGAGGCCGGCCGTCACCGCTGGTCGGCTCCGTTCTTGCACTCCAAGTTGATTCGCTTGTATGCAGAAGCGCCGAGGATGCATAGAGTCTGGGCCAGAATTATCAGCATCAACAACGGCCGTCTGGATTATCGAGAGTCACGCAGGAAAGTCTCAAATGGAGGTATGCTCGAAGAGCGCATGTTCGATGTTGCCTCAGATACCATGCGCCTCGCCGTTCCCCATGAAATGGTCGTGTACAAGATAGCAGATAACTTCGCCAACACGTTCAAGTCTATCCAGCAGTTACACCACAGATTCAAAACAGGCACGAATGAATACATTCTCGACAAAGGGCCTGAAGGTCCCAAGCATGTTCCTAAGGTGTCACTGCGGACTCGGACGCTGCTGTTTGAGCTAGAGGATGGCGCATTTGAGTGGAAGCTAGGAGTGATCTATCGTGCTGGCAAGATCGAGCTGATGCAGCGCCAGGCCCGCGAGGAAGCCTTCCGCGTGAAAGTCAATAAGATCCACGAAGAGGAGTCGCGAAAGGGGTCCACGAAGCTGCGGACTCGGTCTGCGGCACCGAGAGACCAGCACCATGCCACAGGTACTTCGCGCATTAGAAGTCGCAGCAGTGATGACCAAAACCGTACTGTTGGCGAGGGTCGCTTCCGTGGCCGCACACCTAGATATGACCCCGATGGGGCATCTCTGGGTATCAGCTCGAGCGCGCGCGTCTCTATTGCAGAGGCGCGGCACAGCCTCAATGTGCATAACTCAAAGAGCTGGAAACAGCGAATTGACCGGTACTACACAATAGCAAAGAACGACATGAAAGACTCGCGCTCTCTCTTCTGGGGCCAGGACGAGATACCCGACGACCTGGACGACAGCGAGAGAATTCTCGAGGTTCCGCACCGGCCTGCTCTTATGTCCACGCTCATCAATGACTTGCATTTCGTCATTGACAAGCCGTCTTTCCCCATGAAGGACTTACCCGACTTCCTGCATAAAGTCGGGAAAGGCATGCCGAAGGATATGCAATATGCTCTTCTTATTCCGATGAACGTTCAGGTCAATATGGGTGAGGCGACAATATCACTCAGAGATTACCCTCTCCCGCTCTTACACGTCCCGCCCATCAGGCCAGGCCAGTCTTCACGGCTACCTGCGCTATCGATGAAGACCGATTTCGTAATCGCAGAGGAGTTTAGAGGCCAAGAATCCACTCGGAAGATCAAGGTCCAGATCGTCCCTCCACGAAACTTGGACCCGATAGTATCAAACGAAGGAAGCTTTGCCATCGACGTTCGAAGGACAATCGGCCCTGTCAAGTCTTACTCGGACATGAGCATCGACATCCAGACCGCCAACCCTACTCGAATAACATGGGGGCCGTCATATCAGCCCGCTATCCAGGATATGATGATGGCTATTGAGTCCTTCACAAAGCCACAGCTTGACCCTTCTGACAGGGTCGGCTTCTGGGACAAGATCCGTCTCAACTTTCATTCCAGAGTCCGGGTTGCATGGCGAGGAGACGGCGATGTGCATCTCGCCCTCAAGGGAACCAGAGACCCCTACCAGGTCACAGGCAATGGGGCTGGTTTTCTGATGTGTTGGCGAAACGACGTCAGATGGAGCGTCCATACCGACGACGACCCGAAGCGCTTCATGACCGTGGACAGTGGCGAGTATGTCCTGGCGATCCCAGACTACAGTCACTATGTTCGCGAAACGCGACGTCGGCAGGGCGAAGATGCCAGCATTGCAAGTGATGCCAGCCACAAACCGGGTGCAGCCTTCAAGAAAGTTGTCATGAAGCTCTCAGGCAGGGTCCAATGGCTCGCAGGACTCGTGTTTGAGAAGGCCATCGAGAATGGCAACAGAAGTTTCGACTTCAAGCCGCACTACGAAGTTGTGCTGAAATCCCCGCAGCATGCCAAACCACAAGACGGCGTTTCATACGATGCTTTCCGCGGGTTCCGTAGTCAACACATACACCTATCCCTCGCCGTGCGAGCACCAGTCGATCGTGAGTGGACGTCGTCGAATGCGGAGCCTTCGCGAAGCTACAATGCCGTCCATGTCACTCCTCGCTTTTTTACACACTTCTTTGCTTGGTGGTCTCTCTTTGGCGGCCCACTCTCGCTGCCCATCCGGCAAGGTTCGCTCTGGCCTGGACGCGAGAAGAACAGCAAAAAGTTCGGCCGCCATCTCGCGACTATTAAGTACAATCTTCTTCTCGCACCACTATTTCTCAGTCACATCTACAAGCATAAGGATGTCGAGGACTATTCTGAGAGCGCTGTGTCAGCGACAGGCATCAAAGTTCGCTTTGATAGTTGGATGCTCGATTTGCATCAGCGGCGAGAGGAGTTCAATACTAGGGATAGCGGCCGCAAGACACAAACGCGGACGAGTGGTATGAAGATTCACGCAGGCCAGCTCGATTTGGTCTCTGCCGATATTCGCGCTGTCTCTGCTAGCATCCGAGGCACGTCGGCGGAGACTCTAGCAAAGCAATCGTTGTCTACTTTTGTGACCGAGCAGGAGGACGACGGGACTGATCTATCGCGATTCACAATCCCTGACAATGACCTGACGTGGATCGATATGGACGACTTCGTTGAGCTTGACTGGATTCTGCCAACAGAGCCAAACCCCGATACCAAGATTCTCCCGCTTGTATACGCGCCCCGTATAACGTACTTTCGCCAAACAGATATCGGTGGCGTGATTGACGGCGATCCGGACAGGAGTAGTCCCTTTGGGCAGGAGCCCAGTCACTTGTGCATCATGAGCCAGGATGATGACCCGAGGAGGGTTCAGAGTCAGCTCATCCGCCGCCGGCTGGAGCAGCTGGATCAGCAAATTGAGATGCACAACCGAAACCTCGGAGAGATTGAGCTTCGTCTCATCCGGAATGACCATAACGACCCGGAGCTTCGGGCTGAGTTTGATGTCTTGAACCGACACACTCTCGTTCTCGCTGGGAAGAAGACCTTCCTTGAAGGAATGTTGAGAGAGATGTCTCAGAATGGTGTTTCTGACAGCGAGGACGAAGGCTCGCCAGTGCTAACGGATTCCGACTCGAGCACTGAATCGGCGACAGATGGTGCAGATGACGGCTTGTCGACACCCGATAGAACCGAGTTTGCAAGCGACTTCAAGAACCGCTTCGTCGTTCACAATATGCAGCTCAAGTGGAACAACACGCTGCGCAACATCATCCTCCGATACATCCACCAAGTTAGCCAGCGTCGCGGTTTCATCTACTACCTCTCCCGCCCGGCCATCAAGTTCATCCTTGACATCGTAGAGGACCAGAACAAGTCAAAGTTGACAAAGAGTGGTAATGCCGCCCCAGCCACCGGCGCAGCCAGCACTCCGAAGACTAATGGGGCTGAGAAAAACACGGAAAAGGACCTTGAGGATAGGATCCGCAAGATTCTCCAGGATGGAAGAAAGTTTTCCAGCTCTGGTACCTTGGGAGAACAGAGCGGGCAAGCAAACCAAGCAATGGCGGATCTCTCTAGTGGTATCGCGGACGAATTCACGCCCCAGAATACTTACCACGTCCGCCTCATCGCGCCCCAGATTCAGCTACAGAGCGACAAAAACAAGAAACATGTCGTCCTCATCACAGCCAAGGGCATGGAACTCAAAGTGGTCGAGGTGCTTGACAAGAGTCGCATATCGGACAACGTCAGCGGCCTGGTCCAACGCCGCTTCCTTGTCAATATGGATAGCACGCAGTTCTTCGTAACGCACCAAAAGTGGTTCTCGACGCAGCTTGTTTCCATGTACTCTGGCAACAGCTATGGCACACCTGCTGGCTCGTCGTGGCCTCCTTGGGTGCCAATGGAAGTCATGTTCGACTTTGAGGCAGACCCTTTCGGTTTCAAGCGCGTTGTCAAGAAGACTTCGGCCATGCTGCGTTATGATAAGTACAATACGTTGCGGCTGAAATACAACGATGAGGTGAATACCAGCGAGGGTGCTGCCCTCCCGCTGCACGACAACACAGAGAGCAGGATGGACAACCTATGGGTCGAGTTCCCCCAGGCACATGCCCTTTGCAACTCGTCACAGTACTATGCCATTTACGTCATTGTTGTAGATCTGCTGATGTACAACGAACCGTTGGAGAAGACGCGTAGCGAAAGGCTCGAGAAGATCATGCTCGCCTCCGACTTCAGCGATCTCCGTGGCGCCCCGGAGATGGTCATCCGCCTGCAAGAGCGTGTCCGACAACTCGAGGACATCAAGACGCACTTCCAAACGCACTCCAGGCACCTCGACAAGAAAGGCTGGAAAGACCGGCTAGTGTTGGAGCGGGATTTGGCCTCGGTCGAGGATGAGCTGTTCTTCACGATGAAGGCCATCACGACGTCCCAGAGGAAGATCGACAATACTACAAGCAGCGCCCTTTTGAAATGGAGCATCACAGCCAAGGAAATCGTCTGGCACCTCATCCGCAATACGAACGAGCCACTTGTCGAGCTGCAGCTCAAGGACGTAGAGTACGACCGCACGGACAATTCAGACGGGTCGCACATCAATCTCATTCAAGTCGGACGTATTCTTGGCCTCAACCTGCTGCCAGACGCGATTTATCCTGCCATGGTTTCGCCGTACGTCGAGGATGATCGTGGAGGTTTTGATACTGGAACACAGCCGATGATCCGAGTGTACTGGAACATGCTCGAGGCCATTGCTGGCATTCCCGTCATGGACCATTTTGAGGTGAACCTGTTCCCCATGAAAATACAGCTGGAGCGAGAGGTGGGGAAGAAGTTATTCGAATATATTTTTCCCGGACTAGAATCGGGCAAGGCATCCACAAGCAAGAACGATTCACCCTTTATTATCAAGCAGTCGATCCCCGATGGTGACGAGGATGAGGATGAAGACTCACTGAGCGCATCGGTTGGCCGCCTTGGGACGGCTGAGAAAGACAACGATACGATGCTGTTTTCGACCCGTCCAGGATCACTGGAACTTCGACTTCGGCCTACTCTGACTTCTGAGCAGATCTCAAGTTCTACCAAACAAAAGGCGGTTAGCATCCACTCTGGCGAAGGCAGTTCCTTCCGACTATTCCGCTCCGCCGGGACGGGTTTGATCCCGAGTAAGAAGAAATCGTACGAATCCCTTCGCGGAAGCACGCCACGCCCTGGCATCCCTAGAACTTCGACGGGACTCTCATCCAAAAATGGATTTTCCGGGGACGGCGAAGCAAGACGTGGCTCACGCTTTGGGCTGCGACATAGGGCAGCGACGGAGGAGGAAAAGGTTAAGCAATCCGATGACCTAACGAAAATGATTGACCGTGCGTCAAGTTATATGACATTCGCCTATATCAAGATGCCGTCAGTCGTACTCTGCCTCAGCTACAAAGGAAAAGGGGACCGCAATCTTGAAGACGTGCACGACTTCGTGTTCCGGCTGCCGACAATAGAGTACCGCAATAAGACGTGGTCAAACCTCGACCTCGCATTGGCGCTCAAAGGTCGTGTCATCAAAGCCCTCATCAGCCATACAGGTGCCATTATCGGCAACAAGTTCTCCAAACACCGACCCAGCACGGCACAACAGTCCAAGTTGCGCGAGATGGCGACCAGCTCTGTCTTACTAGCGACACCGCAACTGTCAACCGACTCGCGCGATAACAGTGGTGATGACTCGTCGTCGCTGTACGGCACGTCGCCTGTAGACTTCTCACGTTCTCCGCCGCAGTCTATGCGGCGTTCGCAGACATCAATCCCAGCACCGTCGACAAGTCGCAGCTCCAGTATCGCATCGTCTAGGTCACATCGTTCGAGTCATGTGACCGTCAACACCCAAGCAACCGGGGCCCTGCCCTCATTTCTGACAATGACGCCGCCGACGCCGCAGGAGAGGATCCCAACAGGGTCGACTGAGGGCGGAAATCATAGGAGCACATTCAGTGGATTGCTGAGGCCGAATTCAAGCGGAGGCTCCAGACTTTTTGGTGGTGGTGGTGGAGGAGGAGGAGGAGGAGGAGGAGGAGGAGGCATATCGAGGCCAGGTACCAGCGGCGGTGATGGGTATGAGTTTGGGCCGCCAGATAGACGCAAGTCGGCTGGACTTGGCGGCGGTGGCGGATTCTTCAAAGACAAGATTAGTGCGTTTACGCACCGGTTGAAAGACAGGGAGACTACGATTATGGCATCATCCTCCTCTTCTCCTGCTGCGATCGGAACAGAGGGCGATCGGAGGAGGCAAAGCGAGGATGGCTGAGGGGACGAGGAGAGGGGGAGGTTGAGCCGGGGGCCTCGGATGAGATAATATGACGGCGATAGATGACACGGAGGGGAGGTGGCCAGATACATACATGCTACTATACCTATTTCATTACGCTTCTTTTTCTTGTTTATTTTTTTCCCGTTCGTTTAGATGGAAGGCAGCGACAGCAATGCCAGGCGGCCATGGTGACGACCTTAGCTGCATTGTTGAGCGAGGTGCTAGCGAGTATTTAGAGAAACGAGATATATATCAAAAACGATCATGACCAAGACTGACTTCATGGTGACTGACACTCACGACGAGAAATTACCTATTTATAGGCATCCGAGCTGAGTAATGCCTGATGCCAATAACATCATCATTGGAATACCTACAATATGCAATCCTCACAGAGCCCTCAACTCTTAATTCTGAACTATCCCGTCGGGTTTTGAGGCAATACTACAATCCTTGAAAAACCACTATGATATCTATGTCAAAGCCTTTTATGCACGGAAGCTCCTCGTGCATGTCAATATTTGAAAGACACACAAGAAACCTTGACGTCAGGGTTGTTATCTTATCGTCCGCAGCTGCCCCTCCATCGCTGTTGCTTCAAACAGCCAGGCAGCCAACGGCTACAGCTTGTAAACCCAACCCCTCCAGCGGATTTCCGTGAAAGTCTCAACGCACTTGCGGCGTCGACGCTCAAGATGGGTAATTAAATCGTGGACAATCGGAATCGCGTGAGGCTAACCGTGCCTTCAGAGCTACCCACGACCGACCGCCTCGCGGATCCGCAGCGCGATGCGCTCTACAACTACGATGCCGTTTCACAAAAGGCCATCAACTCGCAGAAGCCCTGGCTCAAAGACCCGAACTACTTCAAAACAGTGCGCGTTTCGGCTGTTGCCCTCATCAAGATGGTCATGCACGCGCGGACGGGCGGCATCCTCGAAGTCATGGGCCTTATGCAGGGCTACGTCGACGGCACCACCCTGGTCGTGACGGACGCCTTCCGTCTGCCAGTTGAAGGCACCGAGACCCGTGTCAACGCGCATGATGACGCAAATGAGTACCTTGTCGAGTATCTGCGCTTGTGTCGGGACGAGGGAAGCCGAATGGAGAACGTTGTAGGCTGGTACCACAGCCATCCGGGTTACGGGTGCTGGCTCAGCGGTATCGACGTGGGAACGGAGCACATGCAGCAGTCGTTCAACGACCCGTTTGTCGCCGTTGTCATTGACCCCGACCGTACCATCAGCGCCAACAAGGTCGAGATCGGCGCCTTCCGCACCTACCCGGAGAGCTACAAGCCGCCGGAGACGTCCTCTTCGTCAGCGCTGCTTGACGGCTCGAACCAAACGGCCGTGCCACTAGCCAAGGCGGAAGATTTTGGTGCCCACAGCAGCCGGTACTACTCGTTGGAGGTCGAGCACTTCCGTAGCACACTCGACAGTCGCCTACTCGAGCTACTGTGGAACAAGTATTGGGTGCAAACGCTGGCGCAGAACCCGCTGTTGACGAACCGCGACTACGGCAGCGCTCAGATGCTCGATCTTGGGTACCGCGTGCAAGAGGCGTCGGCGGCCGTCGCTCGTGCTGAAAGAAACGGCATAGGTCAGAACAGTAGCTACGGCGCCAGTACGGCCCACCACCCGTCGAAGCAGGTCGACCAGCACATGGAAAAGATTGTGCGGGAAATCAACCAGGTGGCGGCGAAGGAGCGGGCGGGTCTGATAGCAGCTGAGGCCAAGGTGAAAATGTTTAGGGGCGAGGACACTGGGAGCTAGGCATTACCACACTTTGGGAAGAGTGTGCTGGCGCGTTTTTTTTTCCTTTCTGAAAGAGAGGGGTTGGCTTTCTATCGAGCTGGTGTTACTTTATTTTAGGTATCGGGCGGTGCATCCCCTGCGAAGAGCAGGAGCCAGGGCATCAGATACAGACAGCTAGGCTCGGGGAAAATGAATGGACCTGGGCAGCGCACTAAGCGATGATCATACACGCCTTCTACATGTTCTACATATTCTTACACGTTCATTCCGTATGATACAAACATTTACATGCCGGACGACAAACAGCCTTCAACAGCTGGCGGTTATACCACGGCCTCCAGCTCGACGATTCCAGCCTCGCCTTTCTCCTGTGAAGCCACAATCTCGTTGGCAACAACCACCGCTGAATCAAGCCTACGGAGGATTTCCTCCCTCCCCAACGCCGTCGCAGTTTTCCAGATAGTGCTACCTGGACCAGAGCCCAATAAAGCCCACCGCAGAATCTTCCACCCGGCCTGGGTAGAACCTTCAGCGTCCGATCGGACGCGGTGCTCTAACTCCTTTGCGACCACGGCATGAAGTACATCGTCGCTCAGTACTGAGCTCCAGGCCTCCTCGGAGATTTCTCCCAGGCGCTCCCGGACCCTTTGCAAAACGTCACTAACACGAGCGGCCTTGTCGGCCAAAAATTCTATTTGCTCAAACCCGTGCTTGGCAAATTCTTCGGCGAGGACTGCTTTAGGGACGGCCCAGAAGAAGTATTCGTACTTGCTGAGGAAGTCTTCCTCTTGGCCGACGCCGGTAAAGCGGACATCACTGAGAATGGTCTTGATGTAGCTCTGGCGTGTGGCTTGGTCGGGTTGCTGAATCTGCGCGACGGCCTCGCCAATCTTTTCCCGGGGAACTGGCGAGGAATCGGACTGGGAATCTATCACACGCCGCGTGGCGGCATCGATGGGGTCGAGGAAGTACTCCTTTTGGATGACGGCAGACTCGGGTGAGGCTTCCTCCCATAGGCGCCGCAGATGCTGGTCCTGCAGGAAGTGGAGCTTTTTGAAATTCACCATGATGTCGCCCTTGGTGAACTTGAGGGAGAACTGAGAGAATGGATGTCAGACCAACAGGGCTAGATGGTTGGTGGAGATAATTCTTACGTTGTCTATCATCTCTTGCATCTGCAGGACGTCGCTTCGGAGGCTGGAATCTCGACTCCAGCCCAGCAGGACGGAAAAATTGAGCAGGGCGGCAGGGAGAATCTTTTGGTCTTTGTACCAGGTTATGTCGACGCCGGCGTGGCGCTTGCTGAGCTTGTGCCTCTTCTCGTCGACGAGTAGTCCGACATGGCCGAATTGAGGAGGCTGCCAGCCGAAGGCGTTGTACAGTTCGACATGCTTAGGGGTGGAAATAAGCCATTCCTACTTGATGGGTCAGTGTTTGCATCGCGTCAGGAAGAGAGGTCAACGTACAGCGCCCCGAATGACATGAGTGATCTCCATGTGTTTGTCGTCGACAACATTGGCAAAGTGATAGGTCGGGAACCCGTCAGACTTGATGATAACATAATCATCCTCGGGTTGGGCTTTCCTAAACTTGCCATAGACAATGTCGTGAATGTTGGTGGGAGTCTGGGAGCTGCGGAAACGCACAACAAAGGACTCCCCTTTGCTCGCACGCTCTTCTGACTCGTCGGGAGAGACACTACGGCATGTGCCTGGATAGTGTGTGGGCTGGCCTTGCTCGTGGCGGAGCCTGCTCTGCTCGGCTAGATCCTCCTGAGAGCAGAAGCACCTGTACGCTTTTCGCTGATCAAGCAACTTTTGGGCATGTTCATTGTAAAGGCTCAGTCTCTCAGACTATGCAGCGTGGGTGTCAACACTGAGTGAGACACAGCCAATATCAAGCTGAGTGGGGCTTGCGCTATGGAATCTTACCTGCCTGTAAGGGCCATATGGCCCTGGGACATCGGGTCCTTCATCCCACGAAAGCCCAGCCCACCTCAGATCCTCAAGCAGTCTCTTCTCGGCGTCGGGGACAGTCCGGGCCTGGTCGGTGTCCTCAATGCGCAGGACAAACTGGCCCTCGGTGCGCCGAGCAAGAAGATAATTAAAGAGCGCCGTTCTGAGAGACCCCAGATGCAAGTAGCCTGTGGGGGAGGGCGCAAAGCGAGTGCGGCATGGTGTCTCGGGGGCCTTGAAAGACCTCCCGCCCCCTTTTCTTTCATTGCCCTTCCCGATGCTGAGCTGGGGCGGGCCTTCTGCTGTTGTGGCCGTTGACAATTGGCATCTGAGCCGGAGGATGGGTGCTGTCAAGTGGATGCATGATGGGCATTTTGCGATTACTGGCCTTCTGATCAAAAGAATGCCTCTCATATTGCTCCCTCTTACCCCTTGGCGGGTCGTAAACAATAGATTATGTCGCCCCTTGGAGGTGTTGTTAAAGCTTCAAGCTAAGCCTCAAACTGAAATGAGTAACAGGGGACCTGTGGCGGTGCACTACCCACGTTCCACGACTCCTGTACCCAAGTGTCACGCCAAAATTGCCCAGGAGGAGCGGGCAGGGAGCGTGGGGTTGATAAGCCCGCTATCTGACTATCATATTTTCTTGACCGCTTTCCGTGGTACCCCCCCCCAACAGATTATTGCGGTAAGGCAATTGTTATGCTGTCTATGTTCCCCATGCAGTGACAGATGCTACTGTTTGAAATAGCTTCTTTCAACTTCATAGACGTCGAAATGAATGACTTGGATTCAGTTGTAGCTGAAACAAGCCCACTGGAGGTCCCTTTTGTAGCACTGAGCCAATGCCTCCGCTGTAGGGAGTCCCATGCCTCTGGTCGGTTGCCGTCTCAGCTTGGGGCCATTTTGTCGGATGATAAAAGATATGCGCGCCATGCAGGAGTCAGGTACTTAAAAAAAAAAACGTTCCTGGGCTGGTCTGTGTTGGGATGCGAATGTTTGTGTCTTCCTGCCTGCTCACTGTCGTTCGTTACTGCTGTCTTGGCCGAACACCAACGCGGGGCAACTTCACAGGGCTTAAATTTTCTGAAGGCAACCATCGTCCCGCCAAAAGCTTTCCACACCAATAACACGATACCCCGCCGAGCTTCAAACTGGGCATCTTTTCGTTAGTTCAGGAACAAGATTGTCCATCGGCGCAAGGTTCTGACTCCGGAACAACAAGAAAATTTGGCCAAGATGGCTGGCGGCCCTAGCAACATGCACACCGGGGACGACGAGGACGTCGATCTCTACGGTATGTCCCGCCGTTTTCCTACCCGCCTGGGTTTCCCCCGGAGGAACTGATATTGATATTTTTTGGTGCAGAGCTCCTCGGCGTAGACAAGGCAGCGTCCCAGAACGACATCAAAAAGGCCTACCGCAAAGTGAGTACCCGCCCTTTCCCCCAGTCCGTCCACCACGAGCCTCGCATGCTGACAGCCTTCCCTACCACCAGCTAGCCCTGCAACATCACCCCGACAAGGTGCCCGAGGAGCAGAAGGTGGAGTCCGAGGTCAAGTTCAAGGCGGTGACACAGGCCTACGAAATCTTGCGCGATGAGGAGAAGCGTCACCTCTACGATACCCACGGCATGGCCGCCTTCGACCCCTCCCGAGGCATGGCCGGCGGACCCGAGGTCGATATGAACGATATTCTCGCCTCGATGTTCGGTATGCACATGGGAGGTGGTATGCCTGGCGGTCCACCTGGCCGGCGCGGACCGAGACGCAGCCCTGACGAGGAGCAGCCGTACAAGGTCACACTGGAAGAGCTGTACAAGGGCAAGACCGTCAAGTTCGCCGCCGAAAAGCAGGTCATCTGCAATGGATGCAAGGGCTCCGGCGCGAAAGACAAGGTCAAGCCCAACAAGTGCGACCGCTGCAGAGGCATGGGTCTTCAGGAGGCCTACCGACAGATCGCCCCCGGCTTGGCCCGGAAGGAGACTATCCCTTGCGACCACTGCCAGGGCTCCGGCATGTACTACAAGGAGAAGGACAGATGCAAGAAGTGCAAAGGAAAGAGGACAGTTAAGGAGCACAAGGCACTCGAGCTCTACATCCCACGCGGCTCCATGCAAGGAGAGCGCATCGTGCTCGAAGGCGAGGCGGATCAGATGCCCGACATGACACCCGGCGATCTCATTTTCCATCTTATCGAAGAACCCCACGACCACTTCACGCGCATCGGCCACGACCTGTCTGCAGACATCATCATCACCCTGGCCGAGGCCCTGGCCGGCTTCTCTCGCGTTGTGATTAAGCACCTTGATGGCCGCGGTATTTTCATCAACCATCCCCGCGGAAAAATTCTTAACCCCAACGAGGTTCTTAAGGTAGAAGGCGAGGGTATGCCACAGAAGCGCGGAGAAGTAAAGGGCGATCTCTTCCTTGTTGTGAAGGTTGAGTTCCCTGAGGAGGGCTGGCTGAATGAAGACAAGGAGTACGAGGCTCTTCAGAAGCTTTTGCCTGCCCCTGCACCACCAATCGAGTGCGAAGAGTCCGACGAGGTTGAGTATGAAGCCGATGCCGACATTGAACAGGTAAGTTGCCCTTGCGGTGCGCGACATGCGGGAAAAAAGTAGCTAACACGATCTCTAGATGGGCGCCCACCAAGGTGACGCACGGTACGCCAACGAGTGGGAGGACGACGAAGAAGAGGGAGAGGGTGGCCCTCAATGCGCACAACAGTAGATGGGCTAGGGGGGTTACGAATGGAACGCTAATCGAAGCAATGTTGCTTGGGTGCTCGAGATATCGGCGATCAGCTACATACAGCGATTTGCAGTCCCTATTTTCCGAGGCCACCAGTGTGTTGGATAACCCGACCACTTGATACTTCCCTCGAACACAGCAACCTCTTTGCAATGGATAGCTGTGTGGTGGGGTATGATTGATGAACTGTTGACCAGCGTGCGGTTCCCACCATACTGGGAGATTACGAGACAATCCAGGGGCGGGTTGTCTGTAAATGGGTCAACTTTTACGGGCATTTCATAAAGGGAACATAGACTGTGATAAACATTTGATCTCACTGGCAGGGGAAAAATCTTGTATGGCAGACTCAGCGGTCCAAAGCCGTGAAATGTTTACTTACCAACCCTTTCCTTAAGCCAAAGCTCAAGAACAACATTCATGGACGGAGCGCTGGAGTTCCCTTGTCTCGTTCGCAAAGTTTCCATTTTCGCTCGATTCCAATTACACATCCCCAGGCCGTTAGCTCCAGGTTGGTCCCGTCGCTCATCAGTCAGTTGGAAAATCTGGAGAGCACTCGTTTGCGCCTGAGATCATCAGCCTTAAGCTTTCCCATGAGAACTTCTCCCTGCGCTACCTATCTAGCCTTCGTCTCAGTGGTACTTTCATTCAATACATAAACCCTGACCGCCCTCAAGACCTCTTTGATAATACTAAGGCGGTATCGCCTCCCTTGCGAGGCCTTCCTGCATTCCTCGACCACTCCAATACAGTCAAGGCCCCTCACAAGGCAAGTAGGGCCTGTCGTGCGTTCATCTGAGCCTTTTTATTCTGGCCGGAAGGTTGCCAAGCGGTTGACAAAATAAAAGAGACTCATTACCTCGCTAGTACTTCCGTGGAGCTGAGAAATCGCTGTACTGCTAGGTATCTCAAAGTATTCATCACACCACTCGCCGTTTCCTGACGATGTCAGGCTAACAGCCAGCCAGGCAATATCTTGGGACACCTGTTAGATTTTCATCGCCCGCACAGACCACTACTCTTTTGCAGTCTCTTTTATTTTGTCAACCGCTTGGTTGCCAATGCGACTGAGAATGAGTGCCAGATGTGTCAGCGTTAAGGTGCAAAAGACGGAGGGGCTTGTGTAACAAGACGCTTCCCATTTGTAACTTGAGTATGAGAGTAATGTCTGCTAGTGGCTTGTGTGGGGTTTGGTTGTGGATGAGGGAATAGTGGCTGGTGTGGGTCCGAGCTTATGCAGAAAAAAAGGTGTGGGCGCAATCGCAGAACTCCGCGCACCGACAGCCCTAATCTCGAAAATCGGTTTTTGGCTGCCAAAATTTACACGGCAACGCCCAAGACAGAACCATCACCAACCCTCGACACTCGACACCGCCGACAAGGTGAGCCGCCCATATACCCCAAACGCCGCTGAGTGAGCTATCGCACTGACTCAATATTACAGATGGTTACCGCCAAGAAGCATGTTCCGATCGTGAAGAAGCGTACGTTCAAAATCCCGATTCCTCACCCATCCGCCAGACCCGCGACCCCTCCTTCCATCACGAAAGATGCGAGAACCGGCTGGCTGGGATGCGACACTTCGAAGTTGTGGACATTGTATTGACAAGGTGTTTTGCTATTTGCAGGCACGAAGGTGTTCACCCGTCACCAGAGTGACCAGTTTATGCGTGTTGCTGCAGCATGGCGTAAACCCAAGGGTATCGACAACCGTGTCCGCAGACGCTTCAAGAGCAATCTTGCTATGCCCTCGGTACGTGGAAATTCCGATGCGGCCTCCCCCGAGGCCGGAGCGCGACTGTGGTCGTCGAGCATTCACCTCAATCTTGGCAGAAAGAATGGCGACCCAGACATGTGCATCACGGCAATAGCAATTGAGCAAACGGGCTGACATGCGAACCTTTTAGATCGGATACGGCTCCAACAAGAAGACCAAGCACATGATGCCCTCCGGCCACAAGGCTTTCCTCGTCAGCAACGTCAAGGACGTCGAGCTGCTCCTCATGCACAACAAGACCTACGCCGCAGAGTGCGTTTTCCCGATCCCACCCTCTTCTGCAAGGCTGCCCCGTGGTCTGGGAGACCCACCGCTGGAACCGTACTCTCACGAGCGGGGTGCTGAAGTTGCGATACATTATGGCTGACTTTGACTCAATAGGATCGCCCACAACGTTTCGTCGAGGAAGCGGATCGACATCATTGCCCGTGCCAAGCAATTATCTGTTAAGGTTACCAACGCGAAGGCCAAGGTTACCACCGAGGTTTAAAAAGTCGGTATGGTTGGCGGCAGTCGAGGGGCGCTTTTTTCATGTCTATGGGAGCATCAAGGCGGTCGTATGGGAATGGTCTGCTATTTGTCTGCAGTTGTCTAGCAACACCAGCTATTCAATACGAAAAGCAGAATGCTTCGTGACAAAGCCTTATGGTATCGGATCTTAAAATGGCTTTGCAACCGAGCCGGCAGAGTGTATCGATGGGCGTTGTCTGCAATTGGGAATCCCTGAACCAATGACCTTCTCTTTTGCGGAACAGCGAGCCCTGCTTGCTGGAGTAGTCTGGGCTATGTGCATATGATCTGTTGATGGCTGCTCGGGTAGCATATCAGCTTTCCATGCCAGGGTGTTCGACTCGAGACAAGTGGTGAAATAGAGAAATCTAGTCCTCAAAAGGAGCAGCCCTGGCCGAACTTTCAGAAACATTGAATTCCTCGTCGTCGTCACTATCCCGATCATCGTGCATGTGCGACTCATTTCGAGCCCATATACCCGCTCCCCCAACATGGGGCGGGATGGGAAATAGTAAGTGACCATGGGTTGGGGAAGGCTATGTTCCGCGGTATACCAACTGGCCTTGTGGCATATCGATAGCCAGGTTCTAACTCGTCGAGGTCAATGCCGTGACTGAAGAACGACGACAATTTGAGCCATTCACTACGCTGATGTCACTTAGAACATACGGCACCAATCGAGCTTTCGAGTATCTAGGAGGGTTGAGCAGATGTAAACCGACACAACGTGAAACTCAAGCACTACCTACTGTATGAGGCATTCAAGAATTGGTTAGATAGATAGTTGGTGTTTTCATCAACTCGTGGTGCTGTCTTTCGTTCTTCTAGTTGGGCATATGTCCGTCGTCCGTACAACTTATAAAGGTAGTTGACTGTGTATCCCAATTAAGTGTCTCAGCTTCTCCGTCCATATTCTGTCCCCCCTACTTCGGTGATCCATAAATTGTACAAACAAGACTTATCTCTCACCGAGATTAACGTGGTCTAGTTTTTAGGGAGGGTGGAGATGATGCAGTCGACGACATTGCTGTAGACAAAAACGCCGAAAAATGGGAGCTACAGAGATGCCTGAAAAGGGGGGAAGGGGTTGATTGGTTTCCCCCATTGGAGACTATGCTAGTGACAAGCTGCTTGGACCGACACGGCAACCTTTGCGCGAATATGTTACAGGGTAAATAGGGTGTGATGTTACTGCTTCTATCTCCCACCACCTCGGACTGTGATGGTGAGACGGGAGGGAGACGGAAAGAGCCGAGCTTGACGTATATGCATTGTGAATGATTCGTTGACATCCCGTGAACGAGGTACTATACCGAATCATAGGAGTTCATAGGAGTTCACAATCCCTCAAACGCGACCTCCATAATTTGGTCTAGACCGCCAGCTAACTACCCAGCGGCATGTCTTAGCCGCTCTGTGAGGGCTTTCCCGCTTCCAGAGCAGTCGAGAACGCCTCGATGAACTTGGCGCAATCCTCAAAGGTGTTGTACAACGGAGCTGGGGCTACACGGATGACATCCGGTTTCCGCTCGTCGACAATCACAGCACGTGCCTCTAGTTCTCTCATGACAGTCTCCAACAGACCCTCGGCCAACAGGATGCTGAGCTGGGCTCCTCTTTGGCCCGGATCCGACGGCGTGATAATACGAAAGAGCGCCCTGTTCTCATCGCTCATCCCATTCAGCAGCGTCTCGAGATATGCTGTCAGTTGGAGAGACTTCTTCCTCAACGGCTGTATACCACCCGCCTCTGAAAATACCTCGAGTGATGCGCTTAGACTCGTGATGTCAAGAATGCTCGGGTTGCTGAGCTGAAAGCCGGCAGCACCGCTTACCGGGTGAAACTTGTTGGCCATGCGGAAGCGGGTCTTCTTGTCGTTGCCCCACCAGCCGGCAAGGCGATTACGGTAGCCCTGTTCGGGCTTCTCATCTGTGATCTCCTTCGTCACTAGACTATTGCGGTCATGGACAAACATGCCGCCCATACAGCCAGGCCCACCGTTGAGGTACTTGTAGGAACACCAGGCAGCGGCATCGACATCCCAGTCGTGGAGTGAGAGTGGCACGTTGCCCACAGCATGCGCAAGATCCCAGATTATGATGATGTCGTGTTTGTGGGCGAAGGCCGTGATGACGGGGATGTCGAGCAGCTGGCCTGTGTAATACTGGATCCCCGGAAGCAATATCAATGCTGTATCCGCAGCATGGGTGGAGATCACGGACATGATGTCATATGTGCTCAGGATATTGTCCTGGTTGAAAGACTCTATCATCACCATTGATGTTTCAGGGGTCAGCCCATGGTGCCGGAGCTGCGTCTCAACTGCGAACTGTTCGGAATCGGGTCAGTAAGACTTATTCCGGCCACTGGAAAGAATATAGGGGGCACGCTACATGGTCACTCGGGAAAGCTTTGCTTTCGAGGATGATCTTGTGCCTACCCTTGATGTCGGGATGGTAGAAGGAGGACATAAGGAGGTGTAGGTTGGCCGTCAGGGTCTGCATGACGGCGACCTCAGCCTCGGAAGCGCCCACAATAGGGGCGATGAGCTCGGCAGCGCGGGCATCGGCGTCCAACCAGGTCGGGAGCGGGGACTCTTCGAGGGGCTTGAAGTGCCCCTGGACGCCCTGGGTGGCCCAGGTAGTCAGATACTGGTTGATACGCGTGCGTGTGCGCTTGGGCTGGAGACCCAGCGAGTTGCCGCACAGATAGACGCATTTTGCGCTGTCAGCGTCATCGCTGGCGGAAGACGCGGCTAGAATAGAAGTCCGGTATCAGCACACCGGCGCGGGTTCTGGCGTCTCGGGGACAGGGGCTATTGCGGACCTGGATCAGCCAAGCGGGTGCTTGCTATCTCGGCAGTTGTCGGGATGTTAAACTCCTTCCGCGCAAATGCGAGCACATCCTCCTGGTCCAACGACCGCGCTCTCTCGATCGTGGAGCTCATTCTTGCGCTCCCTTGACGTTGGTGGCTCGGTGTGGGGTCGGCTCGATCCGCGACAACTGTTATGTTTTGATACAGCGAAATGCCTGTGACTGGCGGACAGCTCCCGAGATGCGGTTGGAGGACCGGGACCCACCATTAGATACCCCCCTCCTTCCGAGCCCACGGAGCCCCTCGACATCCGCGTTGTGCCGCTGGGGAAAAACGCGGGTGGAGCGGGTAAGTACTGAGAGCTCAGAAGCGGAAGCACTCCACGTGGGATTGCAACTTCAACCCCAATTGAACTGGTGCCAATGGCGGGGTTTCCAAGTGCCTTGTACATTCGCGGCTTCCAACGCGCCATTGGACTTATTCACATCTTGCAAGTCCATCAGCAACGAGGATCTTATATGTTTCTAAACGGTTACTTTCCATAACACTACACCGAGCCCCCAATGCGTTGTTACTGCATGTAGCGAAAAAACTTCTATGCAGCTTTCGATGATTGCGGGGTTGAGTGAGGGGCAGATAAACATCAATACCTTGCCTAGTACTAGAGTAAGTACGGCCTTCTATGGTGACGTCACTTTCCCTGAAATATTCCCACCGTTTTCGTCCAGGACCCAATTGACTTCAGCATTTGAACCAACCTCATGAACCGGAAGCGAATGCGCACAAATAAGGACGAAACCAGACTCCCAGCACCGAACGATGTTGCAAATGTTCGGAAGAAAGCATCCGCCATCAGGATCTCAGGTATGCAGGTGACGACTGCAGGGCGCCTGGCAGCAAACAACATCCGTGGCCAGCAGGACACACCATCAGCCGTCCCAACGAAAACATCCATGGACTTAATGTTGCAGCTTCCTCATAGGGATTGCTGGGCTTGGCGTGCAACTCTAGAAAAACTCGAACATCATACTGTGGGGTTCTCTTGGCCAGGTGGGCGCTAACCGTTCAGGTCCATGCAGCCCGGCCGGTTCTGAAGTGGTGCTACGGAATTGGATACGACCAACTATTCAGGGGAAGAAAACAAACCACAGTTGCCGTCTGGTTGTTTCTGGAGGCCGCCACTCACTTCCAGGTTGGGGGATTGGGAATGCGCTGGACATCAGCAGTGTCAGCTGAGCTCCGTGACTCGCCTCGCGGTCGCGACTCGCTCTTCAGCGGGGCTATGCAAGGGGCCCGGCAGTGGTGATTTCCCCAGATTGCGGCTAGGATCCGATGGATCGATCCGCGCGGCGCCCGTGCCTTCACCGATCCCCGAAGCCTGGGAGGCTGGTGGGAAAAACAAAAATAGGCCCATTCTGGGACGGCGGTCCACAGGGCAGGCGCCAAGCACAATCTCCAAGTGAGCCCCGTGACCAGCTTGAGGATTCCGCTGCTGGCTGGGGAGCCAAGCATCCGGCACGAGGACACGAGGACATCAGATTCTTTCGCGCTTTGCCGCTCACCACCGGGAAACACGGAAGTTTAGGGGCGCTTGATGGGACCGGAAGCTCACGGTTGTGCCACCCGACGTCCGACATCCACTGGACTGTGGGCCATCCAGGATCCGCTACGTAGCGGTCAACGTTCCGGGAGTCAGCATCTCCACTGGCGGTTTTACTTCATCGTTTCCGACCGCCTTGAGGAAATCCAGTCTAATTGTCATTCAGCGCTCCTGCTGCCCGTCGCGTGCAACATCAGAAATCTCAAAACCCGGCAACAGCTGTCACAGCGTGCAGCGCACTGTTTTCATTACCCCCATTTTACTTGATGGTGGACGCAAGGGGGCGGCTTTGGGAAACCCGGGGGTAATGGAAATGGCGGGGTATCCAGTCAGCCGCGGCCGTAGCCACAGCGGACCCGACTGTTACGTACTGGATCAATCACGGGATCATGTTGCTGAGATGACGGGAATTGGACACGGTCCGAGCCTGGTGGTTTCATCATCGCTGGTGCAGATGTTGAGAGGTCTAGAGCTGATGAGGCCAGACAAGGCCTCCATGGCGAAAGCAATACCCAATTCATTTTTTTGCAGAACAGCTAACATAGCGCTGTTTTTACAACGTGATATCTTTCCATCAACCCGTGCTAGTTATCCCCGCCGTCCTAGACCTACCCAGGTAGTAAAACAACCAAGGATGCGGATCGCCTAAGAAGACGAAGGCGAGCCGCGCAATTGACGCCACTCATGGTGGGAGTTGTGAAAATATGGAACAGAAACCCTTCAACACGAGAAACCTGAGGGCCAGTCAGTCTGCTCGTCGGTACCAAGCGGTACATGCGCACTCCGCAAAGGGATGCACGTTCTCATGTACGGCCCTGCGGCGGACATCGTACCACCTTTGTGGAGGCTGCTTAAACGTGTATTTTATGCGATTTTCGAGACCCTCGAATAGCCGCACCCACCAGGGGAGCGAATGGCAGCTGAGGACGCAAGGCACGCCCTCCCCGGCGGGCTCAGGTACCAGCTCGTGACCCAATCAGCGGCGGCCCCTGACTTTCCCGATGTGGTTTAAGCCGCTATTTGGTTTGTCACAGCGCCGAGGAATGGCATCACGACACCTGCTTATGTGGGAAAATGCTTCCCGTACGAGACAACGCAAGGATTGTCAAGTTTGGCTGGCGGAGAAACCGGAGGCTTGAGACCTTGCAGGGCAAATCGTTGTCCGCCTCGGCCGTTCTCTAGATTTTCTTGTCATGGGCAAAGCCGTGTTCAAGGTGTCATAATGTACCTTCGTACCCATGGATATAAGAGGCGACGCATTCGCCTCTTGCCCAGTACAAAAGCGCTGCATTCATCGTTGACCGTATTCAAGTTCCAATACGAGTCAAGACCATCCACTGACTTCACCTATCCTCCCCTGGTCTCCGTCTTCGACCGGTTGCTATTTTCAGCACCTACTTACGCTTTCGCCCCTTATCGGCTACTACACAGCCAAGCAACGAGACGGGCCTTATCTCTGTACTACGGGACCACATCGAAAGGTATGTTGCTCGGCTCAATGCTCCGCCAACGTCAGTGACGTCGCCTCTGTTTTGTCCCTCCCATCCGAATGCCCCACCTGTTTTCATCCCACAGGATCTACAATCCTGCAGGTGAAGAGTTCTGTGTGGAAGATGTGATGGAATCCCAGAATCAAGGCTGCCCGAGAGCTGCAGAGTCCCAACGCGTTTGGCCATTGACAATGGAAGCTTTTGGTGTCTTGTGTGGTGATCGAAGCGAGCTGCGCCTGCCGTTCCATAAGCGGCCTGTCTGGCACTTCGACTGACTTGCAAAACAGAGCACACATTCAGAAGGAGCAAAGGAATTGAGCCTCTGCTTCCGAGCCTTTCGAACTCCCAGGTAGCTCTGGAAACCTTGTTTCAGCCCGGCCCTCGCCCTTTGTTCCCCAATTCCCACTTCGCCGCGAGCGCCATTGAGATCTGAGATTTGGAGCTCTCATCTCGGACAATCATCGCGCGTCGCATTTTTGGTTTGGTCTTGCTCTCCAAAACCGTCCCAAGTTACGACTGCCCCGCCGAACTGCTACCTGCCCGAGCGAATCACCGCCAAACGCAAACGATCATCACCTAGCTCGCTTGGTCTATCGGTGAACCAGGAACCCACCTTTAAACGGCCCGCCTCCGTTTGACGAAGGGCACGTTATCTGCCCTGTTAGAGGTCGATCTAGGTACGCCGCTTTCCAGTCACTGTCATCTTGTTTCCTGCCGTCTCAAGACCTCGAAAAAGGTGTTTCTTATCAGGAGAGCACGAGCCCGCTCTGTAAGTTTAGTAGCGGTGAGCATGCGAGTAGGGTGAAGGATGTCGGAGGTTGCCCTCCCGGAAACGAGCTGAAATTCGCCTTTGCGCCGGCCAATTGGCAGTTTTGGGTCTCGGAACCTCGATGCGATGTTGCCGCGTCGCTCTCATTCCTGGAGCCTGTGCCACGAGTTTGGCCGTTCCTAAATCATCCGATGCCGGACTGCGGCTTGTTGTTGACCTGATACGGGGAGGCCAATCTTGTTTCCTGGTTAGTCTCACCGTTCACGTCAAAGCCGCAGTCGCCAGGTGCCCCGTATCATATCGCAGTCATGATCAGTTAGGGTGACAGCCCGGCGGCTTGGTTGCTGAACCAAGCTGCCTCTCGCTGCACCATGAGCACCCTCTACAAAACTGGCACTCGCTTCCCCGTCAGGGGTATCCCCCTTTGACCCCCCTTCTTTCCTCACTGGCCCTCGTCACCACATCGCCCATAACTCTTGCCCAGCTGTTGTTCCAAGGCTCCCTTTATCATGGTGGAGGTCGTTGTCGTTCCATTGGCACATGCGCCAGGTCCTGTGGACTGCAAGCGAAAAGCGTCTGGGTTGACCATCAAGACTGACCTGATCATGGATAGCTTCCCCGAATACGTCGACCCCTTCGAGTCTTCCGACGATACAATGACAGACTCTCTTCCGGCACCCGGTGCCGCCAACAGGTTGGTGGATAAGCTCCGGGATGATGACCCCGAGAGACATCCTTCTCCGCAACCGACACACGTCAGCTACCCTCTCATGGCTAAGCTCAATGGCAACGGCCACAGAGTATTACGGTCCGCCACAGTTGGTTATGTATCGCCCGAATTTACAGGCAAGACGGAACAGATGAAAGAGGGTATGTTGTTAACTTTGCGCATCCTGATCCAAAGGCGTTGAACTTTTATACTAACTCTCTCACCAGTCCGAGAACACATCGCCAAGTGCGGCTGGATCCCAGAGAGCATCATCGACGAGCAGACTGCTTGGTTCTACAATGAGCTGGGTATCGACGATGTTTACTTCCAACTCGAGTCCACCGAGGCCATCGCCAACCACGTCACATCGCTCTACGCTGCTAAGGTTGCGGCCTTCTCCCGTGAGGATAAGAGAGAAGAGATCAGGTTAGACATGGAGGCTTCAGACCATGCTATCTACATCGACACTAGCGAGCCCGGCAAGACAGCCGTCGGTGGGCCGCGATACGAGCAAAGACTGGAGGCGAAGTACCTCGATGGCTGCGACACCAACATCCGATTCCGCGTCGAGACTTTCCGATCACCCGGAGCTTTGGGTCAAAAGCCAGACTCAAAAGCAGCTCTGCGATGCTACTTCGTCTACCAGTGCCAGTTCGTCGAGCCCAATGCAGACCCTAAGGAGACCCGCATGGAAGTGATCAGCGATCGAATGTTTCTGGCCAAGGCGACTAAGAACACCAAGCAGATTTACAAGGATATCATCGAGGTTGCGGTCAGTAGGAATGGCCCAGTCATCGAGGTCTACGACATCGAGGGTTCCCAGGAAAAGAGATTGGTTGTCGCCTTCCGGTCCAGGACGGCCAGGGGAATTTTCAGCGCCCTTAGCGATCTCTACCACTACTACGGCGTTACCAGCTCCAGAAAATACGTGGAGCAGTTCTCCAATGGCATTACAGTCATGAGTATCTACTTGCGCCCGGCAGCTAATCTCGAGGCCAAGTACCCTCCGATCGAAGAGTCTATTCACCAAATCACCAAGGAAATCTCGCTTCTATACTGCATTCCCCAGACCAAGCTTCACAACCTCTTCGCCTCGGGCGAACTGAGCCTTCAGGAGACCACTTACGCCCACTGCGTGTGGGTTTTCGTTCAGCACTTCCTGAATCGCCTCGGCTCCGAGTACGCGTCGCTGGTGGCGGCGCTGAACCCAAGCAACAACGCTCATGCTGAGATCCTGTCGAAGATGAAGAAGCGTTTGCGTACAGAGACATTCACACCCGACTATATTCTCGAGATTATCTCGTCACACCCGGACCTGGTTCGTGCTCTTTACGCCTCGTTCGCCAGCGTCCACCTCAAGGTTGGAGCCGAATTTGACCGCCACTCCATCGCACCCACGCCTGCCACCGAGGTCCTGTCTGATGGCAAGCTTAAGGAGAAGATCACCAAGGATGTCTCAAACGAGCACGAGGAAATGGTCATGACTGCTTTTCGAGTTTTCAACAACGCAGTTCTGAAGACCAACTACTTCACGCCAACCAAGGTTGCGCTGAGCTTCCGTCTGGACCCAAGCTTTCTCCCCGAGATGGAGTATCCCAAGCGCCTATACGGCATGTTTCTGGTCATTACATCAGAGTCGCGTGGCTTCCACTTGCGATTCAAGGATATCTCGCGTGGCGGAATCCGAATTGTCAAGTCTCGCAGCAAGGAGGCGTATTCGATCAACGCGCGCAATTTGTTTGACGAGAACTACGGGCTTGCCAGTACTCAGCAACGCAAGAACAAGGATATTCCTGAAGGAGGGTCTAAGGGAGTCATCTTGCTCGACCCCAAGCAGCAGGACAAGGCCCAGGAAGCGTTTGAGAAGTACATTGATAGTATCTTGGATCTACTTCTCAAGGCCGAGACCCCGGGCATCAAGAACCCTGTCGTTGATCTCTACGGCAAAGAGGAGATTCTCTTCATGGGACCTGACGAGAACACTGCCGACCTCGTGGACTGGGCGACAATGCATGCTAAGTCCCGTGGTGCGCCATGGTGGAAATCCTTCTTCACTGGCAAATCACCGAAGCTTGGTGGCATTCCGCACGACGCATACGGTATGACTACCCTGTCGGTACGCGAATACGTTAAGGGCATCTACCGCAAGCTTGATTTGGATCCTTCCACAGTCAGAAAAATGCAGACTGGTGGCCCCGACGGCGACCTTGGCAGCAACGAAATCCTGTTGAGCAACGAGAAGTACACGTCCATCGTTGATGGATCGGGTGTCCTGGTTGACCCCAATGGCATCAACAAGGAAGAGCTGCATCGCCTTGCCAAGAAGCGTGTTATGATCTCCGAGTTCGACATGTCCAAGCTGTCGAAAGATGGTTACCGAGTCCTCTGCGACGAAACCAGCATCACTCTACCGACTGGAGAGGTAATCAACAACGGTACCCAATTCCGGAATACTTACCATCTCCGCGACAGTGGTCTTACCGACATGTTTGTCCCTTGCGGTGGCCGCCCAGAGTCTATCGATCTTGTCTCTGCTAATAAGCTTGTCAAGGATGGCAAGGCGACGATCCCCTACATTGTGGAGGGCGCCAACCTCTTCATCACGCAAGATGCCAAACTTCGACTAGAATCTGCCGGCTGTGTTGTTTACAAGGATGCCAGCGCGAATAAGGGCGGTGTTACTAGCTCATCGCTGGAGGTTCTAGCCTCTTTGAGCTTTGACGATAAGGGGTTCGCAGCTCACATGTGTCACGACTCCCGCGGCAATGCACCCGAATTCTACAAGGCCTATGTCAAGGCGGTACAGGAAAAGATCTGCGAGAATGCTCGCCTTGAGTTCGAGGCTATTTGGCGTGAGGCCGAGCAGACTGGTACTCCACGTTCAGTACTCTCGGATAAATTGTCATTGGCTATCACGACGCTGGACGAAGAACTGCAACATTCAGAGCTTTGGGAGAACGAGCAGATTCGCAGATCTGTGCTTGCCGACGCGCTGCCCAACTTGCTCATCGAGAAGATCGGCCTCAACACAATCATCGAGCGTGTTCCAGACGCATATCTCCGGGCTATTTTTGGAAGCTATTTGGCCAGTCGTTTCGTCTACGAGTTTGGCAGCTCGCCCAGCCAGTTTGCATTCTACGACTTGTAAGTGTCACCCAGCTCAAACTTCCTATCGCTCGTTGACTAACGTTTCTCTAGCATGTCGAGGAGAATGTCCAAGCTCCAGTAGACGCATTTTCTTTGATGCTGGTTTTTCCTTCGTTTGGGATTGGGCGCGCAAAAGCATAAGGTGGTAGGAAAACAACAGATGTCTGTAATCGGACAGAGCAAGGTTTCGGACAACATTGAGCATTCTCAAACGAGAGGGCACTGGATCTTCTACCGGTTCCTCATATTTGTTTTAGCGTTTAGTGCAGCGTTTAGTCACTTGCGCCCGAGGTCATACATCAAGATGGAGTAATAGATTTAGAGGAGACATGAAATGAGAGCCGTTTCTAGGAAATCTGAGCACTGCAGGCGTGACGATTTGGTTAGGTTAACCCCGTTGTACTGGCAAAGCTCGGGTTATGAGGAGATATGGAGCGTATCTGGAGAAATGAGAAGAGATTCTATAATCTGTTGACGACCAGACCACCGACAACTGTCGACGAAGACACGTGGTCTGTGAGTCACGCAGGTTGATCGGCGAGGAGCTCGGAAGTTGTCGGGTGAACGCGTCACCGCTTCTGTCCTCTTTCAATATGCGTATCTTTTGTTAGATTGGTGTTCTCATGGCGGCTGAGTGATACTGATATCAGGCAGGTAATTTTCTCTCCACCATCACCTCCATCACGCCGGGAGTTGTCTATGGCACTAGGTTCTTCCTTGTCCCACTGAGACCGGCTCACCTGCCGATAGTGTTGAGGCCTAAAGAAAACAGCACACCCCGATGCGACCCTCTTCTCTATTCGCTATCTCCATCTGGGATAACACATGGTAATTCGAGGGGAAGCGCTCGACTCAGGGGCTGAACGGCAGAGGGAGAAGGCGGAAGATAAAAACATAGGAGTGAGCACAAACAATACTCCATCACCTAGCTTCTCCCGCATGGGACATTGCAGATGGGGCTGATGTTGCATGCATGAGATTCTTATCTCGTATTACAGGGGAAGGAATAATACGCAGAGGACGTACGTACGACGCTGTGACTGCGACTTTCTTATCGCCGCCATGACGGTAGGTACAGTCATCCTGTTTACAAAGGGGGGCAGCGATGTCGGCGGTGATGCTACGCTCGGATCTGACAGGTCGGGAGGCTTGGGATCCGAGGAGTGAGCAGGTTTTCTGGGAGAACGGCACGCGATTACTTGCCGTGATTGATTTTGATGAATGCAAGGGAGCGGCTTGTGGTTGCACATATCGAGGGAAGAGCAGGTTTACTAAACACAAACAATCGATTTGTTAGTAATGTGGTAACTGCTCTGCTACTGCCCGCGAGGACCGGGGAGATGAGTCTCCCGCTCTTATCACACAGATAGCTTTCATAAATAGAGACAAAAACAGGCAGAAGAAGGAGATATTCGTCAAAATGCTCTTTATGGCTGTAGTAAGGGCTCCATCCCCTTCAGTCCTTCACCAGCTCACTGTCCAGCACGGCCTTCATCATAGCATTGCCAACCTCTATAGCGCCCTTAAAGCGCGGCTCAAAGAACTTTTGCGTGACAGCAAAGCGCTCGCGCCACGTCTCAAACTGGCGCAGCGATACACACTCGGCCCAGCCGCAGGCGGCGATGGTGAATTGCAAATCATCTCTCCGAAAGGTATTGTCCTCGATGCCGACGCGCAGACAGTCGTCCAGCAAGCCCGGGGTGCGGAACAGGTGCTCGGCGACACCCAGCCACAAGCGAAACAACGGGGTCGAGCAGATCATATGGTCGTACGGGACGATGCCCAACATACTCCAGCAGTCGACCATAGCGAGCAGGCTGAGATGATTGTTGGGCAGGGGCGGGCTGTGGTCGGGACGACGACCAAGGCTGAACTGGTCGAGCACACCGCCGCGCAGCAGCGGACTGGCCGCCCACTTGGGGCTGTCCTCGGCACCGAACACCTTCTCCTTGGCGGCGTAGACGCGGGCACGCAGCTCCTCGCTGCGTCCCTCGAGCATCAAGTAGTAGAGCTCCGTGGTCGACCGGGCGAACTGGTTGATTTGCTTGTGGGCTTCGGGGTTGAGGATGGCGAGCCCTGCGTAGACGTGCCACTTCTGCGCGTAGATGCGCAGCATCAGGTTGATTTTGACGTTTTCGATGCCGCCTACGTAGCGTGCCCCCTCCCACGGGAACTGTGTATTGGCGTGCCATGCCTTGCCCATGCTCAGGAACGCCGCGTGCGTGACGGCCTGCGTGTCGGCCGTGATACGGTCGTGCTCCTTAGCAGACAGGTAGACATGCTTGGAGTTGAGACAGCGGAAGACCGTCTCAACTTTGTTGAAGGACTCATCCGAGGCACGGTGGTTGATCAACACCAATGGCTGCCCCTTGGGGTCAACACTGGGGCCATGGAGAGAGTGACAGGAGACGATGTCCACATCGCTAGGCAAATACTCCTCGAAGGCTTGGATCTCAGGGTCTTTGCATGACGTCTGCCCACCCACGATGGCGCCGAGCCGGGTTGCTGTGAGATACGTGACTGGTAAGAAGACAAACCACTGGCAGAGATTTCATATTTTGGGAACACACAAGGACCGAACTGGGCAACGACACGACCGATGGCCGCCGCCTCAACGCTGAAGATGATATAATTGCTGGCGCGGGACACGAGGTGCCCGTTGCGAAGAATCTGCACATTGCTCTAGACACGTAATTCTCAGCACTACGCCCGGCTACAGATATCAGTTTGAGGCCGCAACCGTACATTTCCTGCAAACTCCTCGACCAGGTCATCATACTTTTCTTCCCGGTCACAGGCCATGATCCTGAGCCAGAGCGCCAAATTAGCACATCTCCTCGCCAATGCCAATGCCATGCAGATGGAATAATCTATGAGTATTGGTCAGCCCACGTTCCGAACCCAATTGTTGCACAAAAGTATGTGGTAAGGGTTTGCTTCAGACGAAATTTCTTAGGTAGCTGAGAATTATCATCATGGAAAGTGCGCAGCAGTAGCCGGGGCCAGAAAGGCTGACCGACCTTGCCAGACACGATGCTCTAGCCAAATGCACTCAAGTCATCATTTGCAAGGGGGGAAGGTGTGAAGAAATAAGTTAACGTACCAAAGTGCGTGCAGGTTGAGCGCAAGCTGCGGTTAGTCGGGGAATGACCGCTGCCAGCGGCAGACGAGGTCCAAAAAAGGAAGTCGGCGATGATTACCTCCATCCGGCGTTGCTGAGTCTCCGGGCGTACATCTTGCCCATGTCGCCCATGCCAATCAGGCCGATGACAAAATCCTCCATTCCAGGAGGAACTTGCGATGTCGAGGGTGCCGCCATCTTGTCGTGCGTGCAGCGAGGTTGTGCAAAAGTTTCGAGGCTTCGTCTCGTTTCCGAGATTCACATCCTGTAGCAAATCCTATACTGCAAGCAGGGCGGGCACCGGCAAGCTTCGATTCGAACACTGGAGATGGTTGAGTGTGAGAAAAGTGTGATGAGAAAAGAAAAAACTAAAATTTCGAAGCCGAACGTCAAGAATTTATGTCGGTCTGACATGCTCCACTTAGCGGGACCTCACCCAATCATGTTGCAGGATCGTTCAAGCCCCCGTTGCCCCACCATAGCTTTCGAAGCTCAGAGCTCGCCCAAGGTGGGGCATTATTCCTCACCTCAAGACAACGCCCACCACGGAACAGCAAAACATGACGCAAGTCCTGTTCGCCCTCGGGTCAAATGGCTCCGGCCAGCTCGGCATCGGCCACAAAGAAGACGTCTCCGTTCCTAAGCCAGTCCTCCTTCCCGAGGAAGAATGCCTATCCCCGCAACCCAGCATCACCGCCATCGCCGCTGGTGGCAACCACACCCTCCTTCTCACCTCCGCCGGGACCCTCTACTGGGCAGGCGACCCCAGCCCCGGCGCCTGTGGTGTCATCCAACCCTCAAATTCCACCCTCGCTCCCCAATTCCACACTGTGGACCTGACTTCCCTCTTCTCGCCTGTCCAACTCATCGCCGCAACATGGGAGGCATCCATCGTCGTAGCTGATGGGGGCAGAGGGCTTTATACCTTTGGCCTCGGGCTCAAAGGCGAACTGGGCCTCGGTACGATGATAGTGCGGACGCCGATACCATCACTGATTAAAGATTTTCCTCCCGCTGGGACCCGCATCCTTGATCTCGCGGCGTCAATGTCGCACGCTGTAGCGGTGCTGGATGACGGGTCGGCATGGGGATGGGGCGCGGGGCGCAAGGGTCAGCTTGGCGAGGTGCCCGAGTTGACAGCTGTAGTAGACGCGCCGCGGCGGATCGAAGGGCTGGGGTTCTCCGTTATGCGGGCGGAGTGCGGGAAGGAGTTCACTTGTCTCTTTGGAGACAGGGAAAAGGGTGAGTTCGTGGTGCTGGGGTCGGACAAGTGGGGCATCAAAACAGACGCGCCTGGAGCTGAGGAGATCACGGGCTGGAAGGACGTGGGCGCAAGTTGGGGCAATGTATTTGTGCTGAGGGGTGATGGGAGTGTCTTGAGTTGGGGCCGCAACGATCATGGGCAACTGACGCCCAGTAATCTGCCGCGGGTGGTGCAGATGGCTGTTGGCAGCGAGCATGTGTTGATTCTCAGTGAAGAGGGGGATGTCAGGGCATGGGGATGGGGTGAGCACGGGAACTGCGGTCCGATACCCAACGAGGGCGGCGGCGCGGATCAAAAGGGAAGTGTCATTGCTTCGTCAAAATACGTGCCGGAGGGTGCTAAGATTACAGTTATGGGCGCTGGATGTGCGACAAGCTGGGTCGGCATTGACATCCCAACTCCATCCTGACTGTCTCGCGGTATAAATACTCTACTGAGAGAGAGAGGTCAAACTAAGCCCATTGCATCACCGACCTACCCTCGGCTACATAAGCCCATTGCCAACTATCTTATGAAGAGAAGAGGCCAAACCGGCGAACCTGGTACACATTAGCAGGTCTGAAATATTCGGGTTGGACAAAACATACCTGGGAGAGCCGCTGAGTGGGTTCAAGCCCGGCCATAATCGGATCAGGCGCAGGAGGTTCAGGCTGAGCAGGCGGGTTTGCGTAGCTACTAATACGCAAAGTCGAGGGGTTCTGGTCTAGGGTGTTAGTGTGCTGCTTACAAGGACGAAGTGACAGGCAAAATACCGGTTCGTTGTTAGAATTCCACTCAAGCCTGTCATTTTGACCCTCATCTTCTTCCTCCTCCGGGTTTAGCGGCTCCCATTGCTGGTCATCATCGGCTTGGCCCACAAATAGCGAGTCTGATCTTGTCGATCTTGCCGAAGCAGGCGGCGGCGGGTTCGGCTGTTGGTTCGGCTGTGGGCGAATCTCGAACTGCGGCTGGCGGGGCCGGATGGGTGTTTTATGCTGTGGTGCCGGATTTCGAAGAGAGGTCTGGACCTGCGCCGCCTGGGAGTTGCGGTTTTTGTTTTCGTTCACAACGGAGCTACCACGGCGAGCCCCTGAATCCAGTTCCGGCCTCGTGGCCCTGGCCGCTGCTGAGTTTGCACGAGGATTCTTGTGCTTTTGGCCGATGGCGTCTTCTTCGCCGACAGTCATCAATATGAACTCACAAAAGACGCCGTCTGAGTTGTATGATAGCTTCATAGGACGCCCCGGACTGGAGTAACAGGTGGTCAGATCGCCACTGATGATCTGGGCGTGTTGCAGAATCGCACGGAAATCCTTGACACTGATAATAATGTGCAGTTTGTCCTCCACTTCGACATTGACAAACTCGTCCATTTCGACAGCAATGTTGGTGTGCAGGGGCTTCTTGAGGACGGCTATGGATTTGTCAATAGGGGTGATGTGGTGTGGCTGCGGGCGCATAATATCATCGTACCTTCGTTGCTGTTAGCGCCCCGCCTTTGGACCTTCTCTGTAAAGCAAGTAAAGTTTACAACACGCGTATCATCGTCAGTGTTGATATCTAGAAGCTCGATCCCAGGACCGAAGTGGTCCATGAGCTGGCGCAGAGTTCTCGAGGAAATAGCCCAGTGATTTGTCGCTCCGGTTTTGTCGAACTTGGCGTGTGTCGGTGCCTTGGGCTCAAAGGCCAAGGAATGGGAGGCAGTAATCCCTAAGGTATGTGAGAAAACGAGTGCGGCTTGCCAACTCAGCGAGAGACACCAACCATTTTTGCAAGTTACTCTGGCGATAAGACGGCTCTTCTTACCAAGGCCGTCCTCAATTGCCACCTCGCAACGCTCGATCACCGTCTCCCTGCCCGCTCCCGAATCTCCACTTTGGCGGGCTCTGAAAACCGAAAGAAGAGACTGGGAGTGTTAGTAGCTGAAGGAAGCGGTGGAAGTCATGTCTCAAGAAGGGGTTGACAGACTCTGATGTAGAGCTGGCAGAAGAATCTATCGCGGTATTGGGTATTACCCTCAAATTGATACCGAGAGAAGAACCGGTTGGCCGCAAAGGTGAAGCATATGTATGCCGACTTGGAGATGTTCAGCGCGGTGAAGATTAACTAGGTCGGCGAACGTGTATAAGCGGAATGCGCATTCATCGGCCTTCGATGGAGTCGCTGCATCCATACCTTGTCTTTCTTGGCCTCTAAGCAGACATCGTCGCTGAACTTGAACATGCAGGCGAGAGCATCGTGGAGAACGGCGACACCCTCCTCGCTCAATGTGAAGGTTAGCACCATTATGTGGTGCCCACTCAGGTTACGGATCAGAAGCTCGAACAGGTCGAAATGGGTAGGTTCTGGTATGCATGCGAGGAAAGGCAACGGCATGCAACGCTACGGGAAAGCGCGGTTTGGGGGTTGTTCAAGCATTTCCACACCCCTAATTCGCTGGAAAGTTGCGCTGCACAGTGCTTTGCTTTGCGCGGACCAGCAGGCAGACGCGACATCATTTAGACGCGAACCCAACCCAGATGCTTTCTTTCAACAAAACAACTATCATCTTGAGCTCGCCTACTTCCCCCCCGTCAATCGATGCAATCGAAACGTGGTTTTCTGATAATAATTTGCGATGAGAGACCAGATCATGACGCGACAAGCCCTCGCAAGAGAAGTCGCGTTGAACGCCCCTGGTATGCCTCCGGAAATATGGTTGCAAGTGATGCAACAGCTCGCGAGCCAGCGAGATTTTGCCAGTCTCTTTCGCTGCGCGCGAGTGAGCAGATCAATGGCAAATTTCTCGCTTCCCCTCCTGTACAGCGTACACGAGCTCGCAAATGTTGACATATCGGTGGTTCTCTGGCGCTCAGTGATCGCATCAGCCTTTGGGAAAACGCTCTTCCCGTACTGCACCTGGATCAAAGTTCTCAAACTGAGCAACCTGATGTCTCTTCTTGAAGACATTAGCCAGCAGAAGGCCGTACTACGGGGCCCGTTCTTTAGTCCTCCACTTCAGAATCTCAAAGGGATGAACCGGGATGCCATAATTATACAGGTTGCCGACCTCATCACCCAGCGCATCGAGGACGCCGCCAAGGATGCGGATAAAGCAACACAGCTCACCAGCCTGGAAGGACCTCATCTACCCAGTGCATATTTATCGACTTTTGTCTCAAGACTATCCCGCCTGACCTCTTTGGCCGTAAGAGATGGATCTGTCCTCACCATCGATGTTGGTCAGGCGATTCGGAAGAACTGCCCAGCGTTTAAGGAGTTGTATGATGCCCATCCCATTGAAGTCGTATGGAGTACGTACTAATAATGTCATTGTTAGAATGTGCTATTGTGAGTACTCAGTTGGAGAGCAGTTCTTCCCGTCTTGTCCTTTCCCCACCTGTCTCGGGGGCCCGGAGACAGTTGCTCCTAAAGAACCATCCCAAATGGAACTTACGTACTGATATCCGCCACAGACTGCCAAGGGACAGACGTAGACACTGAACTGGCAAGCTTTATACGTTGTCTGCCATATAATACGCTCGGTAGGCTGCAACCCATTGCTAAATATATTATTTCTAACTTGTGTAGAATCTTTTACCGTCACTAGCCTCAACGGAATTGGCGAGGACACATTTCAGGCCCTGAACGGACATTCTCTCTCCCTAAAGCGGCTAGGACTAATGAGCCTCGAGCCAGCGGCCTGGGATTCGATCGATATCTTGAGTACTCCCAACTTAGAGTCGTTGACTCTAGAGCCAAGCGCCACTGCTCGAAATTTGGCGCCTCTGATAGCAGATAAAGTAGTATTGTGGCTGAAGCAATGCGTCTGCTTAAAAGAGTTGGAGATCACAAGTTTTCCACACACCGATTCCGTCTTAGCCGACGTGTTGCAGAACCCCGACATACATCTCACGTCTTTGATACTCCGGCGACTGGAGAGCGGCGCCACCAGATTTTACGAGCATCTCGCTTGTCAAAAAGACCTGAGACATCTCGCCATACCGAGTTTTGATGACGAAGACGATGAAGAGATCATATTCATTGAGAGACATGTCAATTTCGTCAAGGCCCTCGCCGAATTTCAAAACCTTCGCCGCTTGATTACCAATGAGCCGTTCCAACCGGCCGAATTCCAGGCCATAATACAGTCGAACCCTTTCATCGAGGAGCTGGTTTTGAACGGATTTGGCAGGGGCGAGGTCTTCCTCAAGTTACTAGGATCCCTGCCGCGCCTGAAATCTGTTCAAATCCTGTCCGAGACGGCGTTCTCTATGGATACATTCACGAACTTCTTCAACATGATAGAAGCTCAACCGGAAGCGGATCATGAAGGTTTCCAGTTCTACCTCGCCCAACAAGATTCCGCTTACAAATTCAGCGACGAGCAAGAAGCCTGGCTTGACAATGAGATCCGCAGGCGCTTTGGAGGACGCTTTTTTATCTCGTACCAGGCTGATCCTGATGATTTACACGAATCTGATTTTTCTGATTGAGAACCGCAGCCTTTTGCAGGTGCTAGGAATGCTTTTGTTTTTAGGAAGTGAATAGTATACGATCGATGAGTCAAGTAAAGAGGAAATGGGCATGGGAAATGCAGGGGCTCTGTGGATATCATCAGAGTTACGAGGCTTGCAAGATAGAAATAATATTTGGAAAATAGCAACAGAGTCGCTAATATTCAAGAAGGGCACGAGAGTAAATGGCAGGGTAAACACAGCTCGCTTTCCAATAATAAACTATATGCATACTTAAGATAACCTGCCCTTCCAAACGTGCAACCCATGCAGTACGTCTCAACGCCGCAGTGCTTAGTTTGAGTTACCAAATGTCTGTGACCAAACTCAAACGGACTGGTCTATCATCCACTCCAAAGAATGCCCCCGGACAGCAGCTGCAATCTCCTCAGCCACAAGCGGCGGCTCACCTGATTTCATCTTCTGG
>Ga0247760_1000380_pt1 | contig 49230 bp, 61 predicted proteins | sample UWRJL171409R4_FD_179936 | JGI IMG/M metagenome (GOLD analysis project Ga0247760, IMG submission 179936) | Plant litter microbial communities from Arlington Agricultural Research Station in Wisconsin, United States - UWRJ-L171-409R-4 | ecosystem: Environmental > Terrestrial > Plant litter >...
AGACGAGGCTGGGGACGGGGACGGGGGAGGGGAGGGAGGGGGTGAAGGGGGTTGGGAGGAGTAAGAGTAGGAATGGAGGGAAGTGGGGGAGGCAGAAGAAGACAGCGAGTCAGGAGTCGTTGAGGGGGTTCAATGGAGGGTATGAGAGCGAGAATGCGGGGGTGATTCAGTTGGAGGTTATGACTAGTGTTGTTGTTGAAGGGGTGGCTGGGGAGAGGGAGAAGAGGTAGAGGAGATGAGAGGGTAAAGAGGGGGGGTTGCATGGAAGGTTGGGAAGGTTGGGATGGGATGGGGTTATGGTGTATAGGACGGGCAGGGCACCTGGGCGTTATGGGAAGGTCTCTAGATGGGATGTACTAATAGGGTGGAGTTTAGGGTTTGGCATTCTAGAGTTCGTGACATTCATGTATATATTGGGGAGGGTGGTACTTGGAGGTCATTCGGATTATTGTCGGTGTTAACATCGGAACAATTCAAAAAAATGGCTATGTATTTTTACCGCCCCGTCGTTGTCGAACTTCCTACTACTACGACAGGCCTTGTTGCATTCGGAAGAGGTCTCTCACGCGTTCATTTGCTATGCCTCGCTGTGCTAGAAAAAGATGCTCAAGAGTTTCGAGCGTAGTTTTGCGTAGAAATAGGTATATCGGCATCCTCAAGTTGAAGGTTCCAAGCCAAGTTGCATCTAATTTTCACCGTTGTGCATCTGCTTGTAAGTCCAGGGCGTTCCAGATTATTGGGTGTCTTTTGAATGCGACGATCAGTTATGAAAAGCCTTTTATTTTCAATGTCATAACGGACGTTGTTGTGAATTTTCAGGGTTTAGTGGTTTACTTGTCATACCGACACTCTGGTGGGAAAAAAGCTACTAGGTTGCCGAATTCAGTTCTGCTCAACAGAAACGAGTGTGGTGAGAAGGATGAAAAGAAGGAAAAGTGCAGCTGTGTAGGAAAGAAATTATCACCTCAAAGCAATTTAATCAACACCAACCGAATTCACTTATCCTCTCAAACCGTGCGGTTATCTAGGCCTCTCCCTCATCCATCTCTATCGCCTTATTTATAATCTCTTTCACCGTGGGTTTCCCCATACGATGGGATTTGACCGAGGGCTATTGTCAAGCGTCTTCCTTATTCAGGCATAGCCGAAAATGTCAACAGGGCTGTCATGAAGGCTGTAAGCGTCTATGCCACCGGAGCAGTTTGTGAAGAGCTCCTGGACAAGCTTTCCACGGGCTCCATCAGTCTCGATGCACATTTCGATGCCGGCGTCGCTTCCTAGACTACCAGACCAATATAACCCTGCGGTTGAGAGCATAGGTGTATCCACTGGTGGTGTTTGATTAGTTGGGGTCGATCAGATTGTGTTCAGGTGATGGTTGGCTCTTCAGGAACAATGGTATTCATGTACATGCTGAAGAAGATGGCACTTGGGAGAGGTGATTTAGATGATATTGCCGGTGCTGACGTCGGTGTCTCCGTTAACCCACGCTTTTAGCGACTACCTTAGAACTCGGGTCAGGTTTGGCAGGTAGATGGTGAACTGGCTACTGCTAGCCAGGTTCCACCTCAATAGAACGAACATCCTCTCATGTTGGGGCTGGCTATTGTTTTTCAATCTAGCCGGCTGTGTTCAGTTTATGAGAGGTCTATTCAAATATACCGGGTACGCTGTCGGCCTGTTACAATAAAAAAAGGCACTGATATCAAATATGGGTTGTGCGGAAATGACCCCGCTGAATTGAAAGGAGACACCCTCTTTCATGTGCTGGAGTTGTGGGATGTTAGATTTTGAATCTGGTCTTCTTTGCTAGTGATCCGTTATATTTGAGGCTCAGCATCATCTAGGATGAATTCCGGTTTCCTATCGACTGCTAGAAGAGGCACTTTAATCGTGATAATCTCGGTACAGGTAGACCGTGGCCTTCGGTGCTAGGATGTTTGTTGTCCGTGGTGTCTTGGCAGTATTATCCCACTGTCTTCCGTCCATAGCATCACGTTAATACCTATCCTAAGTTGGCAATCCCAGCCACGCCTGTTTGGTTTGAATGCCTTTGCTAATGACCCTCCGCCTCGCGTCTCAGCTGATCGGAAACAATCTGGAACTATCAGCACTCATAAAAAGCAAGTCGCTTTATAGGAGTGGATCTCAGTAGCTCGCCTCACGTACAAGGCATTATGCCAATGTTCTAGATTTGAATATGCATTGCGCCAACCGCGATTGTACGTTTGCTATAGCACGCGCAATAGGTATCCCGTCGAGAGAACCTACAAGGTGTATCCTGGTTAAAATGCCCAAGCCCCGAAAGCCCGAAACGGGTTTCAAGTGCAGTGGTTGTGGAGCGATTTTATGCCTGTCACACAAATCTCCTTTTTCCCTCCAATCCTCCGCGGGCACTGGACCCCCACAGAGATTCGACGGGATCTATGGTCGGGGCGGTGATCGCGTTGGTGATGAGGCTCAAGCTGAGTGTCAAGGGGACTGGGTTGCAGACTGCGGTCGAGCCCTGGTCCTGGCGATGTCAGGTGGAGTGTTTCCTCTTGCGATGTTACCGGATGTCTTGGGGTCCAAGACGGGCGACCTCATCATTGCTCGCGTTGCGCCTGGCCCATAGCCAAGGCAGCGCATTCTGAGACCCATTACCATCAGACGGCCCCGCACGGCAGGCCGGACCAGGTCCAGGCGGTCGGGACGAGGAGAAGCCATCGTGGTTGGCCAAGGCGCCAAAGACTTCTTCAGACGGGATCTGCGCCGGTAGAATTCGTGGAAGTGTGTGCCGTCCTTCCACGAGCTCGAATGGCCCGTGATTGTCCATGATGTGCGGAGGTCGGACGCCCCGCGCGTCCGAGAGCTCGTCTGATGCTTGCCTGTTCGTCTGGAATGAGGTTGACGGAAGATCACGGGCGCTCCGTTGGGTGCCACAGCAGGACCTGGGACGGAGCCGACGGCGAGCTGCTTCCGCGATGGGTTGATGATTTGCAGTCGAGCACGTCGCTGGGCCAAATGATTCTGCGCTCCCGTGCCCCCTGAGAGCAGGCGAATGCAGGGACCGAACAGCCTGGGCTCAGCAGCGCCAACCGGCGGGGGTGGGTTGGTGGGGCTGTTGAGTGAAACACGGACGTTGGCCCTTCATCTGCAGTCCGCACCCCCTTTTCACCACAGCATTCATAACCGCCATCTGAGCCACAGAGGGATCTGAGTTCCGAGAGTGCACCAAATGGCTGACCTGACCAAGCTACACGGTTCTGCGCTCGGGGATGACCGTTAAACACCAAGTTTCTGCAACTGCCGAAGGCGTCCGTCAGATCTTCGAGTGCGTTTTTCATCTGCAGTGCATCCTGCCCTGTAACGAACTGATGGAAGGCGTGAGGCAGCTGGAAATACTATCGATAAGAGCTGTTGGCCCGTGCTCTTGAACCCGGTTGATCGCACTGAGACGCGGGAGAGTCCTCCATCGCCGCACATCGCATAAGCGGCTGAAGAGCAATGATGTTGATGATCAACTAGCGAGTGTCCTCGATTGATTATTTATGATGTGCGCCTACTGTATAGATAGCGTGGCTCTGGAAAGCCACCCGCCCTGTTGCGAGTGGATGTGCTTCTCCTTCTTTCATTTGGCCAAGTCCAGGAAGGCCTAGTCTGGCTTCACTCATCGCGTCCAGGGAGAGACAACCACCAACGAACCAGCAACTGACAGCCGTTGACGGCGACGCGTTAGCGACTACACAGCCCCTCCAGTGCGCTGGGGGCCAGTCGCCACGACCAAGCTGTGTGTCTGTCTCGCTGAGAGCGAGGGTTGGCTGTGAACTGCTGGCGACCACCCACGCAACCACACCAGGCACACGGGCCTTCTGCCGATGGTTGAAGTCACCACCTCCATTCGATCTGCCTGTAGACGGGCTCCTCGAAGCGGCCGCGACCAATAGGACCGGCCTCGCATATTGCCATCCGCTGATTACAGTCAACAAACAAAACCGGTTTGCCCGTCTCATAAAGGAGTTATTGTATAAGACAGGCCCTCGCTTCCCGACGTCTTTTGCAACACCGGAATGGGATTTATCGTTCGCCGTTCCCGAGTAGTCGTCAATTGAACGCACGGCCAACCCTAGTTCCCTATTCAGTGGGTGCATGCAGCCTGGGGTCTGGTCAAACCACCGCTGTCGACGATCTGACGAGAGGCCCCCACTTGCCCGCCGCAAGCCCGCTTGCATCCCGGAATCCCAACGACGTGGAAGCCGAAAGAGGAGCGCTCGCGGATATTAGAGGAGCCAGAGAACGTCACAGCGAGGTGTTGGTGATTATTTTCTGACAGATAGAACCTCGCAGCCAAAGCTAGCGCAGTCATCCACGATGTGGGACAGCAAGCCGAAGCACCCTGTCTCGCAGCGGGCGAGGGCCGTGGGAAACCGTCTCGACGAGAGGATATCGGCCTTCCAAGCTGCCAGCAACAAACCGCCAGCGCGAGGATACAGCTACTCGATCAAGGGTGGCCCGCCGCCACCGCGACCACCGCGCGAGTTCATCAGAGAGTCGCAATAGTAAGTCATTGGTCTTACAAGCTTAAATTCCAGTGCAACCTGTTGTACACGTCGCTCGGAGCCTTGCCCCGCGGTAGGGTACCATTTTGGGCAGCCGACCTTGTCGCGACTTACAGCCCTGCCACACCTGCCTGCTCACTTGCCCCTCTGGTGTTCCTGCATCAAAGGGAAACGGGCCTCGTCATACCCATTCCACACTCCTGCATCTCCCATCCCTTCTTTTCTTGTTTCCAAAAACATTTCTGTCGCGACACATTTTTCTTCTCGGCCTTGCGTCCTCCCTTTCTGGCAGAGGACACGATTGACTGACGCCTTTCGCCCGCTCTCACAGCGAAATCATACCGCCAGTTCAGGAACCACCACCACGGAATCCAAACCGCATTGCGCTGCGATCGTCTAATTTTCGGCCACCGTCCTCGGTTTATTCGCAGCAATTTCCACCGTCGCCCACGCAACCCGCAAAACTGGCGTCCCAGTACGGTCAGAGGCATGGCTTGGGAGAGATCTCGCCGCCGAGCTCTCCCGAGCTAGACCATGCCCCCGCACACGGACGCTTTGCCCGGAGCGTCTCTCCAATTGAGGACGACCGCTACGCAAACAGGTTCGACGGAAATCCGTCTCGAAATATGAGGCCGGGTCGCGCAACGCCCCAGGAGAATAGGCCACCCTCCCAAATTCAGAACAGGCCGCCCTCCCAAAATCAGAATAGACCTTCTTCTCAGAACCAGAACCGGGCTGGCTCAAACATCCCGATGATGCGCCGCGCTCGCCGCAAGCAGTCGGACGCTGCGCTCCGCGAGGCCCAATCCAAGGAGCGTTTGGGCCTGAATCAGCAGCCCCAGAACTCTCAGGACCCCGCACAAGATGGCCCAGATGGCCCACGATGGGACCCACTAACTGGTGAGCGGACCACGAGGCCCCATGGCCGCCCGTCTCAGGTGAAGCCTGCCGAGTTTGTTCATGGACTGGGGGTCACGGGGCAGACATCGTCTCCGCCCCAAAAGACTGTGGTCGCCCCTGTGTCATTTGGCGACCGAGTCCGGAGGATGGCAAAGATGGGCGGACCCAAAGACGCGGAAGAGGACCCAGCTGCGGGGGCCTTTGCAGCGACGCGCCCCGGGTGGCGCGGTGCCAGTGGCCGGACGGCTATCGTCGATCCCGTAAAGGATGATCCTGAGGTGGCACCCTTGAAGGTTCCCGATAGAAGCAGCCGCAGAGTTGTATCGCCAACCTCGGCTTCCGCTCCCAAGCCGAGTTTTGTGGGGGCTTTCTTGCGACGAGGACAAACACCCCCTGTTAGTCCTGGGGTTGAAACAAGTGCTGAAGCTGCGCCACGAGACACCGTCAGGAAGGTTGTCCCATCATCCCAGCTTTCACCTATTGAGCCCAGGCAAAATCCACAGGGTGGACAGCAGTTCCCCAGCTCGCCGGTCACCCCAAATACGCCCAGCGCTCCGGAGCGAGCGGCCCAAGAACTCACCCGCGATGTTCTCACAAGCATCAGTGCCAACTCATCCAACTCACCGTCCATTGGTGCCAGCCCGCAAGGAAAATCGCCTTCAATCAGGAGGAAGCCGGCTGCCAATGCGGGCCATCAACCGCAGGAATCTGTATCGTCGGTTTACTCTCACCAGTCGGAAATGCCACCGCCGCCACCCATACACAATCCTCACGCGAGCACTCTCCCGCCCAACGATCCCTGGGTCCAGCCCGCATCGCGATTCAGTGTGACGACATACGCGACGAGTGCTGACGGCACCCCTCGTGAATCCCTTGACGACTTTGCGCATAACCATCCCCCCATGCCGAACATGCCCTCGGGATTCAAGGAAAGCCCCAAGGCGAAGCAGGAGTCCGTCATGGATAGGAGGCGGCCAAAGCTTGACGCAGGCTATGATGATGGAGTACGCTCGACTCACGCGAGTCCCATCGTAATATCCCTCAAGGATGAGTTCGCCTCGTCTCCATACCGTTATGGAAACGAGTCGCAGGCTTCGCGCGACCGCAAGGCGGCTGCGACTGGTGCTTATGCGAATCCGGCGGTTACCCGGGCTCGAACGACTGCCGAGCGCCCAACCTCTTCAAGCTCAAGCATCAACAAGATGCTCCCACCTGTGCCGCCGGAGACATCAGCAGGCGAGGCTAGGGACCGCGTCGGCTTGCTCAACGCTCAGCTTCAGGCGCTCGCCAATCGCCGCATCAACATCAACCGCTCCATCACACAAATGACGGAGCTCATGCCCACGGATAACGTGTTGAATAGCATGGATGTTATTCGCAAACGCGAGGGCGAGAAGCGCAAAGTTGAGGGTCTGAAGCAGGAGCTGGCCGAGGTGCAGCGTGAGGAGTATGAGCTCGGGTTGAAACTGCACCGCGCATACAAGCGCTTAGATCGGGATGACAACTGGGAGCCAACCACACTCTGGGTACGGAGGGTCACGGGTTGAGAGCTTGACAGCCATGCTGTTGGGGAATGTTTATTTCAATGATGGAAAAGGGGATCGGTGTTTGGTCTTTGAGCGACGGAGTTACACATGGCGGGCAGGATGCTGACTTTTTACTTCCCTAGTCAGGGAAAATATTCCATTTCTCCATAGCTGCCCTTGTGGTTTGCTTGCCATGCTGGCATATCTTTAGTTATGGGATTGACCTGGGAAGGCATACCCAGTAGTACTATTCCTTTTTCTTATCCTAGCCGGATCAGAGCTGTGCTTGGATTGTTGCGATGAAGGATGGATATTTGGTGGTCTGGATAGTGTTGGACTAGCTCGCTATTCCGTAGTGTTAATGGCAAACGGGCTAAGACTCGTGCTGAACATGTCCTTTCTCTCTTCTCCGTGCGAAAACACATTGTCGAAATCCTCACACAGTCTTGTACTGGAACAGTAAGGCCTGGGTTTACCACATACAGGCTTTGGCGGTATTGTAAAAGGCCCTGTAACAATGCAGCTAGGCATTTTCAAAATGCAGGAAGGCCCTTTAAGAATGCAAGTAGGCCTTTTTGGAATAGGAGATAGCCTGCCATAAATATTCCATGGGCCAGCCGTCTTAACAGGAAGAAGGCATTTTTCGCACTGGCTAAGGGGATCCTTTCGTTCGGCCCAAGCCTTCGTACTCTTCACTCTTGAGGAACTGAGCGACCGTGATGGCGCTTCATGGTAGAAATGATTATCGCCTTATGTTAGGAACTGACCTGATCTGCAAGAGACCAGATGGAAGGCGTGTGGATAACCTTGCTTCCAACCCTAACCCACTTGGCATCCGGACCACCCGATCCTGGCCTCCTATATCGGCACCGCTTCGGATCGGGTAACAACTACCAGGGACGGAACGCGGGCCTGGGCTTACCGCCGGCGGGGAGCAGGTTGGCATAAAAAAATGACCAACTTGTGCAGCAGAAACCCCACCCGCCAAAGGGCGCGGCGGCGGTTTATGATAAAGAAGTCGTGGGGCCTCATTTGCCAATTGAGAATTTAAGCTGCCTTTCGTCCCGTTTCTCCACCACAGAAAAGGGGCGCTTCGTCGCATTGGCCAGAGAAAAAGGCAAGTACACACAGCCCTTTTCCTTCGCCTAGTCCTCCCTAGTTCGCCAATGATAGGAAACTTATACTTTTTTCCTAGCTTCCCATCCCGCATACTAACGCCACTGGACCTGCCGGCCACGTGTGTGCGAGCGCCGAGCCCCCATCGCACGCAAAACTTAAGCTTCAAAGAAGCTCAAGCGAAGCTCGGGAAGGACCCGGCCCCGCAATGACATCTCCCGGGAACGGGGGCAGGCCAATCCCAAACAAGCAGCAGTCGGCTCCGGCGGATCTCGCCCACGCATTCGGCGCCTCGTTCTGTCCCTCGTCGCCGCTGGCACAAGAAGTCCTCGCCCGTGACCTCGAAGAGTGCCCGGACGACGACGCCGCCACAACCGCCCTCGACGTCGCTTCCTCGGACTCCGAGACCAGCGACGACACCCCCGGTCCAACCCTCTACCGCCGGCCAAGCGGCATCGCCTTCGGCGCGGTCCGGCCAGCCCTGAGCCTCGGCCCCGCCGGCCTGGAAGAAACCCCTGTGCTGAGCCGCTCCGAGAGGGAACGCAGTCGCGAGGCCGAGCGCTCCCTGCTCCGCGACAACCACATCCTCCCGCCCAAGCACCACTCCTCCCAGCAGAGCCAGGGCCCCGTCGCAACACTCTACAAGAGCGTCTTCAGCACCAAGCTGCCGCGCCGCGAATCCGACGAGGAGGCCGCTGTCGCCGGCCCGACCGAGACAACTTCCCTCCTTGGCGAGGAGCAGCAGCACCACCACCATGGTGCCCATCATGGCGAGCACCTCAACGAGCAGTGGGAAGCCGCCGTCGCCGCGGGCCAGATCAAAACCACCTGGCAGCGCGAGGCCAAGACCATCGCGGGCTACTCGCGCTCCCTGATCATCACCTTCGTGCTGCAGTACTCCCTGCAGGTGACATCCATCTTCGCCGTCGGCCGCCTCGGCACCCTCGAGCTCGGCGCCGTCTCCCTCGCCTCCATGACCGCCACCATAACGTGCAACGCCCCTATTCAGGGCTTAGCCACCAGCCTGGACACCCTGTGTGCGCAGGCGTATGGCTCCGGCCACAAGCAGCTGGTCGGGCTGCAGATGCAGCGGCTAGTTTACTTCCTGCTGCTCCTGCTGGCGCCCATCGGCGCGGTGTGGCTCAACTCGGAGCGCATCCTGCTGTCGGTGGGAATCCCAGCCGACAGCGCCGCGCTAGCGGCCACATACCTGAAGATCATGATCTTCGGCACCCCCGCGTACATGATGTTCGAGGCAGGGAAGCGCTTCGTGCAGGCGCAGGGGCTGTTTCATGCCACGACGTACGTGCTGTTTGTGGCGGCGCCGACGAATATCTTTTTGAGCTGGTTTTTCGTGTGGCATCTGGGCTGGGGCTTCAAGGGGGCGCCGCTGGCGGTGGTCATTACGCAGAATATGCTGCCGGCGTTGTTACTGTTGTATGTGTGGAAGGTGGAGGGGAAGGAGGCTTGGGGCGGCTTTCGGAGGGCGGCGTTCAAGAATTGGGGGCCGATGATTAGGTTGGCGCTGCCGGGGATGGTGATGGTTGTGGCGGAGTGGTTTGCTTTTGAGATCTTGACGTTGGCTTGTGGGAGGCTGGGAGTGTGAGTACTGTTTTTCTTTGGCTATTGAAGGGTGGGAGGTGTTTTTTGGGGTTTGAGGTGTTGACGAAGTTGGAACTTGTTGGCTGATATTGAACACAGGACAACCTTGGCGGCTCAGTCTATCCTGATGACGGTGACGGCCACGACCTTCCAGCTGCCGTTCCCAATGTCGATCGCCGGCTCGACGCGAGTCGCAAACCTCATCGGGGCGAAACTCGTCGACGCAGCGAAGATATCCGCGAAAGTGGTAAGTTCGGAACTCGTCGCTTCCCTTCCTACGGTCAACTAACTAGGGTTTAGACTGTCGTCGGGGGTGTTCTCATCGGGCTCTTCAACGTGACTCTGCTCTTTGTGTTCCGATATCAAATCCCGCGGCTGTTCACGCCCGATCCGGACGTCATCGAGCTGGTTGCTTCGGTGCTGCCTATCGTGGCCGTCATGCAGCTATTTGACGGCATGGCGGCTGTCTCGCACGGCTTGCTGCGCGGTATTGGCCGGCAGGAATTTGGCGGGTATGCTAACCTAGCTATTTACTACATCGTAGCAGTGCCCATCTCATTCGGCTTTGCCTTTGGCCTTGGGTGGGAGCTAAAGGGCTTGTGGTTTGGTGTGACTATTGGGCTGTGCCTGTGAGTTTGTCCCTCTCCCCTCTCCCCCTTTCGAACAGTGGCACTTCATTTGCTGACGGGGTGCAAGCGTTGCGATTGTTGAATATGTATTTATCTACATGTCTGACTGGAATCTTATTGTCAAGGAGGCCGAGAGCAGAAACGCCTCCGGCTGAAGTAAACAAATACGAAACAGGAGGAGTGAATGTCGAATATATGGATGGGGTTTTGCGTGGGATACATATCGATATCATGGCTTGGCAGACTACTAGCTGCGAAGTCGACTGACTAATCCAGTAATGTTAACATGAAATGTTACCGAGGTTGGGACCTACGCTGTCGTGGCTGTGTGCATGGGGAAATCCCCCCACAGCCAACGTCAATTACAGTATCGGCCTTTTCAGAATGCGATATGGCCTACACGATAAAAAAAAAATCATGGCCTATCGTGACAGGAAGATATCTTTCATCCTGATTTACTCTGTAGGGCGCCTTTCTTTGGCCGGAGCCTTCGTCCCGTGTGCTGTGCTTGGGTGAGGGTGGTGCCAGCCGGCAGTTGCCGCCCCTGCCTCCCGAATCCAGGGGGGCAGGGTCGTTCTTTCAGGGCCCCCACCTGACCCGTGCAGCGTAACTGCCTGTTCAAGCGACAAAATCCCACACTAGTTCTATCAGGGAATTGGTTTACAGATTTCGACCCTTGTAATCCATGTGTTGCCGTCGAGGCTCTGTTCTGTCACCCATCGTTGATCCAGCACCAGCCCTGGAAACATTGTTGAAAGACCCCTTGAACAACGACAATAAGCCCTGCTGTGATATAATCAAGGCCTCTCTCAATGCAGCTGCACCTTGGTGCCCTGGAGAAAGATGTGTGGCTGACATATTCAAGGAAGGAGCTGGACCGTTTCCTGTGGTAGGAGCCTTCCACGTGCCTTCATACTCGAACCGGGTAGCCGCAATGGCAGTGCTCTTGCGGGCTTGCGGCCCCCCATCATCAACCTGCAGAGCTCGGTCAACGAGGCTGAGCCGATAATGAGGTCGCGATGCTTCAATTCTGAAGCCACTACCGATGTGTTCGGTCGGTCCAGTTCTTAGCTGCGACAAGGAGGAACAAATCAATGGGCCAAATTCTGAGCCCCGGTCGGAAGTCAAGGACCAGGCACATAGAATACTTGCGCCATTTCATATGCCGGTGGGATGGACATTCAGTGTTTTGTCTTTGCCTGATGCACGCCGTCATTTCGATGTGAATGCTAGAGCTGCCTCCGCCTTCACAGTCATGTGACGCAGCCTACCAAAAAATCATCAGTTCCGCGGCTACCTTCGGCATATTTTCCGCAGACCCAAGCCGCAACAACCATGCCTGCAACACAGCTCGAAGTTGGCGGCGGCCACTTTCTCGCCCGAATTAGCCTTGGTGTTTCGCAGGCTACAAACCCGATGCTCCCGTTTCAGCCAAACAGGATCGCGACGGCAATTGGCGACCATCCCATCGTTGACATTTTTGACACGCATATCCGAAGCCGGCTCATCAAAGAGTGCACCACAGTCGACTGGTCCCATGTCACAGTTGTGCGCCTTGGGTATCCGGGCAGGCACCGAGCCAATGTCCAGCGACAATCCTGGTAGCGGTCCGGCCCAACACGCTTGACTCGGACGGCGCGGCTCAGATGCTTCGCTTAGCTGCGGAATGGATCTATGTCTTCCCCCAGCTCCATGATGTTGCCATTGAGATGGTCGAAGCCGCTGTTGTTTCGAATTATGGCAACACTTTCAACGATCTCGACCAACCGACCATAGGAACCGACGGCAAGTTGCCGTGGCTGGGCCACTGCCTTGAGGATGCGTTTCGCAATGTGCCTGCGCTTGGTGCCAGCCTTGGTCTCCAGGATTCCAACTCAGCCGGCACATTGGGTAGATACCTTGCGATCCACACGGTGGAAAAGTTCGACTATATGGCCTTGACTTGTCACCACGTATTAAGCCGTATGTTCTCCCTCCCCTGTCCAATCCCCCAAGGCTACACTCGCTAACCCAGAAAAAGTGGTCGAGCTGGCATATTGCCACCGAGTAATGAACGTATTGCCGTCAACTGTCCACCTGTATTGAATATGCGCGTTTAGGAAACTGCCATTCTGAATACGATTAAGCGTGACGAGAATTGCACTTCCCTCGCTCTGCTACGAATCAAGCAAGAAGCTGTCCAGATTAGCGACGAAGGAAGAAACCAGCTCTTTCTGAAGGAGTACTCTCTACGCCAAAATCGGGAAAGGAGCGAGAGGCTGGCCCACTTTCAGAACCACCTTGGCACCGTCTATTATACATCCGGCATTGGCTCATTAGGCGGCTGGATATTGGATTGGGGTCTGGCGAAGCTGGTGGTGGGGCGGTTCTCATCCTTAACTCGCATCAACGAGTCTGCTTATGACAAGCACTTCCTTCACGACGAGGTGGCTGGCAATTCCCCCTCTTGCTGTCCAGGTACACAGCGGGGATGTATTGTTACGCCGGGTGAGGTGAAGTGTGCGAATAATCGCACCGTATATAAGTGTGGGCGAACGACAGGAAGCACCAAGGGCGAGTTGAATACCATTGACTCGAGTGTCCGGATGTGTTACGAATTCGATGGTGGCGGCCATGAGATCGTCGAGGGTAAAGTCTTGCTCGTTGTTTCCCCTCCGGAAAATTCTACGCTATGGCCTGGTGGCTAGGTGCTCCGATTGCCTTCGGGTGGCGTGGTGACTCGGGTAACCTAGTATTCGACCACCAAGGCAGAGTTCTCGGCATGTACATTGGAGGACAAAGCCAATCCTGCGACTACCAGGCTCACCCACCCGTCAAGGCTCCCTCGATCGACGGCATTCACTTTATCTCACCGATCCATCCACTCTCGACACCATCCGGGCTGCAGCGAGCAACGATCCAGCGTTTAACGGTCAGGACATCAACATCGATTTTGTTTGGGGCCCCATCTGATTTGGAGGGAGGGTACTGGCCGACACGGGGAAGGCGAAGAGGTTAGGGTTAATGATAGCCTATACGTTGTTTGTTAGGGTATCATAAATGCTACATCCTCTTCTATGTATTTTTCTTCTACATTGGTCGCAATTGTAACGGGATTGACATAAACTATTCAACTTGCTGTATGCATACTGTGTAGGTTTCAATTTCTACATCAGGCGATCATTACCCCGCTCCGTAAGGGCTTGTTACTTGTAGCGAGTTGTAAAGTCACACACCATTTTCACCTTAGCGCTGACAGGTACATTAGGAGACCTACCAAATACTTCCATGCGAGAATGAATGTTACACGCAGTGGAATCGAAGGCCCAACGATAGAAAAGAGTGTGTTAATTATTTCTTCCACGTTAGAAGCCGAGGGCTTTCAACGGTGACCTCTAAATACTACGGACAATGGTGCAATTCCATTCCTCCGTTATTATGGCCTGGAATGGGCCACACAGTAGAATTCCAGCAATCAAACCAATCGCTGATATAGAGGCTATTGCAAGGTATAGATTCTGTGACAATAAGCGAGCCCCCTGGTTCAGAGGCCCTAGGCATCTAATCAGCGGAGCTGACTGGATGCCTGGCACTGCTTGAACGCCAGTGAGCCTCAGCCACCATAGTGACAAAGCCTAAATCCTGCAGAATAGTCTATAAAGAAGGCTCTAGCTTCCAGCCAGAGCCAGAACACACAAGCAATACAATCACGCAGTTGCAACCACTTCAAATCCACCGAATCCAGTGTGCTGTGCTTCTGACAGGGTACAATGTCACTGTAGGTCGTTTTCGCTATAATGCACAGATGGGAATCTGAACAGTAGGACACAAATGAACAACGTAGAATACTAGCGTGAGGATCATAAATCCTCACACTTCATCGTGGACGCGATGATGACTATCTATACTAGCAAGCTATGATGTACCTTGCACCCTGGGCCTCTGTCAACAGAGACGAGTCTTGGCATAGAGGTCACTGTGCGAACACAGTACAACACGGTGCTCCACATGGTGCCTTCTGCGGGGGATCAGTCGGACCGTGCCGGCCCAAGTGACGGTCTAGGGTCTTCACAACCATACTCCGGGATTATGGCTCTAAGATGATGGTGTGCAACCGTGAATTGGGATGCCGCTTTGGAGTTCCTGAGCTGTGAAGAGACTTTGGCAGGTACTCGGTGGCCCGAGCTCTGGAGGGTGGTTGAGGGTGCCGAAAAGAGCGGGTCAAGGCTAGCCAGAATTGGCACCCAGGACGGCAAAACATGAGCGTTTCCTGTAATTTCGATTAGTTCACCGTCCCCGGCCCAAAGAACACCCCCGCTCCCCCTCGCCGAAGGCGCAAAGAAACAAACCTCTGCTCGTGCCGACGAGACGAAGCAAGTTAATTCTGCGAACAGGATTGTACCGAAACCCAGGCATCATGTCTACCACGGTTACCGAGACCCGCACTTCGGTGCCCATCACGGCCGAGACCATCTTGCGCCTCTTCCCCGACATCGACACCAGCGGCGACGCGCTCGAGGGCCACGATGAGGAGCAGATCCGTCTGATGGACGAGGTGTGTATTGTCACCGACGAAAATGATTTGCCCATCGGCACTGCCAGCAAGAAACTCTGTACGTGTTCTCGTGGCCAAGGAAATACATTCAGGGGAAGAGACGTGCTAATCAACATGTCGGACAGGCCATCTCATGACCAACATCGACAAGGGACTCCTCCACCGGGCTTTCTCTGTCTTCCTGTTCAACGACAAGAATGAGCTGCTCCTCCAGCAGCGAGCCACTGAGAAGATTACCTTCCCCGACATGTGGACAAACACCTGCTGCTCGCACCCTCTCAGCGTGTCCACCGAGACTGGCTCCAACCTCCCCGACTCCATCCTGGGCGTCAAGAATGCTGCGCGGCGGAAACTCGACCACGAGCTGGGCATCAACAAGGACCAGGTGCCCCTCAAGGACTTCCACTTCTTGACTCGCATTCATTACAAGGCGCCGAGCGACGGGAAATGGGGCGAGCACGAGAGTGAGTGCTTCCGAGTCTTTTGCTATTTGAACGCCGGTCCGCTGACTGCTGTTAGTCGACTACATCCTCTTCATCAAGGCCAACGTCGACCTGAATCCCAACGAGAACGAGGTGCGCGCCACACAATATGTGTCGGCTGAAGAGTTGAAGAAGCAGTTCGAGGACCCGAGCCTGAAGTTCACGCCCTGGTTCAAGCTCATCTGCAACTCGATGCTTTTCGAGTGGTGGGAGCACCTCGATTCGGGCCTGGAGAAGTACGAAAACGAGCAGGAGATCCGCCGCATGCTCTGACGAGTGGCAGGATCGGCCCCAAAGGCTGAGACACCCAACCTCTGGACATCTGGACAACCCCAATCCAGCGGGGGTCGGTGGGGTCGCGGAATGCAGTTAGGCTGCTTTGGCCATCATTGGTTAGAAGTTGGCCATCCCTCTCAAGCCTGGGATATCCGTATCTAGGCGGCGACGAATAGGACGTCACGTAAAGAGCCGCTTCTTCTCTTTTCAGTCTCCCGCATCTCATCGGAAGAAGCATTGGTCGGGAAGTTCTTGGAGGACATGGCAGGCAAATGCAAATAGAGGAGAGGAATTGCACATTGGCAACATGGTTGCAGCTCCAATGGGCTGAGTAGCACAGCAGGCAAGATATCCAAGCATGCGCTTTGACAAACACCCAACCCACATCCACATGCGAACTCGGCATGGTCGTTGGTGACGGAGCGCCTTGCCGCCAACCACCTGTGCAGGCAGGGTCTGGATTCCTTATCTCGATGGGAGTGCGTCCTCGACGACCAGGGCGCTGATTGCCGACAAGTGCGCCAATGGCTGCATCACCTGACGGCGAGCAGGGGGTCCGGGGTGTGTCCAAGACATACCGTGAATGGATCGTCCGTGGCAATGGCTCAATGGCTCCAATCGCGCTGCCATGCGGCCAACAGAGCGAACAAAGATGCTCAAAACGCCGTTCCCCAACGTCTTGCGTGTTACGCAACTGGCCAACAGCGGTTTGGCTGACGTACTGGAGTTAGCCGCACGCACAAGCACATGCACAGGTAGCGCCACGAATGGCCCCCTTCCCCCAAGTATCACACCCTCTCTCCCCACGTTGCATCTGGTTGCATCTCGTTGCTCGACTGCGGAAGCTGGCTCGTGGAAGGGCGAACAGCCGCCCCCCACCCAAACTTCTGGCGGGCGAAGCCGATAGACCCGTGGAGATCCCCCATATCCGTCTCCTCGCAGCCGCTGCTGTCCAATCAACACATCTCAGCCCCGTCGTCCGGCCGGCTCAGACAAAGGAGCGGCGCTCAGAGCCTTGGCACTCCGTCCACGGCAACGGTGTCCGACAACCCAAAGCCCCGGCTGCAGTGCAAGTGTGCTCATGCGGTTCTCCTCATCTCGGCTCTTCCTCACTCCTATCGTTCGGGTCTGAACTAAACCTGTTGCGTTTCCAACCACTGATTGCCCTTGGCCCCGTTTCCGCCTCCCATTGCCCGACTCGCGGTTCCCGTCGCGCCCCTCCATCCCTGTTTCATTCCGTCCAAGACATGGCCACTCAAGCCCCATCTGGCGGATTCTTGGCCGGCCAGCGTCGGGTACATATCGAGGCTCACTTCCTGTGTCCGGTCCCTCGCTCCCCTTCCTTTCTCACTCTCGCAAACTACCATATCCGACTGAGAAAGCATCTTCCAGGCATCAGCTCTTCAAGTCCCCCATCCTGGGGGTCATTTCTGTCTCCAAGGGCACTCTCCGGTGTTCCCCTTGCTAGCATATTATCCTCATACAAATAAATTCTCCTGGACTCTTCAGCCTTATTCTGGCCTTGCTTTGCGTTTCTTACGTGACAACTTCTGCCCCTTTCGGCCGTTCCTCGACAGTTACTCAACAGTCCCACTGCCTAGCAGCCCTCTGCTCACCACCATACCCATACACCGCAGTATCGTTCCGCGAAAGGACCTTATTGATGTCTTCTGACCTCCGCACCGCCCTCAATTGCCTGCGCCATCCATCAAGGTTCATGCCCGTGTCGAGATCGCAACTCTCGAAAGTCCACACAGGTGATAGTATACAGAATTTATCAAGTATTTAAAGTATGTTCCTCCTTCCCCTGCCCACATAGTCTCTCGCTCAGTTTGTTTACACGGATGTCCCGTCTTGTCGCAGGAGCCAGTCGGTTGCCACTGTCAAGGCAATAAATCGCTGCCCAGCATGGAGACCGTCAGCAGTAATGTCAGTACCGCTAGCAGTAGCAGCGCCATCACACTCATTGAGCTGAAGCGCTCTCTCGTCCCCCCCAAATGGGAAGAAAGCGTACGTGTGCTCGGCATGAGCGAGTGCCGAGAGGCCGCTTTGTCGTTGGCACATGCCTTCGCCGCCGATGAGTATGCCCAATACCTCGTCGACCCCGGCGACATGTCCGATGGGGTGTCTATCTCTGCCGAGGACAAGTGGAAGCTTCATGTCGACATTATGATGTACGCCGTAGCCGCTCACTGCCTCAGCGGACTAGTCACCGCCACAGGACCAGACTATGACAGCGTCGCGCTCTGGTATGATAACATTTCCGTATTCTACACAATCTCTCTTCCACACCACCACAGCAAGGCTAACGCAGCTCATTGAACTTCGCGGTAGATAGGCTCCCTCCTGGAAAGGATCTGGACGGATGGGTGACGCTCCTGCGAAGCGGCATGTGGCGGCTGTACTTCACTTTGTCAGCCGAGGGCAGGAAGCGCTACTTCGAGGAAGTCCTGCCGCTGCTGCACGATACCAAGGCGTCGGTGCTGGGAGACCGAGACGCCGACGCCTGGTATCTGGTCTTCCTTGGCACCAAGCCCAACTCGCAGGGACGCGGGTACGCGAAGCGGCTGCTGGAGGATATGATCCAGCGCGTAAGTTCTCAATCAACCTCTTACCACATATACCCACCCCTGACCCTACGGCACTGACACAAACCACAGGCCGACGCTGAAAAACGCCCTATGTACCTCGAGTCGAGCTCCCTAGCCAACAACGCCTACTACGCCAAGTACGGCTTTGAAGTCCAGCGCGACATCTTTCTCGAGAGGGGCCGCACCCCCGTGCAGCTGTCGATCATGGTGCGCGAGCCCAGAGCAGCCAGGAAGGGTAAACCTCCTGCTGCTGGGGCTGCGACGGCGCATCAGCGCCCGATTCATGTTGCTGGTGGTGGGAGGCCCATGGCTGGGATGAATGGCTTGGGTGGTGCTGGTAAGAGGGCGGGGATGGGGCTGGGGCTGTTTCATGTTGCTGGGGGTGGGAATGGGGCGAAGATTGGTTGATGCTGATTTGATATCGGGTGTGGGTTGGATTGTTTGGGTCTGTCTGGGTTCTGGGTTCTCCGAGGTTTGGAGAGTGCTGATGCTTGCTTGTTCTTGATCCGGTATGGTTTCGTCTGATGTATGCGTTTTCTCTTCGTATTGCCCAGAGGGTAAAATTTGGTCTGAATTTCCTTTCTTCTATTGAGAACCTCTCCTTGTATGACAGCTTCCGTCTCATTTGCACTATGAACGCAATTCATACATTCAGATGAGGACTCATACGCGGTCGTATTGGTACCTCGCCTTGCGGCCAGAATAGTATGGCCTAGATGAAAGCATGGCAAGCCCTAGCCGTGTTGTGGGAGCACTTACACGTAAATCGAGGCCTTGGACGTGGTTATGTGCGGCTTCCTATCTGTCAAGGTATCACAGCCACCTTAAACAGCATCTTGCCATAGTCAATCATTCATATTCGTGGCAATGCACAAGAATTTCACCCCCATGCCATCCTAGCGTCATATCCTCGTCGCAGTAACATTAAACAGCACCTACCGCTGTGATTCCCATACCAAAAATTGCCCTTTTCCATGCATATATGAGCAAAGAAACGCCCAACTAGTAGTCAAGCACAGCCCATGTCTCGTCATCCAGCGTCGTGTAGATCAACCCCTGCCCGAGCAAATCGTCCGCTCCCGAAATGACATCCCGTATCGACAAGCCCGTGCCTGACGCGATGGCGGGCGCGCCAACGCCCTCGTCACCCGCAGCCATGCGCTGCATGTAGTTGAACACCGTCTGCCCAGTCTTCGAACAGAGCTTAAGCCTATTAGGCGCTGCTCGAGCACCGCCGTTTCCTCCATCCACAAACATCCCGTCGCCTCCTCCCGCATCTCCTCCTGCCGCACCGGCACCTCCCTGCGCCGGCGCGCCCTTGGTCAGGAACAGATGCACGTACGTTGCGTCCAGCAGGTGGTAGTTGACCTCGTTGAAATCGTCAATCGCACGGATGAAGTGCGCGCCGACGTGCTTCTTGCCGTTGAAGGATGTCAGCCGGCCGAATACGCGCACGTATGTGTCCGGCGCGAACTTGGCTTCCGAGGCGCCCTCGGGTCGCTCGGCGTCGACCCACTTCTTGACGTCGACTACGCCCGTGCCGTCGTCGACCGAGTAGGTGATGTTTGTTGCTTGGGGCTTCACGCCGCGGACTTGCCCGACGAGCGTTACTTGCGTGACGGGGATGCCGTCGATGGAGAGGCCGGCGCCGGGGTAGGCCTCGTCGCACTCGATGAGCTGCTTGATGGTCACGGGGCGGAGGGAGTCGTCTGTGAACTGGTGGGGGGGGTTGGTGAGCTTGGGGTTGTCTGGGAGGGGAGGGTGGTTGGTGGTGGTTACCTTTGAGCCGCCTCCTTGGCTGCCTTGTTGTGTGCCGCCCATGGTGAAGCCGCCGCCATCCTCGTTGCCTTGGGCGCCATATGTGGTTTTCGCGTAGCCTCCGTATGCTGCGGTGATGGGTTGATCGGTTAGTACGGCAGGATGACAATTGGTAGATTGTTGGGGGTCATACCCATGATTGCTGCTTTTTCTGGTGTTGTATCTGCTTGATCTCCAGATGCAACTTCTAGACTGTAACTTGGTGGTGATGCGGGGCGAAAAGATTCAGGGAGACGCGCTGCAGTACGCGACGGAAGCAACCACTAAACGCGGACCCCACCAACGTTGGGGGACGGATTACCTAAGCCTAGGCTCGCCCAGGGTTCAAGCATCCCCGCAGTGGGGTGGGGGTCAGAAATATGGGTCTGAGACAAGGCGGGATGAAAGCTTCCAGGAAAGGGCACATCGCGAGATTGCGTGATGGTTCTCATAAACTCGCTTCTCCCGGACTGAGATATGTGTGTGTTACTCTCAGAAACAGAGTCCTATATCTCGTAACCCACAAAATGCCAAGAAGAAGGGCGCCCATCCCAAACTTCAATGAAGACGAAGAGGATGGCTCGACCTCGTGCTGCACAACCTCCCTTACACGGCCCGTTGAGGTCGGCGACATAAACGAGTAGAGCCACCCACCCTTCTCACCAGTACCGCCATGAGAAACTAACACCCCTTTTCCCATCCCAGACCAGAAATAGGCAGTTCCGCCTTCTGCCTCCCCCCATTCTTCGGCCCTCTCATCTTCGACAATGAAACCAGCGACTGCCGCGACCACTGCGCGAACGAGCGGAGTATGCCCTCCCCCACCCCATCCATCCATATAGACAAACCCCTTGGCCACAACCCCCACGGCTAACTACCCACCTCTCAGCCTTCCTCTCCTACCTCCGCCTCTCCATCTACATGGCCATCGTCTCGGTCGCCATAACGCTCTCCTTCCATCTGCGCAAAACGGCCACCGAAATCGAGCTGCGGATGGCCAAGCCCCTTGGCGCCATCTTCTGGGCTCTGTCGGTTGCGTGTCTCGGTGTCGGGTTGGCGAATTACATCAGTATGTGCCTTGCCCCGTATCCATTCCCTTTTCTGGACGACTAACAGCTAACTCACCGCACCACCTCTAGCCACAGTGAACAAATACAGTCGAAGGGCCGCTATCGTGCAGACAGGGTGGAAGACGCAGACTGTAAGCTAGCCCCCTCCCTCTCACACATTCCGTGTTATCATTAACACCTCCCAAGATCATGGCCACAGTCGCCCTTAGTATCGTCGGCTCATGTTTCACACTCCTCGTAATAAACAAGCTCAATGAGCGCCCAGACGCAGCCGAGGTTGCCCAGCGTTTCTTTGCGTCGCTCTTCATCATCACTTAGCAAATTCATATTCTTCATTGAAAGAAACAAAATGGGTATTCTCGCGCCTAATCCTACATACCAACCTCATCAGCCAATTAATGGCGCTTGTATGTACAATAATAACAAGGAGAGAGCCATCCACTCCAGGCCACGTTCCACATTCATGTACATGTAGTCATATGCCTCAATCCTCCTTCGCGCAAAACAGATCCCTCGCCGACTTCTTCGGCAGCAATTCCGAGGGAGTGAGCGCCTCGCAACCCCCAACGGCCTTTCTGAACTCCCAAGTGTAATCTACCGCGTGGGCATCCAAATCTCTCAGCTTCGTTGCCTTGCCGTCCCATAGCAGCAGAGGCATCTCATCAAAGGGAGGCAAGGTGCCACCTGATGGCAGGCTCTTCAGAAGCGGTCCTGCCGCGAGCAACCCTTCGGTCGTTTCACCGGCCGAATCCCGCTTGATCTCCTTCTCGTACTCCTCCGGCGCACGGTATAGCTCGTTGTGCAATACGGCAAGGTTACCAGCCGTCAGCTGGCTTGGATATAGCGTCCAGTAACCCCTCGCGCGCGATAGCTTCAAGGCGTGCTCTAGCCATGATGGATACCGTTTGCTGACAAGCTTGTTGGTAAAGAGAGAAGGCACCGAGGTTTGCTGCTTCTCCGCGCTGAGCTGCAGCTCCAGCAGATGGGAGACGAATGCGTGCAGCTCAACCCACTTCTGGCCAGTATAGAGCACAGCGTTGCTATTAGGGGCTTGCCACAGAAATGAAGTAGCGCTGTCAAGTGCGTCAGAAGAAGATGAGCTCTTCTTGGCTGGGGGAGTGAAGGGCTTGGTCGCGTCAAGGTGCGTCGACGGCAAGTCCAAACTGATACCAAGGAGGCGAGAATCCCATTGCTGTGTGATGGCGGCGGAGGAGTGCATGTACTCCAGCGCCGAGTATTTGATATCTTTATCGTCATTGTCAGCGTGGATGTAATGACTTAGGATGAATGGACCACTTACAGTGAAAGAATGAAGGCGCTAACTCAACCTGAGGAGACAGGACTAATACGTGGGAGTACCTGGGGTTAGCAGGCCAGAACGACTCGAGAAACCGCGCCGAGCTCTCTTCCTCTGTCAAACTACTCCTTGGTATACGGTGCCGAAGGGTGAGCTGCTTTACATGTGTTGGATTATGGGCTTTTGCCGGCGGCCATTGGAACGTCTCGAGAAAAGCGGCGGTTGCGGCATCGACATGGTTTGGTAGCTCGATAGTAAGATGGGGGATAGCGGAAGCACTGAAATCGGCTGTGGCCAAGGACTTGAGCAGTCGGACCAAGTTGCCGGAAGTTCCAGGGGAAGCTTGAATGAGTATCTCTACGCTGAGCTTGTGCCACGCTATCATTCGTGTTAGCGCATGTCTGTTGGCTTATGGGAGTGCTCTTACAAGCCAACGAAGAGCTATCAAGCTTAGTCAACCAGGCGAGCTTTTCTGGGCTGTTCTCGGGAAGCTGAATGAGAGGGACCTTCATCGAACCAAGCTGGACTCTCATTGCCTCTAGGAACATCCCCGTCTCGTCATCTGAGGCGTCAACGATCACAGCTTGGGGGTGCATGTAAAAGTTCATGTGATCTAGCAACAAGTTAGGGTACTATTCCGGCGGGCGATCTCTAGGAGGTTCACTTACACATGCCGCGCATAACGGCCTTTGCAAAACGGTCCTCGGTGGACGTTGTCACATGATCCGGGCGAGCGTCTGTAAAAAGTCAGTGACAAGTCCCAATTAGATGGCATCTTCAAGTGTCGGAATGTCATACCGTGGAATATGAGCTGACACGAATCATCCACTCCGTTCACCTCACGCAGCTGATCCATGGGGATATCACTCCTGCTCATCAGCGCAAAATGCACATAGCTCCGTAGCTCAGAGCCCATCTGACAAGCCAGCGGCAACAACAACGCCGCGCTCTTCAAACTAGACGCTGCAAATAGCACGTTCTTATTGTCCACATAGTCTCCTCGGGTGTCAGATATTGCGTGCAGCGAGGTAGCGAGCTTCTCGAACCGTATGGGTCCGTCATATTTCGAAGCAGGGGCAGGGGTCCCTGGTGGCCCTTTCGGTGGCTTCCCCTTCTTGGGTGTCTTGAGAGGCTTGTTCCAGTCCGGCACCTGGGGGATCTTCAATTTCGGCATCGCTTGTCTGTCCTCTTCCAGAACGCCTTTCCCTTTTCCTCCGGGCCTCGGCAGATTGGGCGCATGTCCGCCTTTGTAGTTCGGCCTCCTACGATCTCTAATGGGTACATCGGTCGGGATGTTGTGGACGAAGAGGTAGATGAGGAGACCAGCCGCCAGGGCGATAGCGAGGCGTTTAAACAGCTTCCGGGGGGGCACGCGAGCAAAGCCCAACGGAGAGCGCAACGTCGAGGTCCGGGTCGGCTTGTGGTCGTCGTCCTTCTTCACCAGCTCCTCATCGCTGAGAAATAGCGACCCCATTCTGAGCAACAGGCGCGTCACCTGGAAGACCACGGCGTGTTCAGAAACTGACGTCAATCCGTAGCATTTCCCTCACTCGTTAGCTCAATTGGTCTCGGCCGCCGGGATTCGAAAGGGGGCAGTATCGACGTAGTTGCCACTATTTCCACCTCATCTGAGTTGGTATGGAGAAGCTACCGCGATCGGGATCGGCGATAGCTGAGAAGCTGAAGAGGATGTTCCTGGCCTCGTCAGGTTGAGCGATGGCATCAAGCGCGACATTCTAACGTGGCTTAAAGCCCGTGCACGGTACCCTTTAACCAGTGTGAAGATTGCATTCTTGGATCCTCACACGGTCCTGTTCAAGACTGGTGAGGCCTGGGCTTATCGCATTACAGTCCGTTTTAACATGCAGGAAAGCCTTTCGAGATGCTGAAAGGGCTCATTAAGATGTAAGAAGGTCTTTTAAACATATAGAAAGGCCTTTTCGGAATGCAGGAAAACCTTTTCAGTATGGAGATAGGTCTTTTCAGAATGGGAGATGACCTGAGTCAGAAGGCATTCTTCGCACTGACTAAGGAACCCTTTCTTTTGGCCCGAGCTTCGAACTAGTGTCGATCTTCAACCCCACAGCCCGCGTTCCCCTGTTCCCCCGCTCCCCCGTCTCAGACCCCTGGCCCTGAACTGGTCGAACTGCCGCCCCACTGCGGGGTTGAAGCTGGACTTTTTTCTGAGCCTCCTAGCGGATGCGATTCCTGCGGAAGGAAAGAAATATTTCGCCCAAGATTTCTACGGAGCACATCTAAAGCCTGTTACTATAAACAAAACGGAAAACCGTTGAACATCAATTTTTTCGCGAAAAAATGGCCAAATCACGCAAAAACAAGGTCCAGTCCAACCGGCCGAATCCTATCGCAAAGCCAGTCAAGCCGCCAGCTGATCCTGAGCTCGCCGCCCTTCGCGAGAGCAAGATCCTCCCGGTAATCAACGATCTCAAGAGCACCGATGTGAAGTCCAGGACAGCAGCGGCTACTGCGATCGCCAATATCGTCACTGACACCAAGTGCCGAAAACTGCTTCTTCGCGAGCAAATCGTGCACATCGTGCTCACAGAGACCCTTACCGACAGCAGCATCGATGGGCGCGCCGCTGGCTGGGAGATCCTCCGGGTCCTTTCCCAGGAAGAGGAGGCGGATTTCTGTGTTCATCTTTACCGACTTGACATCCTGACCGCGCTCGAGCATGCGGCGAAGGCGGTAAGTACCCCGCGTCCACGGACGGCAACAGCCAACTCTCGACAAGATGACTGATGTTGGGATGTAGATTGTCGAGACCCTCACCGCATATGAGCCGCCCTTCACGAAGCTGCTCAAAGCTCAGCAACGCCTCGTCTGGGACATGGTCTCCTCCTTGCTCTCACTCCTCGGTGCCCTAGCTATTGCGCGCGACGAAATCCTCGATGCTATCGTCGCCAACCAGATTATCCGACGCTTCCTGTTCCGTCTTGTATCCACACCCTCTATCCCACCTGAGGTGTTCGAGGAGGCACTCTCTTGCCTCATGACCTTGTCCGAGGACAACCTCCCTATGGGACAGGCGATCACAGACGACCAAGAAACATGGTGCTACGACGAACTGTTGAAGTTGAAGGCTGGTGGCGGGCCCGGGGCGGTGCTGGCTTGTGGTGTATTGCACAATGTCTTCTCGTCATTGCAGTGGCTAGACCATAGCCCCGGAAAGGAAGGGGCTTGCGATGCTATCCTTGTTCCCAGCCTGTCGCGGGCTCTGGAGCAAGCTGGCGGTGTGAAAACTAATGGGAACGGTGCTTCTAGCCATCCTGGTATTGCACAAGTTGCCCTGGAGATATTAGCATCCATTGGTACAAACCTGCAGAACACCCTTGAGAAGGGGAATCGCGTGCCATTTGGACCCGGTAAGACCGAGCCAGAATGGGACGGTATTGAAGAGAAAGTAGCTGGCGGCGATGCAGATGCAATGGAGGTGGACGGTGGTTCCGATAACGAAGACAACGAGGACGACGAGGACGATAAGGATGACGAAGATGACGAAGAATCTGATGATGACAATATCGAGGATATTGAGGCCGATATGGAGCGTGTCACGGGCGTGGATGATGATATCAAAGAAGGGAGTCTCGACGACTTGCCCACCCTTCGCGAACTCATACAAACCGCCATACCCCAACTCGTTCGCCTCACCAACATCGCCATCAACTGCGACGAAGATATTACCATCCAGTCGCATGCCTTCTCGGCCCTGAACAACATCGCTTGGACACTTTCATGTATCGACTTTACCGGCGATGAGAACGCCAACATTCTCGCCGCGTGGGCTCCAGCAGCCAGGAAAGTCTGGCAGAAGACGATCACGCCTGTCCTCAACTCGGACAACGCGGATTTGAACCTTGCCACTTTGGTAACAGGCCTCGCATGGGCCGTGGCCCGGAGCCTGAGCGGCGACACTCCCTCGGATGGGACGCAGCATCGCAAGTTCATTGCGCTCTATCAGGCCGCCAAGGCACACGACTCCAAGCAGGATAAGATGCAGAACGAAACCAAGGCAGAGGGTGATGAGCAGGAAGACCCACTTCAAGGGCTCGGAGTCAAGTGCATTGGCGTTCTAGGTAGCCTCGCGCGTGATCCAGCCCCCATCAAGACCAACCGCGATGTAGGCGTCTTCCTTATGATGATCTTGGGGCACCCCGACACTCCGGTAGCCGACGTTATCGAAGCATTAAACCAAGTCTTTGACATCTATGGCGATGAGGAGGCGGCATGCGATAAGGAAGTCTTCTGGAAGGACAACTTCTTGAAGCATCTCAATGAGCTATTGCCCAGGCTCAAGGCGATTGCTAAGACGGTCGACAAAAGAAAGGCGGAGGAGTTGAGGACGAAGGCGGACGAGGCGATAATGAACCTGGGGAGATTTATCCAGTATAAGAAGAAGAACCCGCCCCGTTAGAGGCTCGCGGATTCGGGAGTCGATGTGAAAAGGAATAGACGGATAAAGGGGCCATGTGGTGGAAGCACGATGAGTTGCCACTCCACATCAACATCTAGGGCCCTTGAGTGCGGTTAGGGTTATGTGTGGGAGTATAGTGCAGGCAGACAGTCTCTTTGGAAGATTCCTCCTGCTCAGCCAAATTCCGGACACCCAGGGGAGAATACAACTGGCTATCAAGACATGACAAGTCAATAAACGGGCCAGCGGCAGCAAGTCTTTCGACTGGAAACAACAGACCGTGTCATAGGTTCATGTGAGCTAATTCTCATTCTCCACTATCGAGAGCCATGATGCCTTCCCGGTCGAGGCTTCGGCTCATCTGTGAAAGACAAGACGTCGTAAGCCTAGCAAGAGACCTCCTTGGGTTGGTCAGGTTCAACGAACATATCTCTTGCACGCAAGCTCAACTCACTGGATTCCAAACTCGCGGCTTGCCTAGACAAGCTCTGGCAAACCTGCCGTGTCGCAATTCGTAATCGTTGCTGCGACCTCAGTGAGACAGAGCTCCAAGGAATACGCATGTGACCGAGTCTTCCGCCATCAGCCGATCGGCTTGAGCTTCTTTTTCTTCTTCTTATCGCTGTCCCCTGACTTCCCCTTTTGGAATTGGCGCCAACTATCGATGCGCTGGTCGCGCGTCTTTTCCCAGTCTTCCTCGTGCTGTCGCTTGCGCTTGCGCACCTCGAGCTCCTCATCCACCTTGCGCTGCTCGCGGCCTTCCTCCTGCATCTGACCCTTGACCTGACGGCGACGGCGCTGTTCGTTATCAATGAGCACCATCTTGGTCTTATCAGCCCATTTGCGCTCGAAGTCGGCCGTCTTAAGCTCAGGGCTGTCGACAGTCCATTTGTTCTCGCGAATCAGCAGCATGCGGGCATCGGCGATAGCTTCATCCAGGTTCTGGCGGTGCTTCTCATCCATTAGCTCCGTCTGGGCTTTCTTCAGCCGGTCGAAGGCATCGGGTGCCAGGGGGTTCTTGGTCTTGTCAGGATGGATAAGAAGCGACTTCTTGCGGTAGGTGGCCTTGATGTCGGACTCTGGCACGCCGGGCTTAAGACCTAGGACGGAATATCTGGTGTAGCATGTCAGTCAGTGGCTCAATCATTAATGATGGAATAAGGGGGCTGCTCACGCGTCGAGCCGGAAGGCTTTGAGAATGCGGTCAATCTCGGCATCCTTATCCCACTCTTTGGCTTCCAACTCCAGCACTTCGAGCGCATCTCTCGTGTCGGCCGGAGCCTCTACTTTAGGAGCCTCTTCTTTTGTCGCCATTTTACCTTACCTGTGCGTGCGGTTCCTGATAATTCAAATAATCAACACAACACGAAACCGACTTGTCAAGCCGCGCGAGAGTAGATTTGTTTTCGGAAGATGTCAGCCGCGCCGGAAGATGGACGTTTGATGGGCTAAGCGCGCGCAGCTTCCCGTCCCTTGTCGTTCGGTGGGGGGCGGATGCGCCGCAAGCTACTACGAATTGAGCGATAAGATAAGGAATTGTGAGCTGCCCCACTGAAAAATTCCCAGGCCAACACCAGCCCGCACTTCAATCCTTGGTCTTGGGAGCACCATAAGACACCGGCGAAACCATACGAAGCCGCAACTATGAAGAGACGCGCCCCATCCCCCACACCTTCCGAGAACGAGGTCGACATTGCAGTCGACCTATTCATCGACGAATCCGACGAAGATGTGGCCAAGCCGACGAAGAATGCGAAGCAACCGAAGAAGGCCCCGGCTACCGATTTGGACTTCAACGACCTGCTTAATGTTGGCGACGACTCGAACGACGATGGAGACGCCGAGTTCATTGCTGAGCAGCAGCGGAAATCCAACCGGAAGGCATCCAATCTGCCGGGCAAGTCGCTGAAGAAGGGCGGTGGTTTCCAGGCAATGGGTAAGAACTAGATCTGTCTGTTGCAGCTACTCGTGGCCTGAGCTTACATCTTGCAGGCCTCAGCTCCCAACTCCTGCGCGCTATCACGAAGAAGGGTTATTCGGTGCCCACGCCGATTCAGCGCAAAACGATTCCATTGATTCTCGACAGAAAGGATGTTGTGGGCATGGCCAGGACAGGTTCCGGAAAGACGGCAGCCTTCGTCATTCCGATGATTGAGCGCCTCAAGGGTCACAGCCCGAGGGTTGGTGCCAGAGCCATCATCATGTCACCCTCCCGAGAGCTGGCATTGCAGACACTCAAAGTAGTGAAGGAATTCGGCAAGGGGACAGACTTGAAGACAGTGCTCCTTGTCGGTGGAGACAGTCTGGAGGAACAGTTCGGACTGATGGCAGCCAACCCCGATATCATCATTGCTACACCGGGCCGTTTCCTTCACTTGAAGGTGGAAATGTCGCTCAATCTTTCCTCAGTAAGGTACATCGTCTTCGACGAAGCCGATCGGCTGTTCGAAATGGGCTTCGCCACGCAACTCACGGAAATTCTGCACGCTCTGCCACCATCTAGGCAGACCCTTTTATTTTCAGCGACACTGCCTTCCACCTTGGTCGAATTCGCCAGAGCTGGTCTCCAGGACCCGACTCTTATCCGTCTGGATGCTGAGACCAAGGTCTCCCCAGACCTTGAGAGTGCTTTTTTTTCGGTGAAGGGCGGTGAGAAAGAGGCTGCACTTCTGCACATTCTTTACGACATCATCAAGATGCCTATGGGGAGACCAAAAGGCGTGACGGAAGATACAGAGACAGAGTCCAGGAAACGGAAACGTGCCCCTGATAGGCTTAACGCGAAAGAGAAGCCAACGGAGCACTCGACTATTGTTTTCGCAGCAACGAAGCATCACGTAGAATACCTCGCCAACCTCCTGAAATTGGCAGGATTTGCCGTGTCATATGCCTACGGTTCGCTCGACCAGACCGCTAGAAAATTCCAGGTTGAGGACTTCCGCCGCGGGAAAACCAATATCCTCGTAGTTACAGATGTCGCTGCTCGTGGTATCGATATTCCTGTGCTCGCAAACGTCATCAACTACGACTTTCCCTCTCAGCCCAAGGTCTTCGTCCACAGAGTGGGACGAACAGCCCGTGCCGGTCAGCGCGGTTGGGCCTACGGTATTGTCCGGGAGAAGGACCTGCCTTATCTCCTTGATTTGCAGCTATTCCTCGGCAAGAAGTTGGTCCTCGGTCAAGAAGATAAAGATGCGTCGTTTGCAAAGGACGTTATCCTCGGAGCGCTCCAGAGATCTCAAATTGAGACCAACGTCGAGTGGTTGAACAAGATCATGCACGAAAACGAAGATATGAAGATGATCCGAAATGTCACATTCAAGGCAGAGAAGTTGTACATACGGACTCGTAACTCGGCATCCAGCCATAGCGCCAAGAGAGCTCGTGAGTTGATAGCCTCCAAAAACTGGGGACAGCTACATTTGCTGTTTGGAGAAACTGCTGCGGTTGCAGAAGAGGAGCGCGACCATCTACTGGCCAAGGTTGCCAGTTTTAAACCTCAGGAAACTGTCTTTGAGATTGGGCCGTCGGGCAAGTCTCACAGGAACAAGGCCGCCGAGGTCATGCGCACATTCAGGACCAGAGTTGGGCCTCGGAGAGTCAAGAAGGTAGCGGAAGATACGGAGATGGCTGATGCTGATGAGCCGTCTGCTGAAGCCGCGGGCGATGCGTTCGCAGAATTCAGCGGAGAAGAGGATAAGGAATGGGAATCCGAGGCATCCGATGATGAGATGGAAGTTACTGTGTCGAAGGGAACTTCGTCTAAAAAGGGCGAGAACGCCTCCTTCCAGGACCCTGAGATGTTCATGTCGTACACGCCACGCATTAACAACGCGGCCGAGGAGGCTGCCTACAGTGTACACAAGGGTGGCGACAGTTTCGTCACTTCAGCACGCAACGCCGCCATGGACCTCACCAATGACGATGGTCAGAAGTCCTTCGGCGACGCAACCCGCTCCAAGATGCGTTGGGACAAAAAGCAGAGCAAGTACGTGGCACGCGCCAACGACGACGACGGTTCTCGCGGCGCCAAGATGATCCGTGGCGAGAGCGGTGTCAAGATTGCCGCCACCTTCAAGAGCGGTCGCTTCGACAGGTGGCGCCACGCCAACAAGCTCGGCAAGCTGCCCAAGGTGGGCGAGTCCGAGAGGAGAGACGTCGTCCGCAGCTTCACGTCTGGACCAGGTGGCCAAGGTAGCAGCGGACCGCGGTACACCCATAAGATGGTGTCGGCGCCCAAGGACGCAGACAAGTACCGCGACGATTACCACGAGCGCAAGAAGCGTGTGGCCGTGGCAAAGGAGAATCGTGTCGGCAAGTACAAGGACGGCGAGGGAAGCAAGCGCGAGGTCAAGGGTGTCAACGAGATACGCAAGGCGAGGGAGCTGGCGGAGCGCAAGAGGGAGAAGAATGCCAGGCCGTCCAAGAAGGCGAAGAGGTGATTGGGGTCGTCCATATAAGAACATTGTGGGGGAATGGAGAAGATATTCCCGAAATATAGGCTTTGCACTGTTCCTGATGTTTGTGCTGTCAAGGATGCGAGTGATACTAATCAATGAGGTTGATACCCTTCAAAGACGTTACAAGAACGCACAGCTAGTCATGGCTGCACGGACGGAAGAGATTGTATACCGAGGTCAGTTGGTGACCATGCCTAGTCCCGAAAGGAAGAGAATGTCTTTCTGCACCCTGCCTCCCATGTGGGAGATGCCTTCCTACCATCAAGGTGGGCCATATGACATCATGTTGTAGGCTGTACTGCATCTGTAAAAGGTCTGCCTGCGTTCTTTACCGGCCTATTCTAATATGATAAAGGACTCTCACGATACAACTGAGGCCTTAATTGTAATAACGGACAAGACCTCAACCTGATAAATAGCCCGTATTGCTTTGGCAGTACGCCCACTTTTTAGAGGGTCTATCGGCTCAAGCTGACGGAAGTCTAAGGTAAATACAGTTTAACCTTTATAAGCCTGTAATAGCAGTATGTCTGCTAGTTGCGCATCTCTAGTCGATGCCTCTTGTGATATGGGCAGGGCCTCTCACAATGCAGGCAGGGCCTATTAAGTAGTTACCTAGGCCTTCCTGCATTTTTAGAAGGCGTATCCTAATATGATTAAGGCCTCTCGTGATCTGAGCAGGGCCTCTCACGATGCGGTACAGGCCTGTTGAGTAATTACCTAGGCCTTCCTGGTAGTCTGTGGGGTCACAACGCAAATAGACAGAGGCCACAGTGGTAACAACAATGTACATCTCAAATGATCCCAGTATCTACGCCAGAAACACCAGAATCCGAGTTGGTGGTCTAAAAGATATGTACCTAAACGCCGTCCTCTCGCCCCATGAACCGATGAGGCGATGGACAAAACCCGAGACCGAGCGCTCCCTAAAAGAAAGATTTCACCCCGTTTCGTTCAGATGGATCCGCTCCTTTTCCACCCTCCACCCAGATTTATCAAAAGGCCTCCATTCCCCCAGTTTCCCGTTTTTTTCTTATAAAAAAGCAGGCTAGCGCCAATGGTCGGTCGATCTATGAGGGTATTATGACCGCGCAACTATCCGAGAGAGAGAGAGAAAAAAAAGTAAGGCCAGACACCAAGCGTAAAGAAGAAGGGAACAGAGGGCAAAGACAGTCTATGCCGTTAGAAGGAAGAAAATGGACGCTTTGTAATAGACCCCGTTGCCTGCAACTGGATGAAGTGAGAAGGTGAATGTACATGCGATAATTAGGTGGTGTTTCTCGGTGATCGTCGAGTTGGGACCAACATCGCGATGTCGGAAAACGAGAGTGCTTTAGGCGGCCGTCCACGTCGTTTCGGGGTAGTAGAGGGTCCGTTCGAAGATTTCTTGGGCGGCCGTCCTCGTCTTCGCGGCCCAACGCTTCCAACTCTGGTGCTGCCTTCGGGTTGGGGCGTATCCTCCTAGGACATCACGGCGCCTCCACGTGGTAGGCTTCTTTGGCGGATCTGAGGTGGTAGCGTAGGCGGTATGTCTTCATCATCTGACGATCCAGACGAGTCATCGAGCTTGATAGGATGTGTTCCTGAGGGCTGCAACGCCATGCTTTCCTGTTGGCTATCACCATTCGGTGTGCCGGAGCTTATGGGGCTGGGCTGCTCGGAAGCGGTAGCAGGGGGTTTCGTCGGCTCGTGGATCTGAGCACGAGCACCGGCCTCCTCGTAGACCTTGATTGGCAGAGACAGAGCTGGCTGAGACGGAGGCGGCCGAGACGAAGGCGGCAAAGTAGGGTCGTGTGTGGCAGCATTCGTCGCCGAGCCCGATAGACCTCCGCCAATTTGATCCACTGACAGGACCTTGCGAGTGGGTGTATCCTCGGCATGGTAGGATGCGTGGTATCCTCCCGCTTCGTCATTACGACGCCGCTTGGCATCGTGCTCCTCCCAAACATTCGTTGCTCTGGGCGTGTTCGCAGCCACCCAGCCGCTTGCGCCTACAGGGCGGACGCTTGGCTCCAGGTTGACCGCAGGGCTGGATATGACCCCGACAGTGGCGCCCATAGATGCTCTTGCCTTCTCTCTCTCAGCTCTCTCAGCCCGCTTGATGCCCAAGCGCTCCTTTTCCGCTTGAATTTCGGCCTTCGTCCGCCGTTCACGGAGTCGCACGCCGTACTTTTTCCTAATCATAGACTGTTTGGTCCCAAAGCTGTTTCTTAGACCCTCAATCTTCACACGTCGCTGGTTCTCATCTGGAAAGTTCTCTGCTTCCTTGAATCGTGGAGCATACTTCGCCTCCGCATCTGCAAGCTCCGCATTCATCTTTGTGAGTTCTTCTGGTGTGAGATGGGCGTATGGGTCAGCCGGATTCGGGGAACCGGTTGGAGTGGCGACAACGGACGCGGCCCGCCTCGAAACAGAGTGGACTTGCGTAGGGGTTGACTGCGGTTGTGGTTGCGGTTGCGGCACTTGGTAGCCGTTGGGAGCCGGAGCTTGGGTCATGGACGGGAGGATGGCGACAGGGTTAGCCTGGGGGGTTAAGACAGCCCTTGGGGGTCGCCCTGGCCCACGGGGCGTCTTCATGGGATAACCACCACAGATGCGACTGTCAGCATGCGCTTGCAATTCTTCCATCGTCGTGAAACCCTGACCACAGGGTCCGCATGAGTGCTTGAACCCCTCCGAGGTAGGCGGCTGGACGCTGCAGACATTTTTTCTCATGTGCTGCTTTATGTTAGTTGTCATTGGCCACGGAGAGCATGAGAGTCACTTACGTAGTCGTGGGAGCTTGGGTAAGTAAACGTGCGGAAGCATCGGCCGCACTGCGTCGTCGGGTTGGCAGGACTATACGATTGCGGAGGCTGGCTGGGCGGCTGCTGAGAGAAGGTCGGCGCCGTGGCCGAGGCAGCCCCGGGGTACGCCTCTTGAGGTATCACGCGTTCATGATGGTCCTCCTGAACGATATCGTTCGGATCGTAGCCGAGGCGCTCGGCTTTCGCAAGTGCATTGATCAGCGGCTTGGCCTCGATAGTAAGCAGCCGCTTTTCAAGGCACTTGTCCAGGAAACTGTCGCTCGCTTTGGCGATGATTCGGTCGGCGACAGTATCGAGATCAGCGACCGTGAAGTGGTCGATGAGCTCCTCCCGCGACTCGGTGACCATCTTTCGCCCAAAGTCTCTTACTGCACGCCGGGTAATGGACGGCAGCGCATGGTGGATCGAGGCGTTGAGCTGAAAACAGGTTAAAAACACGCAACTACACCACGCGGCGATAGGTCTGAATGGAGGTGTAGAAGATATGTGGTGTTGTGCAATGTAAGTTGTGGAATTTAGGCTCTCGATGGCGGGGTCATGAGAGATCTCAAAGTTGGAAGAAGTGGAAAGAACGGTGCTCGGAAAAAAAACAAAAAATCATATGTTTTGGTTGTTGACTTCAGGACGAGAGCGTTTGCGCTTCCATCCCATCACATCGATCGCACTTGCGATGGGTCACGATGCGCGGCACGGCGCGTCGCGGAAAATTTTCCTCTAGATGGACAACACGCGAAACAAGGAATGCTCAATTGAGTCTGGACTTACGATAAAGGCTTGATGAAACTCGGAGCCAAGAAGGCATTTTTCCCAGTTATCGCGTATGACGCGGCGGACCGACTCGGGCAGGCTCTGTTGGACCGCAAACACCATCCGCTGGCAATCATCGTTGAACTTTGGGTTGATGCGCGCATAGTCGGGGGTTGGCGACGCGAAGCCCGAGGAACGCGGGCTGGACGTCTGCGCATTTGCGCGGCGGCTCGGCGGATCCATGATGATGGGCTTGTTAGCGATGGAAGAGACGCCGTGAACGGCGAGCCTGGCGGACGACGGAAGGGGCTGCGACGGCTGCGACGAGACCGGGGGCGCGGCGTGAAAGTGGTGCAGGGGAGGGAGCGGCGCCGGCGGCTGGCGCGGAGCCGGCGCGGGGTGCTGCTGCGTCAGCGGCGGGAGCCGATCCGACTGTTGCTGCTGCTGCTGGTAGTGGTGGTGCTGCTGCTGCTGTTGCTGGTGCTGCGCCTGGTGCTGCTGTTGAACCTGCTGGTGTGGGTGCGGAATTTGCGAGTACTGCATCTGAAGACCCGTTTGATGGTGCTGGGTTAGGGTTATAGGGTCTCGCCAACGTAAATGCTCCTTTGAAACGCGGGCGGCATTGTTAATGTTAGCGCTGGCCACGGCATTGACGGCCGCAGTGGCACTGGCACTCAGGCTTGCGTCTGCGATTTTCGGCAGTGGCAGCATCGGCGGGTGGCCGTTGACCACCGTCGGTGTCGAAGGATGCGAGGGATGCGACAAAGGAGTGCCAGAGCGTGTCGCGGGGCTCGGTGCTGAAGAATGCCCATGTTGCTGCGCGCCGGGCGCGACGCCATTCTGCTGTCCAGCGGGAGCCGGCGATGGTAGCGGGTGGACCTCCGATACGACTGGGCTTGGCTTGCCCGTAGGTTGTTGCTGGTTGTGGTGCTGGTTCTGTTCCTGCTTGAGACTCTCGGGAAGTGGCACGACGGCGGGCAACCCGGCCCCCGGCTGCTCGACTCCCTCCATCTCCATCGGGCCCGCGGCGTGGTCTCCGTGATTTGGCGTGTCGAGAACGCCTCCTCAATGGTCAAGGTTCTCTGGTTTGGTGACTCTTACGGATTACGCAGTGTGGTGCCCCGCGGGGTCACTGCAGCGCCCAGACATGTGCCTACAGCCTCGTCTTTCAGATGGAATGGAACACTGGCCGCAAACCGCAAAACGTCGTCTTCGAGGGGGTTTGTGATTTCGGAAAGGAAGACGATAGAAAACAGCAAGCGAAAGGTCAAGCTTGCCTCCGCAGCATTTGCAAACGCGGCCCTTCAACAAGGCAGGTTAGTAACTTTGAAGTAGCAGAGGCCTGTATGATCGAATTGGGGAGGGGGAGCTAGGTGTAAGTAGCGTCGCGGCGTAGCACTGGTTTCCTTTAAAAAACTTTTTCTCATGTAAGCTAGCCTCTCGCCTAATATGGAGGGCGCACGTATTTAATAAAAGATTAACAGGTTAATTAAACTTACGCCATGAATCCGGTTAGCTTCCGAGATTTACTCTATTTGCTAGGTAAGAAGTACAAGGGCTTGGTCCAAAAGAAAGGGTTCCCTCTTCTCCGTGTGAAATCACGTTGTCAGAACCTTCACACAGTCCTGTGTTGGAACAGCAAGGCCTGGGCTTCCTATATTACAGCCTTGAATACATCGTAAAAGACCATTTCAAATTCCAGGACGGCTTCAGAATGCAGGAAGGCTTTTTCTGACTGTAGGAACACTTTTTCAGATCGCAGGTAGGCACTTTCGGGGTGCGAGATGGCCTGCCATAACCAAACCCATGAGCCGTCTTGACAGTACTAGTACTACAGTAAGAAGGCATCTTTCGCACTGATCAAAGGGACCGTTTCTTTTGGCCCGAGCCTTCGTACAAGGAAGGAGCTACTTTCCTCGCCAGCGCCCTACTACCATTCGCTCCCTGGCATCCTCGCATGCTCCGCCCAAGCCCAAAGCATTTTTTAATTCTCTCCCTATGGGGGTGTACGCATCCCCTTTGCGTTGCAAACCCCTTCTGCCTTTGCCGGAACCAAGGGAAATTTGTTCTGTCGGCTTCTGTGGGATCCACGTCTCGAGACGATCATCTCCACCCCAGGCCAACTGCCAGGCCAGGGGGCTGACGACCCTCTCCAAAAACGTGGCATGTTTGGCTTGCAGATGCAGGGCCGCATCTCAGTATTGTGCCATCGACACTGGACCTTTCTCCACAAATTGTTCCTACTATAAGCCCACAGTCGCAAGCAGGCTGGAGACTGGGTTGTTTTGTCCCGGGATGAGCGTGGATGACGAGGGTGGATGCGTGTGACCGAGCCTCGAAATGGACGAGCAACCTAGGTAGAGTACCAAACCAGCAGGCCCAGACCTACTAGGCAGACAAACCGGACCGAAGAGGAAGAAATAAAAAGATGGAGGGAACATGACGAACCACTCTTCAGGCTGCCGAGTTCGGTTGCCGTATCCGTCCGCCGGCCGCGGTTGGTTCCAGCCTCTCGCATTCTCCGATTCGCGACACAACGGTCGACTCGACTGCCTGGCTGCAGTGCCTTGGGGGGGAGGAAGTGTGTTGGGACGTGTCTCATTGCTGAAACGGGAGCACATGCTGAATGGTGTCTGCACCCTCACCCTCGCATCCACGGCCTCTCATTCGCGCGTTAGTCCGAGGCATGAAATTACGAGACCTGGACTGGGAAGGTCAGTGTTTTTAATCTATTACAGCTTGCCCACGGCCGACTCTCGCATTATCGCCGTCGTTGGTAGGTGGCTTATCATACCCAGGATGCCACGTTATGCCGTGCCGTTGGCCACATCGCCCACCATACCGCACCGCCGCAGCAGGCCAGTTAATATCTCGGACATGCGTTCTGGACACTACAGGAAAGTCGGCCACCTCGACCAAAGTACCTCCCTTTTACGTAAATTGCTTGCCGCCAGCGCGGTACAGCCAGTACACCGTCTGCGACACCAACGTCCTGAAGGCACCCAGGGGCCGGGTAAATGCGCAGACGTAGCAGGTTGCGTGACCGACTCTGGTGACAATAGGCCGAAATAAGCTCAATAAATAGAAAGTCTTATTAACATACAGCAGCGGCAGGGTAGCACGCCCAAGCCTGTGTCACGCCAGACCCGCTAACTCCTCCAGGCAAAATAGCCTTCTCGGGCTCTAACATCGACATGCTGCAAGTAAGATATGGCCGGTGGAGCCTGATCAAGGACAAACACCGGGAGACTCCTCTCCCAATAGTGCGCCAGAGCAGCCATTGGGCGGTTCCTTTAAAGGGAAAAAGACACTGCATATGTGCGCTCATCCTCACTCACGCCTACATGAATGAGCCTCCACCGGTTCCTGCCCCCGAGCTAACGAGAATCTGAGCTATCAGATGTTCTCTCCGATGCAGGCCAGCAACATCCGCTCGTAATCCCCGCTGGTTTCGCCCTTGATCTTATTGGCGAGATTCTTGTGGTACCGCTTCTCGTACGCGCCACGCACATTGGCCATATTAGTCCGGTCCCAGTGGGCGCGGACGACACGCCCAACCAGAAGCGCATCTTTCGTGCCTGCACCGGCCATGGCGTCTTCGAGAAGCTGTGCCTGGTGCATGTACTTGTCCAGACCGCGACGAAGCTGGAAAAGCAATGCGTCCTCCATGTGCCCAGAGAACTCCTGTCGACATATGTTAGTTGGCCGACCTCATGAGAAAACCTCAAAGATGTAGCATATTGATGAACTTACCCTCCGAATTACTTCTTCAAGATTCCGTGCATACTTTTGCTGATACGTGTAGGCGATGGCTCGGAGCTGGTTGTCGTTTCTCGTGCTGAAAATACTGCAAACCTTCACCTCATCTGTGCCAACCTTACCCTCGGTCGCAGTGTACAGCTCGCTGACATCGCGGTCGATCTCGGACTGGACAACAGGGGCGGTGTCCTCAGCCCGCGTGGCCTGAAGGACAATCAAGAAGTGCCTCTCCGTCTTCATGCTCAGATCCCCGCGCACGTCGTCCTCCAGGCGGCGACGGAACACGCGCTGGTACTCGCCCTTGATGGCGTTCATGTCGGCATTCGACCTACCGAGGAGCACGTCGTTCAGAACGGCTTCCTTGGTGCCCAGCCCGCTCATGGCATCGCGCAGCAAGTGAACGTCGTGCAGCAGGGGCCCGCGGGAGAGGGCTATCAGGCCCGTCTCCAGCCACCCGCCCGTCTCGCTCTTCAGATCGGCCTCTAGGTTTCGCCGGTGGATTCGCGTGTATGCATCCCGAATGGCTGCTATCTGTAGGGGGTCCTTTGTCGCCAGGACCCGTATTAACGCCTTCTCGTCCGTGCCAAACCCCTTCATAGCGGAGCGCAAGGCGTTCGCGTCAGCATCGGCATTCCACTGGATAATTTGAGGAGGGCCGTATCCGAGCGAGGCCGGAGTCGGGGGATAATGCGTCGCGGGCTGCGGGGGCGGGTAGCCTCCGTGTGGCTGGTGCGGTGGCGCGCCATACCCAGCCTGTGGAGGTGCTCCGTACCCGGCCTGTGGAGGTGCTCCGTACCCAGCAGGCGGAGGTGCCCCGTACCCAGCTTGAGGCGGAGGTGCCCCGTACCCGGCTTGAGGAGGTGGCGCTCCGTAGGGCTGCCCATAGCCCTGCTGGGGAGGCGGCGCGCCGTACCCGGCCTGCGGAGGTGCTCCGTATCCGGCCTGCGGAGGTGCCCCGTACCCGGCTTGAGGTGGAGGTGCGCCGTAGCCTTGCGGAGGGGGTGCGCCGTAACCTTGCTGAGGTGGTGCGCCGTACCCGGCTTGAGGCGGGGGTGCGCCGTATCCGGCTTGAGGCGGGGGTGCGCCGTATCCGACGGGGGGAGGTGGCGGCGACTGATAGTAACCCTGTTGGCCTTGAGGTTCTGAATAGACGTTCATGGTTAGCTAAATCCCAATGTGCTGACTGCCGACTGACGTTAACGCATCAGGGGAAACGCCGTTGCGGGGAACTCACGGCCATAAGGCGCCCCGTATCCTTGGTAAGACATAGCAGAGACGGCCCGAAGCAATCCCGATGTTCGTCGACCGTAAACTTATTTCCACTCTTCGCTCTGCCGTTGGAAAGCAGAAAGAGTCGTAAGGAGAATGCCGGCGTTCAGCTTTTAGCTGACAAGGTGACCCCGATGCGGGGGAGCTGGAGGGGGTTCGGATTTCTTGGTGCTTGGCAATTCCACAAGGACGTCACCGGTTCGGTGAATCGCGAGGCGTCTGTGTAATCGAAGGCGGGGATTCAGACGACAAGATTTCAAGCTTCTCGGGTCCCTAGAAAGCCGCGAGATGCTGTCGTCGATATATACCGGACCCTAGAATGTTTGTGATGGCTGAGGAGGCCATCATGTTGCGTCAGGTGTGGCGCAGCTGTATCGCGCGCGCCAGCTTGGAGGAGCCGATTGAGCCGGACTCGCCCCTCGCCGCGGCGCCAAAAAGCGCCTACCCCCGACTGCTTATGTGACCAAATGGAGGCAGCCCGCAGGCCTCCCATTCAATATGTCGTCACATAGCCGTTTATAAAGACCCCAAAGAGCTGAGTTGAGAGAGGAGAGCGTTGGGAGGACTTCGTTTGAGGAAAAGGCAATCAAGTGGGGAGAAGTATACCCCTGCAGGTAGGTCTGGCGCTAAGACAAACACCAAGAACTTTGAAGGCTGGTAGACAGCGCCCAAGCCACAATTGTCCGCTGCTCTGTCACTACAGTGGCGTAATCCTTGAGTCTGCCCGCACGCCCTGGACTTCCAGGTTCCGCGCGCAGCGTGTCTCACCTCCGCTTCATGGGCTTGGCAACCACTGGACTCAGGTCGACTTCGCATGTGACGTGACGGGGAATTGATCCGAGATTGTGGGTTATGTTGGAATTGTTTCGGGACCAATGGACGGCAATGTTGGTCGAGGTGGCTGGGAGAAATTGTTAGTGCTCGGCAAAAGGTGGCGCTGCGGCTGAGGTCAACCACCCGATTTCAGGGGCCAAAAACAAGCGCCGTTCCACACACCGTGACCCAAACCGAAAAATACCAGCCTTCCGGATTTCGGCCTCCTCCCGTCGCTAAATAAAACAGATGATCTTCTCCTCGGTGTGTACTGCATCTCTCTTCCTCCCGCTGCTACGGACTACTGACTGCTTTCACGATGTATTTTAATCGCATTGCCAATCTTTTGTCCGCGACAACAGCGCTGATCGCAGCTTGCAATGCACTGCCATTGAACGAGCCCCGCGCGCAGTTGCCGGGCTCCGGTGGCTTGGCGCCAAGATACGCCGTCGTTCCTATCGACGGCTCCGGCTCCGGCTCCGGTTCGGGGTCCGGCTCGGGGGACGCTGCAGTCACGGTAACCGTCGTAGCAACGTCACCAACCACCACGGCGCGGGCCGACGCCCCCACGACCGTCTCCGTCATTAACGTCGAGCTCCAACCAAAGACCACAACCAAGGTTGTATATATCGAAGCAACGACGCCCCTGACAACGTCGACAACCTCCACAACGTCAACGTCAAGCTCGTCATCGACTCCGTCGCTGCAAAAAACATCGGCGCTGTCGACATCCAGGACAACTACGTCAACAACATCCACAGCGGTGACGACGCCAACAACAGTAATAGCGCCAACAACGCCAACCGCAACGCCTCCTACCACATCACCCGCTGTTGTTTCCCCGCCCCCGGCCACTACATCGACCAAGTCAACATCAAAAACATACGACGACGGCATGTGGCACACCTTGTACCCTCCCTGGAACGGCACCAGGCTTGATCAACGGGCATCTCGCCCCCAGCTCCGGTAGCTGGCGCGACACCTGCTTGCCCTTTGCAACCCCACGAAAGACTGGCCGATGGCCTCAAACGATTGAGATGTGTCTCAAGGATCTAATGATTAATCATTGTACAACAAATGTTTGCTATTGTAGAAAAGATAGACTGCGGCGCGGCGCAGACCAAGAGCTGGAAAGCGCTGGCAGCGATGAACTGTTTTTTATTTATTTTCCAGACTTAGAAAGAAGATGTATGATAGACGATGGCTTTGTTCCATCATAATACGAAGAGCGTGTCTATTTGTAGTATCCTCCGTCAAGTCTATTTGTGCAGTAACCACCACCACCTCGATCTCGAAGGGAGGCCATGGGTTCCGATATCAGACCGTATCACTTCGTCGAGAGGCCGTAGCACACTCCTCGACGGCCTGTTGCAACCATGGCTGCTTTGACAGTAAGAACCCATCTTCCACACGGGCCATCTGTTGGCCAGAGCCTTCGTAGTAAGGTCTGTAATGCAACGATCTCGGGGTTCGCCTCTGGCACAAGCTGTGGTGTGGGGGTGGATGTGAGCTACTGGACAAATACCTAGACAGATACTAATGTGCAAATAGACATTCTCATTACAAATCACAACCTCTTGTGCCATGTGTACCGTATCTATTGTGTCCAACTTACTCAATTGTTATTCGGGACGGTGGTGACTGGCGGGTGGGGAAGTTGGGCAAAGCGGGAAGGGACGAAAGAAGGAAGGGCCGAACAACACGACCTTCGCCCCATTGGCAGCTCGTCAGAAATTTCGCCATGCACCCTGCTAGCCACCAGGAAGGAGCAGCCTGGAGTCGGAAAGGGTTGCTGCAAATCTTAATGGAGGGAAGCCCAGGCGTCGATTTACGGGTTCCAAGATCTCGATTAAGCCCATTTTGTTCCCTCTTCACACGGTTCAGCTACGTACGCCTCCCCCATCAAGTCGAGAGGCAATTTGGTCGAGGCCAGGAATCGCCAAACCAGATCGCACATAATCTGGCGAGATGCCCCTGTTCATTGTCCACTGTCAGACGGTGTTTTGTGCCCTAGTTTCATCCGCTCAACCTGGTCGGCAAAGATGTGGTACCTTACCCACAGCAAACATGAGCAATTGCCATCCCAGTTTATAGGAGACACAAGCTCCTGATGACGGCATTCTTCTCAAGCCCCATCCTAATCCTGCTGTCCCAACGAAGCCCACACGAAAGCGGTACTTTCAAGCCCACCACATGAGGCCCTCAGATATGGCCTCACCGTCATATAAGCACTGTCTTACTCGGCCGAAGCGATGCCACCGTTCGTGTGTGGGAGTCGCGCTGTCTCCGCCGCGGGAAACTAACAAATAAGCAGCATTGAAGACCCAGCGGGTCACCGAGTACCGACAAGCATACCATCGTGAAGCCCGGAGGGGCGAGAAAGCGATAAGACCTCAATGACCACTGGCTGTCATACGCGACCCACAATGTTGTAAGCGGCGCTTCGATCCTCGACAACCCCAATGGGGAAAACCGTCACGCAAAGCCGTCCGATCCCAGTGGGTTCTCGGTATTGTTCCCGGCTGGATGTCACAAGACTCGTGCGGCTCCAGCAACGTAGCCCAAACCAAGTACTTGTAATGGGGGACGGCTCTTTACACTGTGGTATTTGCCTGTTTGCACTATGGACCCTACCAGCATCGCAGAGTCTCCTCCTGCTTAGCCACATCTTCGGAACTATATCCGGTTGCAACCTCCTTCAATCTAGACCGTTCAGAATGAAAGATTCCTCAGCTCCTGCGGAGTGTGAAATCGATCATAATTCGCCCCAGAGGTAAGCCTCTAGACCACACGTGACATACAGTATGCTAACAGGGGGTCTAGATGGCCTTCCAGAAGCCAGAGAGCGACGTTACTGGTCGGTCAGACGCCGCACTGAGCGTGAAGCTGTGTTCTGGACCCAATACCAGCTTCCCCGATGATCATCGGCAGGGGCTCGAAGATCTCTGACCGTGCCGATAACTTTGATTGAGCGCTTTCAGCTGAACCCTGGTGGCTCACGCTATATGTAGTTTGCTCCCTGCATCAATGGAGTAAAACCACGATTCGCCGCCCTTCGCTGAAGCCGTGGTTGTGGCTTATTGGCGTGGGGTTAGGGTTATCTCATTCGTTGAACGTCTTGGTGGGTGGAGCCCACAGTGCCAGGAGCCGCAGCCCCTATTGCAGAGAGACGGTGCCGGAGGGGGCCTCGCCTCCTGGCGGAGACATCCGGTAGCGAATGGCAAGTGTGGACGCCCGCACCATCGGCAGGATTAGACGACTAACGGGGTGTACAGCCCGCTCGCACCGAGTTCACATGGGACGACCGACACTGGGTGCGGTCTTGGGGCGTGGAGTCGCACATATCGTCCAGTGTCTGATGCACGCCGGATCTTAACTTGAGACAGTGCAGCCTTTCTCCAACCACGAGGCTCGCCATGGATCTAAGATGCCGAGTCGCTGACACTTCGTCTGAATATGGCGGTTAGAGCTCGGATTCACGTGGATTATATCTCGAGGGCACTCCGAGGGCTCTCCGGGCGCCATGATATGTCTATAAGAACCCAGGCGGTGTCCCGTTGTTGGATGTCGGAGAATCACCATCTTCATCATCCTTCCCAGTCTCCTCTCCGGGCAATCAACAAGTCAACCGGTCACCACATCACACTACCTTGCCTTCTACCTACTTGAGCACTCATCGGACATCATGAACTCACTTGTGCGCTGCTCGCGCCTCGCCAGCCGGCGTTTTGCGCTTGGCAGGGCTATGATGAGCACCATCACACACAGTCAGGTTGTCCCTGGCACGGCCATTCCTCCGGGCTTTGACGCCAAGAAGGCCCAGATCGCCAACCCCTTGATGGCAGAGCGCCACTCCCGCTCTCTCATTGACGGAGCACAGAAACTGGCCAAGATGCCACCCGGCTTCAAGGCTGAGGTGGCGCAACTTGACACATTCCAGCTGCCAGACCGCACAACTGGGTCACTTGGTGACCACCTCCTCGGCAAAGCCTTGGTTGATGCCTGGCGCAAGGATGGCATCATCCAGATTGCCATGACGGACGCCGAGAAGAAGCTCTGGGCCGACGCCAAAGACGCCAGCCAGAAGTTCTTTCGCCAGCCTCACGCAGTGAAGGCCGCGTGTGTCGACCCCCAGAGCTATGCCGGCTACATTGCCTCGGGCGAGGAGGTTACCGATGGCATTGCCGACTACTCTGAGATCTTCACCATCACAAAAGACCTTGATCCTACCGAGCCTCGTGTCCGCGCCGGCTGGCCGTGCCATGGGCCTTGCCCTTGGCCGGACAATGCCATGAAAGAAACCATGACACGCTACGACGAGGCATTGGGCCGACAGGGAGAGAAGCTCCTTGCTCTCATTGAAATGGGTCTAGAAATCACACCTGGCTCGCTGAGACGGTACACCTACGATGGCTGGCACCACACCAGAGTCCTCCGGTAAGCCCCAATCTCTGTGATACGTCACCAAATGCTGTTTTGTCTTGTCTCACGCGTTGCGCTCTCTTGCAGATTTCCCCCCCGCAATATGACCAACGGCAAGGGCAAGGAGGGCCGCGGCATCGGCTCGCATACAGACTATGGCCTACTTGTCATCGCTGCTCAGGACGATGTCGGAGGTGAGCTGGACTGTATTATCTACATGAAAACGATTTACTGACTCTCCGATGCCAGGCCTCTTCATTCGCCGACCTAACGAGGAGGAGAAGTTCGCCAACTGGTTGAAGAGCGCGGCGGGTCTAAGAGAAGAAGACGACGGCTGGATGTTTATCGCCCCTGAAGACGGCGTGCACACCGTAATCATCGGTAAGTCGAATGGCTCCCTCCCCTCATTTAGTTGGGGTTTCCCCGAAGCAGGACAACAGCAGCTGAGACATGCCAGGGGACATGATGCAGTACCTTACCCACGGCTATCTGGAGGCGACACCCCACAAGGTTGGGCTGAACACACGCGAGCGGTACGCGTTTGCGTACTTCCACGAGCCTAGCTTCCAGGCAGTCATCAAGCCACTAGAAGGTGGCTGCGGTGGTATGCTTGACGAGGCGACAAAGGACGACGAGGGCATTCACTATGGCACGCACTTCACCAACATGTTCCTTCGAAACTACCCCGACCGCATCACGACGAAGACGCTCGTGGCCGAGGGTCGGTACAGCCTGCTCAACAAGGAGGAGCTCCGGACCATGGGTGCTCTCCCCGTGTTGTAGGCTGGTCGTATCTTGTGTCTCAGATTCCTTTCATATTGGCTTGGGCACTTGGAGCACAGCATCGCCTCGGCGTCATCGATGGGCTGTTACTGGGCGGGGGTTTGGCTTCAAGGCTAGCTTACTGCATGCATGCATCTCATATATCTGCAGTATTATCATTACACAGCAGCGGGTTAGCGGGGAGTTGAGGCGGAGTTGAGGTGGCCGTGGTCGGCGAGTTTGCGGCGAATTCAGCCGCGAGACGACATGGCTTATACATGATCCAAAGGTGCAGCCGCCGTACGGCTAGCAAAAATCAATATCTATTTGAAGTTCCAGTCAGTCGGTGAGGATAAGACTGTGAGTTGGGTGTCTCACGTCCAGCGACCTCGGCGGCCTCTTTTCACCTAGCTTTCCGTCAAGGGGGACCGTTAAGGTAGCTTCCCCTCGCATCGTACAACTCTGCTCTCCGCTAATCTAAGACATACTTCGCTGGCCAAAACCAGATCAAAATACAATCGAGACAATCTCGTCTCCGCACAATCTCGTCTCCGCACAATCTCGTCTCCGCACAATCTCGTCTCCGCACAATCTCGTCTCCGCACAATCTCGTCTCCGCACAATCTCGTCTCCGCTTGTCAACGGTCTTCCTGTTGGCTCGCTGGGACGATGTCACCAGGGATCATGCATGGCAGATGCCTGACACAGACATCAACTGCGAGGATGCCGGCCGGCATATCTGCAGCATGCCTAGCTGGGAGTCTTCCCCCATACTGAGAAGGCCTGGCCTGGCTGCCTAGCTACATACTGCATGTCTTGTTCTTGTCGCTTCATACTGTCTTGGTTGCGCTGCGCTGGGCATGCATATATGCATGCGTGCTTGCGTGCGTGCAGCTGTTTATTTATTATCTTAACTCCGTGAATCGATCCCTCCCCCGATGCTGCTGCTGCTGACACTGGGATACCTAACCTGAAGCTAACCTGGGGTAGACAGGGAGGGGGGGCAGGCAGACAAGTTACTTAGTCTGGGGTAAGCGGCAGGCAGGCGGACTCAAGCTCGGATCCCAGAAGGCTGGGATGGGATGGGGATGGGATGGGGATAGGAGAGGGGAGGATCGGCTCAACTTGCCCTTTTTGGATGACCTGGGGTGCAGCTCATCGGATGGACAACGGGACAGGGCTGGACGGGGGAGGTCATGGTCATGGGAAAGAGGCTGGTCGGCAGGTGCTGTGAGTGGTAGGTATGGGCGGGGGAAGATGAACACGGTGCTTACCTTACCCTACCTTACCCTACCTACCTATTCCCTGCCCTATTCCCTACCTATCTACCTCTTGAGATCCCGGGAACCTCCTCGGCTGAGCCGATGCCGACACTCATCGGGTGTGGGCTCTGCCTCCTCGGGGGGTTCGGAGCCTCGGGCCCGTGACCCCCCTTTTCTCCGCCCCATTCTTCCTTCCCGGGTAGGCGCGCAAACAAGGAGCTGACTGCACCGTTGGGTGTCTAAGTCTCGGATGGCTGACTTCCGTGTTTTATTACCCATCCTTTCTCGGGTTTAGAGGGGGGTTGGAGATCGGGGTATCTTACGTGGTCCACACCGCCAGTTACCTACCTATCTACGTATCCAGTTGCAACGGCCGGGCACCAGATCCGGGGCTGACTGGGCTGACTGGGTTGTGTAGGTAGGTGTTTGGCTGTTTGCCCAGAGAGAGAAAAAAGCCAAAGAAAAGGGGTAAGCTAGGTGCCCTACACCCGCCGCCAGCCAGTGCGGGATTGAGGGCTGTAATAGCGATATTTTTTCCCGCCAGCACACATTGCAGAAGATAGGTAAGCTACCCTCAGATGCAAAAGCTCTGGCCAGAAAAAGGGTTTCTCTTCTCCATGCGAGAATAGGTCAGATAGATAAGGCACGTTGTCAGAATCCTCACACGGCTTTGGGTACCTAGGAACAGCGTGCCGGGGGCACGAATTACACCGGAGGCCTCAACTATAATGTGAAAGGGCTTGAGTGCACGTAGGCCCTTTGGAATGCGAGATGGTCTGCCATAACCAAAACCATAGGCACCTAGGCGGTCTCACCAGTAGGTAAGAAGGCATCTTCCACACTAACCGAGAGCACCCTTTCTTTTGGCACGAGTCTTCACACTCGGTACTCAATGTTCAAGAAAAAGACCATCGCATCTATTGAAGCATCAGGAGTAGCATCTAATCCCTACCCACCCGACAATGAGGTAACACCTAAGGAAATATACCGTTGAGGCGCGCAAAGAAAAGCCCAACTACATAAACAAATGAGATAGCCAGCAGCCTGGCAGCAGAGAGCGTGATCTAACCCCATCAGAGGTATCCCATCCCATCCAATCCTACAACATCTCCCACAAGTTCCATCCCACAGTCGAAACCCATACCTGAAGCTAAACAAACCGCTTTCGGAACTCATCCCAACCCCAATTGATTACAAGCCGTCGTTTGTCCACGCGCCATATTTTCCCATATTCATTACCCATCGTACAGCATCGACACCCCGAGTTGTCCACCGCCAGCCAGTCGGAGTTCACCTCAGACCGACCCAGTCATTGCCAGCCCAGCCTCAACTCCCCACTCTCAAGCAAGCAACCACTCCTGGCTTGCCACCAAAACATGATCAACCCCCTGGCTCCACCTTGACCTCCCAACCGCCCCATTTCCATTCCCATTGACAACCCCATTAATCCCCTTTCCATCCCCCTTTCCACCTCCATTAACCCCATCCCCCTTCCCTCCATTCCCATTCACCTCATTTCTATGCCCATGTTCCTCCTCCTCCCCAGCCGTCAACTCCCACTCCCACTCCCTCAACCCGACATACTTCCCAATCAAATCATCCGGCTTATCCTTATTCGCCTTCGCCGCCTTGTCCCACGTCTCCGGCGCAGTGACATTCAGCCCTGCCTTGCCCAACCTTCCCATCAAACTCGCATGGAGCGCCGTGAACTCCGCCTCGGGCTTCGTCCACCCTCCCAGCCTGAGATGCGCGCGCTTCAGCAATTCCAGCGACCACCCCGCAGTCTTGGCGAGGTCTTCAGGCTTATGCGGCGCGACTGAGATAGTACCCGGGGGAGTCTTTTTCCCGCTGCCGTGGTGATAGAAGACCGTCGCGGTGCTCGAGCGCCAGTCGTCGCCTTGGTGGAGGGTGGCTTCGATCTCGCGGAGGATTTGCTCGTGGATGGCCATGGAGCGGTCAACGGCGTTGTCGGCGGTGTATAGGGCGGCCAGCATCTGGGACATTTCGACCGTGACGGGGTCGAGGGCGCCGCGGCTGCGGCGGAGGTTGTAGCACATTGTGTCGCAGAGGTCGATGGCGGCCGAGAGGTGGTTGGTGGCGACGTGCGCGTGGACCATGAGGCGGCCGACGGAGAGG
>Ga0247760_1000381_pt1 | contig 49141 bp, 51 predicted proteins | sample UWRJL171409R4_FD_179936 | JGI IMG/M metagenome (GOLD analysis project Ga0247760, IMG submission 179936) | Plant litter microbial communities from Arlington Agricultural Research Station in Wisconsin, United States - UWRJ-L171-409R-4 | ecosystem: Environmental > Terrestrial > Plant litter >...
ACGCAGTAATTAGAAGTCGTCAAGTGTGTTCCATTTCTTCGAGCGGTCTGCGCGACCGCGAGCCCCTGAATTGTGGCCCAACCGCTCGCAGAGCGGCTGACTAAGGAATGATTACGTAATTTGACACTAATATCCATCAGCATCTATCCCCAAATGCCATCGGAATACTCATCAGCTTCATGATACTAAGAAATATGACAAAAGAAAGCAAAAACACAAAATCATAATACACAGCAAGTCCTAAACCCCTGTTTTCCTTGCAAGTATCACCGAAATGAACGTCGATACTAGCCCAAGACTTCCCGTCACCGACTGAATACAGCACGATACATCTCCGACCCGTCGGGTGCCCTTTCAGGTCTGTCAAAAACCCGCCCAATCTCCAACCCCAACTCTCAACAAGAAAGCTAAAATATTCCTCGGTAGCGTGATGTTGGAGAGGCTAGCTCGTCATCGCCCTTGAGAAGGTCACCGGCCTGAGCCCCATCACAACCCGTTGGGATAGTACAAACTCAAAAACACTCCCAAATCCAACTCCCTTACCTCCGCGAGGCGATGGGTTTCTCTCTCCTGCCAGTACAAGGCCCCATCGTTCCCCAGCACATACTCCAAACCCAGCTCTCTCATCTCCGGCGAAGCCTGATAGGTCTTCACGACCCTCCAGATAACGAGAGACGCCTCGGGTGAGGAGCTGTACAGGTCCTTCACGACCCAGCGTACGCGTAGCTTTTGGGGCCGTTTCTTGGCCTCGAAGATGTAGTCGAGCTCTGCGCGGAGACGATCGACTTGGTGGTGGATTGTGGTGCCGCAGGAGCTGCTGTCCGAAAACAAACTTCCGTCTGAGACCTTGCGAATGGGAGATGGAAACTCGGGTGTTCCGTCCGATGAGCTGGCGAGTAGACCGTGGCGGAGTACGGTGCCACATGAGCTACTGCGCGAGCCGACGTGAGGGAGGTTTGAGGGCTGGTATGGTGTGTCTGGGGACCGGTGAAAGGGGGATGAGACGGTGCGTGGGGTGTTCGAGGGTAGATAGCGCTCCTATTGCTTGTTGAATACTCTGGACACGGAAATATGGTCATGGCCGTGGAGATCGAGAGCGGATAGCGTGTGTTTCCGCGCAGGAGTGCTGGCGCCTTCTAGCTCGAAATCGAGGATGCCTGCGCTCGTGAAACTCATATCCTCAGCGCTGAAAGTCGAGGTGTCAAAGATCGGTTGCGACTCTCCTCCAGCTTCTTCAAGAATGGCTCTCTTGTCACCCGCGATGGTGTTGGCTGGAATGTAGCTCATCTCCTCGGCGCCTGCCGCTGAGGGCGTGTTGTTGTCTGAATGGGGGCAATGCTCAGTCCAGGAGATACTGGAGTATCTCCTCTTGGCCTTCGTAGCAACGATATCGATGAACGTGATTCGCTTGGCAGACAGGATCGAGGATGTATTCATGAGCGGCTCACTGTGAACAAAAGTGACTTCAGGCTTGTCATGCTCTTCTTGATCGACGACGGGCTCGTCTGCCTTGCCTGCAATAATCAGGTGCTGAGTCTTGTGCAGCGCGTTCCGAGACGTGAACGACGCAAAGATGTCTGCGGCGTCACACACGATCGGGGCTGTGCTACTCTCATTCCCGCGTCTGTGTCGGCTGATATGTTTGTCATCGCTGCGGCTGCCGGGGTTGAAGAAGATGCCCCGATGAGCACCTCTCGGGGTCATGGACAAGTTGCGGTTCCGGCTGGCGATAAATGATGTGAAAGGGCTGATCGTCTCGAGTGTTGTCGGGTAAGTTCCACCTGGAAGAGCAGAATCGGGTAGGGCAAGTTCGTCGGGGATATTCTTTGTATCTGCGGATGCTCCAATGCTGCGAACCGATGGGGTGATGCGATGCTCGCTGACCGCGGACTGAGATTCGGGATGCTCCGTGGGGTCGTAAAGGATGGGCGGATCCGCGTCGGTCCTTACACCGTTCAGGCTTGGTGACGCAACTGGGTCTTGCTCGATGATGGTGCTCTGGAAAGCACTGCTGCTCTGGGAAACATTTCTGCTCCTGCGTCCCAAGATGGACAGTCGGCTCAAGCTCGTCTTCTGCTTTGGTCTGGGCTGCGCAATAGGCTGCTTGTACCTTGATAACCTCCAGAGGGTATTACTGATCCGTCTGCGAAGGCTGAGATGGCTGCCATCGGAAGTGTCGTATCTAATTCGAAGGCGTCGTGTTAGCAGATTGATCCCATCGAGTCAATCACGGCGATGGGAGGAGGAGAGACTTACTGCTCCATCATCGCCATGAAGAAAAATTATGGCCATCAAAGCCAATCAGAACCGCAATGTAGAGCCGCGATGTGGAGCCGTGAGGTAGAGTCGTGATGCTGAATGATGGTGATGACTGAGGTACGCGCTAGGCGACTGAAAAGACTGGAACGATCGTTGCGTTAACCTTCGGGGAGCAGAAAAAGAATCACTCACAGAGCAGTAAAATGACAAATGAGATAACAGCCGTGCGATCGAAGCGTCAGTCAAAATGGCGTCCTTCATCCAAGACTGAGCGCAGAGTTTATGTCTTAGGAAGGAAGGAAGAGGAGTTGCGACTTATGCTGCGAAATGCGGGGGCCTCTCAAGACTCAAGGAAAGAGCGGGGCTGCTCAAGACACTCCACCACACAACCAGCGACAACGTCAGACATCAGTCTCGTGCAGTTGCAAAACCATTCAGCAGCATGCAATGAAATAAAAATATTCTCGCAATGTCGAACTGCAGCGGCAGTTCTTGGCGCTCAGGCGCGCAGGCGCCTTACCGCTCCAGGCTTGCCTGGAGCGCAGGGGCCTTGGATCATGTGCTCTCCCCACACACAGGGAGCTTCCATTTGTATATAACTGGGGAGTGCTTCGCACTCCCCTTTTCTACCAAATTAAGTCACTTTGCAACTGCACTTCCGCTGCTCCTGAGCCCCTCGTTCCTCAGCCAAAACGTTCCACAGTTATAAGCCCGGCTCTGTCTAACTGAGCAAAGTGTGGAACTAATTAATTAAGACGCTTATAAGCAGCGCCCTTTGTAAAACCCTTTTACTAATCCTTTAAGTTGCCTATTATGGTGGAAGAAAGCGCCCTTTATTAGAGTATTCCAGCCGACAGTTAGAAGCTTGAGAGTGTGTAGGAGTGGCCTTCCTGGTTTAAGACTCTTGAATACCACGTGATGAACTAAGGGATCTGGCACCTTATTAATCCTGCTACTCTTAATATAGCTAATCCGTACATTAAGCTAATTATTTTAACAATTTATAAGCTTATTAGTAAACGTTAAGAGAAAGCGATTAAATTATACATCTTTACTTATAAATATTAGGAGTTAATAGCCTTATCTTTAAGGACGGTTAAGGATAAGTTAAAGCTTATTATAATTATATAATAAAATGTTAAAGAGGAATATAAATGTTTAGTAAATAAAGTTATTACTTTTATTATAATTACTATTAAAACTACTAACTTATATTAATATATTTAAAACTGGGTTAATTATATAGTTAATAAGAGCTTTAAGGAACTGGCTATATAGAAGATAATTTAAAATAACAGATATATAATTTAAATGTTTATACGCTTCCTCTAATAGCGACTTAAGCTTAATAAGATAAGCCTTACCTCTTAGATCTATTAGGAATATTACGTAGTGATAGAACAGGCTAAGAATATTAATGTGTTAAAGGAGCAGTAAATTAAGGATTAGGAAACGGCTTATTATAAAGTAAAAGCGTTTAAAATCACGGAGATCTAAGGGCCCCTAGCTATTAAGGACTGGTTAAAAACTATCACAGTATATATAACGCCCTAGTAAGCGAATTAGAAGCTTTTTAAACTAATAGAGCAGGAAATTATAAAACACTTAACACTTAGAATTACAGATTACACTTATATCCTTTTTACATAAATCTATAAAGTAAAGTATACTATTAATAATAGTAAGTAAAGTAGAGTTTTCTTTACTAGTAACTGCTTTAAAGTACCTAATAGGACTAGTTAAGGCTTTAAGAAGGATTATCTCTGTAGAAAAAAACACTTATAAGAGCTTACAAACTGTTAAATCTTATACTTAATAATTACTAGATTACTTTTAAACGCTCTTACTTACGTTAAGTGTATTAAGATATTAGGATTTAAAATAAGGGAGAAGATTAAAACGTAATTTATAAACTTTAAATAGTTAAAAGTTTATTAATCTTATTAAAAGAAGTAGAGAGCTACTTTAACTACTTAAAGCTAAGACTATTTAAGTGCTTTAAAGTTCTTAAGATTTATTAACATTACAGTAATTAACGTTTATATAATAAAAGTAATTACTAAAGTAGTAAGGCAGTTCTTTATTATAAATTTTATTAAGTACCCACTTTTTAATAATACCTTAGTTAATAATTACAAAGTAATACACTTTATTAATTATAAATCGCTTTTAATTAAGGGGAGCTTTTAATATATTAAAGCTAGAGATTATATTTAAGTGGGGATTAGCTTATTCCTAATCTTTAGATACAGTAAGTAAGTAATCTTAAAAGTGCTTACAAGCTTTAAGGGAACCGATAGCGAAGATCTAATACTTAATAACATAACTATTATAAAAGGTTTTTATATTAATATTGTTTTAAAAGCTTTAATTACTAAAGCTAAAGCTTAGTATTATAAGTTTAACTACACACTTCGCTATAGTAATATAGAAAAGAACGTAATGCTAAAGAAGCTAAAGCGACGGTATAATTTAATATTCTTACAATACATTCTTATTTTCACTTATTTAAGCTTCTTAATACCTCTTACTGTAAGTGCCGTAGGTACCATGTTAGTAACTATAATAAAATAAAAAGTAAGGCACTTATAGTAATAATTACACCCTTAAGAGGATATAAAGCACCTTTAATACACTTAAGTAGGGTATTTAGAGTTAGAAACTCTTAAGAAACTCGTTAAATAAGTACGTAACGTTATAATCATAAGTATAAAGATTATTAACTGTAAATATTACACGTTTACACATTTATAACAAATCGTTTTAAAACGCTGTTTTAAAGGTTTCTCCTATTACTTATTCTTACAAATCAGTTAGGACCTTTTCTACTTTAAAAGAGTATAGGATAAATTAATTTACTTGCTTGTAGTTAAGGATAAGTACAGTAAGAAGCTCTTCTGTTATCTATTAGAGGATAAGAAAGGGCTAGAAGTGTTTAAAACTATTAAAAGTTTTGTAAACTGGGTAAAAAGGCAGTTTAAGCTTACTATATGTATTATACGCTAAAATTAAGAGACTTTAACGATTATAATTAAGGGATATATATTATATTAGCTTTAGGTGATTAAAAAAGGAATCGAAATTAAAACCACTCTGTTATATACATATAAACTAAACGGTAAGAGTAAGTGGGTAAGTTAAGAGTTAATTGTGAAATTTATTAAAATAAGGGAAGGAGTAAACCTTCCTAAATCGATCTAGCTTAAATGCGTGTAAGTATTACAACCTGCACCCGACACAGGCCTTAAGAAGACTGGCGCAGGTTAAGACAGAACGTATGGCAGGACGCCAACAGGTAGGGGGCGTTCCGAAGACAGCTTATTAGGCTAGCACTCCTAGATAGGGGGGTTTAATGTTAATATAGGTTATTGTCACTATAATGTATAGAGGTGAGTCTGGATAGTAAGATATAAATGAATAATTAAATATTAATGTGAGGAATTAGAGTCCCTTATAGTAGTTATAGGTATAATTATAACTATCTATACTAACTAACTAAGAGGTACTTTGTACCTTACTTATAATGCCGTAAGTGCTTGTTACATAAGCACTTTACACACTGTAAGCGTTTTGCTTATAAGGTTCCCTTTACTTGTGATATAAGCACTTAACATGTTATAAGCAGCTCCCTATTAATTATAGGGGCTTTAGGTCTTTACACCCCTGGCCTAGTGCACCCGGACGGTGTACACTGTCTTTCTGCACTGTTCTTTCTACGGGGGATTTGTCAGGCCGCCCTGGCCTAAGCGACGGCCTGTAGGGTCGTTACAGTAAGCAGCTGCTTATTTATACGGGATAAGCCCCAGCTGACGAAACGATTAGATATCACCTAATAAAAAGCTTTATAAATAGTTCAGACAGTATTTCTAATAGTATATACCGTTAGGTAAGCTTAGTAAAAGCTTAGTAGATAATTACTACCTAGACTGGAGTAGGGTTTACGCTTATAGATATTAAGCTTACGTTTTTAATAAGAGGTAAAAGGTAAAGTAAGATAAGTTTAGTTTTAAGACTAAACCTTAAAGGTATATTAGGTACTTAATTAAATATATAGCCTTTAACATCTATTATATTTAATATCCGTAACTGAAAACGGTACTTACGATACGTAACGTAATGTTTAATAAGAAGCTCTTTTATAAGAAGGAGAGTGAGGAAGTAAAGGTACTGTTAGTATAGGTTATTTAATAGCTACTTAGCTTTATTAAAATCAAGCTGTAGATATAAGATGCTTTATTTATGCTTAAACTTCTCACTAATATTCTAAACTTAAATACTGCACTTACACCTACTAATAACGAAACTCTAACCTCTAAATCTGATAACGAAGATGCTTTTAAAGGTTAAAACTTAGGGGTAAGTGTGCTTAAAGACAGAGCGGTACTCCTTTAGATTAAGGATAAGCTTATAAAGTTTAAGGAAAGCTTTATAAGTATTAAACCAGGACTTTTAACCTTAAAGTTAACACTAAAGGTTAAAACTTAACTTTAAACTTAAGGCTTATACCTTTACTTAATTAGTAAACGTGTTAGATTACCTTCTACAGATTATAATAGGCTTAAAGAGACTAAGGAGCTCTTTAAGTAAGGGTTTAGATAACGAGAAACTTTAAAACAGTTAGATAGGGCTTTTATTAATAATGTAAAGCTATATATAAATCTTAAGGAAAGCAGTTACTTATAAGAGGATAGTTATAATAAGACGTTTATAACCTTTAAACATAAAGCTTTAAAGGAGTATAAAGATACCTTATTAAAAGATTTAGTTAAAGATATTATTATAATAGTAAAGCTGGAAATATAAAACACATATTTACGAATTAACTACCCTTTTACTTTAAAACAGAGTAAGAGACTTTAAGGGCAGCTAACTCCCCTTAGATCGCTTAAGTTAGCAATTTATACGTTTATTATTTAGATTTATAATAAAGTAAGGATTAACTATTTAGTTTTTAATAAGAGCTTTATAAGCTTCTTTATAACGTTCTTACTTAATTAGTAAATAGTGGTTAAAAAAGGGAGTAAAACTTATAAGATATTATATATTATATTTTAAATAGTAATACTTTAAATAAAGGTAAGGCTTAATATAGCTTTAAGCTTACCTTACCTTTATAAAGATAACCTCTCTAAACTGTAGCTTTTAAAGCATTAAAGGGATCTTGAAAACCACACGCTTAACCCTAAGTTTAAAAAGGCGTATTAAGCTAAGATACGGTACTTCCTCTATAAAAGAACGTAGTGTAAGATAAAACGCACCGTAACGCTTTTACAGCCACTCTTACTTAAATAGGTGTTCACTTATAAGTTCTACGAAGATAATACGCTTAAGAAGTGCAAGGTTAAGATCTGTGTAAAATGCGACCTTTAGGAGGTTAATACGCTTTAAAATACCTATATAATAACTTTAACTGCTTGTTTATTTAGGATAATAATGGCGTTTGCTACTTAATAAGACTTAAAAGTCTAGTAGTTTAATGTAGTTTAAGCTTTTTTATATATTACGTAAGACGATAACTCTTTAGTAATGTATAAGCTCCTAAATAGCTTTAAGGAAGAAGGTTTCTATTATAAGCTTAAATAAGCGTTATATAGCTTATAAGACTTATTATTACTGTAGTATAAGGAGTTTACATTAATATTAAAAGAGTTTAACTTTACTTTATTAAATAAAGAGTTATACTTTATATTTAATAAGAGTAAAACTGTATTTATACTCTTTTATATAAATAACTACTTTATAGTATTTATAAAGGAATATTATAAAGTTATAAAAGTAATTATATAGGAGCTTTACATATAATATAAAGTCCACGAAAAGGGAGAGATCTTTAACTTTATTAGTATTTAAGTAATTAGGGATTAAGGTAAACGAAAGCTTTAATTAGTCTATAACTAATATATTAAAAAGATCGTTAAACGGTATAACCTTTCAGAGGGTATATTCTTAAGCATCCCCTTTCTTAACGTAAAACTCCTTAAAAATATAGGGAGCGTATTAAAGGCGGAAGTTAAGGAGTACTAAAAGCTTATAGGATTTATCCTGTATATAGTAATTATAATTCGACTAGATATAACCTTTTTAACCTCTATCCTCTTACAGTTTCTTATTAACTTAAGCTTAAAACACCTAGTTACAGTAAAGCAGATAATTAGGTACCTATACGGCTTACAATACGTGGGGATCAAATATAAAGAAGTAAGGTAAAAGGTTCTTATAATCGTTAGTAACGTTTCTTTTACAGATAATACAGAGACATATTACTTATTATAAGGGTATATTATAATGCTCTTTAATAATGTAATTAACTAAAGAGCTGCTTATTAATATACAGTTATAACGTTATTAACTGAAGCTAAGCTACTTACACTTACATACGCAGCTAAGGAAATAATAGCGTTTAAAAAGCTTATAACAGATATCGCTTATAAGCTCAGCCCAGTATAGAGGATCTTCTGTAATAATTAGTAAACGATATAACTAGTAGTTAAAGAGAATAAGAGAGTAAATATTAGGCTTTAATACGTTAATATCTATAACATATAGGCTTATTAAAAGTATGTAAAAGGCTCGTTTAAAGTTACGTATCTGCCTACGTAATAAATGTTAGCAGATAGACTTACTAAACTGCTTTCTTAATAACGTTTTAAGTACTTTATAACACTTATAAAGTTAAAGGATATTAGTTATATTAATTATAAAAGTAAAGGAACTGTTATAAGGGAGCTAAAAGATTAAAGGAGTATTACTCTTATAATCTCTATATATAATAGCGTATCTACACCTAAAGGCGTAATAAATAATAAAATAAAAACAATAGGCAGCTAGACAGTGTGCCTAAGTGCAGTTTACTAGATTAATAAGTTTACTAATTAAGGTTATAACCTACTCCTTAAAAGAGTTAGAGCTCCCCACATTACTAACGACAGCACCCCTAACTAACTCCTCTCTACTTTATAAAGCTAAAGGCTCTGTAAGGAGTACATATAGCACTACCCTCTGTTTCTTAAGCTCTTAATATAAGTAGTTAGAATAAAACAGCTTATAAAATATACCGTGCTTACAGAAGCCGGCATACTAGCTGTTACAGCAGTAAAGAACTTCCTAGTAAAGAGCTTTATTAAGAAAGGACTAAACGGCAAGTTAGTAAAGCACGTAAATAAGTCTGTAGAGAACGTATATCTTTATATAAGAGTGTTTACTTACATAGTAAGTATAGTAAGCCAAAGCGCCTATATAGTTAAAACAGCAGTTATTACTATTACTAGTAATAGCACTCTTAAAGCACTTAAGGTAAGCTTTACTATACTTATTAATAGGGGTGGGGTGTAGGGACTTAAGGGTGTGGTAAGCGGGTGATTAAGCTAATTTACTAATCTTAAAGTTAATAAGTTAAGTATTTGTTAAGAAGAAAAGAGCGGCTTATATAAGGGTTTATAGACTAGCTATATTATAAGTAAAGTAATAAGGAGTTACAGGAAGCTCCTCCTCCTCCTTATCCTTATCTTTATCCTCCTCTTAGTGGGAGGGTAAGTAAGTAAGTAAGATTAAGCTGAACGGTTTAAGTGATAGAGTTAGGGTGTGGGTGTAGGGTATAGGCTTTTTAGTATTTAAATTAAAGTTAGCTGCTACTTTTAAATAATAAGAATAAGTAAAACTTACACTGTAAGTGCTCTTTACTTATTAAGAAGCTTTTAACTGTAATTAGTTAGAACTAGAGTAAAAGAAAGAGTAGTAGAAACACTTACAGATGAGATTAATTACACTTTTAACGAGATCTGGAAGGTATAAGAGCAGGTTAGTAAGTAGAAACGACAGTTTTTTCGAGTAGAAGGAGTAGGACTTACGTTTTCTTAGGGCGTAAGCCCGTGGTCTTTACGTTAGTTATAATAGCCAGAAGTGGAGATGAGAATAGTGGTGTTCTTAATTTTTTATATTCGCTTAAAGAAAGTAAATAAATGGGGAAAGATTGCGAGCTTTTAGTATAGAGTTGAGAAGCTCAGACCACCGTATAAGCTTACTGCTTTAGGTTTAGCGTGTACCGAAAACGCGACTATGCACTAACTCGAGCGGCACAATTTGGGAAGTTACAGGCTTGACTAGCCTCTAGACCTTATTATTTTTCTATTTATAGCGAACTTCTTTTCGAACGTTTAGGCGTTTAGAACGCAGTTCTGAGCACCTGGGGGGTGTGTCGAACTGCAGCGGCAGTTCTTGGCGCTCAGGCGCGTAGGCGCCTTACCGCTCCAGGCTTGCCTGGAGCGCAGGGGCCTTGGATCATGTGCTCTCCCCACACACAGGGAGCTTCCATTTGTATATAACTGGGGAGTGCTTCGCACTCCCCTTTTCTACCAAATCAAGTCACTTTGCAACTGCACTTCCGCTGCTCCTGAGCCCCTCGTTCCTCAGCCAAAACGTTCCACACGCAATGCTACCCTACATAAAATTGCTCGAACTGCAGCTGAAAAAAATCCGCGCCTGCTTCTTGCTGCCCGATGTGTGGGGCGGCTCCCTCACACAGGACAGGTGGGGCACCCGCCTGTATGTCAACTCCGACTATACTTGGAAGCCCCAGAGCGCCGGCTGAAAATCACTCGTCCCGTAGATAGTAGCTCTGAAAGACGATTGGAACTCGGCATTCAAGCGTCATGGGCGTGTTGTTTCCCATGAGCGCCAGCCTGAAGCTGCCGTGGTGGATAAAATATGGGCCAGGTGCGCTGGCTCTGGAAGACGAATATGAGTGTTCTGTCGAGGAGAAGCAGGAATGCAAATGAGGTGACTTACATCGATCTTGGAGGCACCCGCGTGTCTTTTTCATGAGTCAGTTTATGCTGTCCTTGGGAAGCTCCTGTCCTAGGTGTTGGCCCCGTCGATCAACCTCGAGCACGGCGACCTCTAGCCTTGTGGAAACTCATTGGCAACGCTCTTCATGTCTCAGAGCGGCGGCGCTGAGTAGTTTGACAGAACGGAACCCAGAGCGGGCGTAGCCTATCAAAATAGGAAACCTCGTTCTCATTTGCGGCGTCGGCAAGCATGGCTTGGGATGGTGCCAATGCAGCGTTTCGTGTTTTCCCTTGCCTTCCTGAGAGCAAATGTCTCAAGTCCATAGGTAGCCCAAGCTCAACCGTAAATCTTGAACCTCTTCACGCCCTCCAGAACAGTGAAGACCTGTCCAGAGGCGGGGTTGTTGTTGTCCGGCTCCCCAATGGCATCGGGGCTGCCGGTGCGATCCCAGGGGAAGCAACGTCACCCAAGAGCTCTTTGATCCGGCCAAATATCTCCCCCTCGTCAGACCTAGGCGCACCCTTCTCAGGGGAGCGCTCCCCATCCACTTCCTTGATCGGGGTAAGATCAGGTATGAACCTCCCCAACTTGAACAGACGGTAATCCTTGTTCTCGGCGTTGTCCCCAATAACAGGCCTCACTGGCAGGACCTCTTCCTTAATATCAGTTGACACAGACAGATCATTGCTCGTGTCACCCCCACACCCCCACTACTTGTCGACAACCTCCCAATCGCCTCATACATACCCTTCATCAAATCCCCCACCTCCAACAACAACCTCTGATGCGGCTCCAGCCCCTCCCGCTCAATAGGCGTGATCGACGACACGGGACTCACATCCCCACCTGGCATCTGCTCCTCCCAAATCTCACTATTCAAATTCAGCGGTGTGACATCGCCGTCGTATTCAAAGTCGAGCACGCTGGCGCACTCGCTGCGGTGATCGGGGAAGGGAACGACCCTCCTGTAAACCCCGGTAGGCACACGGGTGTAGTTGACTTCCTCGGCTACAGTGGTATCGTAGGGGGAGTCTAGGTCGATGAGGTCTGAGGATGATGATGAGAAGGTGGTTGCGGCCGAGGGTGTTGCGCTTGAGGGTGTCTCCGGCGGTATGATGAGGCTCGGGGGCGCGAAGGTGGCGGGGATTATCTCGTTTCGAGGTGATGGGGGTGGTTGGTTCGTGGGAGTTGTCGGTTGGGCTGGGAAAGGATGAGAGCTCGATGAAGGCCATGCCCCAGGAATAGGTGGTGATTAACTTGGAGGATCGGCGGTCTGTGGGGGTGTCTTGGTTGCCTGGTTGTCAGTTTACCGAGAGCTTGGGCGGGGCGCTGCGGCGGCGGGTTTTGGCTGAGGAAGCAGCAAAGCTCGTGGTCGCTCTGGGGTCGCCAGAAGGTGGCTGTGTCGCGCTCTCGGTATCGACAAGGGATTCATGTTTCTCCAAGTTCGGCTGGGTCGTTTCCTCTGGCCTGTCGGTGCTCTTGGTGCATGGTTCGGTGCTCTGAGGATTTGTATGCCAAGGCGACTAATCAAAGAAATCGGTAGCACTCTTCTGCTGCTTGACTGGTTCTGCCTCGGGGACGGTAATGCCCTCGATGGATTCCAATGAGTTGGTAGACTTTTCCCAGAAGAATGGCTCGGATATTCTGGGCGGCCACTTTGAGTTTCGCCCCTTGCTGCCTTGCGGCGGAAGAGCTTCTTGATCTTCCGCCGCAAACCGAGATGATTCTTCGTTCGTTCGCAGGGCTGGGCCTCTGGAGGTGAGTTAGCTCCGCCTACCTCGGCCCACAGGCAGCGCAGGCTCGGGTCAAGGGCATGAGAGCATACTGACATTGGCACGGCAGCGGGCGGCCACGACAGCAGCCGCCACGGAAACCAGAGACTGGCGGCAGTAAGAAGAGCCACGCTGTGGTAGGGATTTTGGATTAGCTTCTTCGTGAGGCTCAGCCGGCACGGCTCAGAGCAGTGAGGACCTACCGCTCCATGGTCGCGTGTTGAATGAGGCACAAGGGACAACGCAATTGTTCGAGCTGCCCTAAAAGGGCGATGAAAAACGGGTAGGAGTCGTCCGAGAGCAGGCGGTCTTTGAGATGAAGGAAATGCCTGCGAAACTGATAAAAAAGACAAGGGAAAATGGAAAAGCGGATTCGAGCGACAGTAAGTCAGGGTTGCTCCTTGTACTGCTGCAGAGTGCCGCCTGGCGTTTTGCAGATGGGCAGGAGCAGCGTTTGAGCAGCGAGTGTCGGGGGGATTTAAGCAGCGATGGCTCAAGGAAAAGTGGGACACATCACGACCACTCAGCACCTTACTAAATAGATGAAATCGAACTGGAATCGCCTCGCCCGGTGTTGCAATTTCTTCTCTGTGAGATATAGGGGCTTAACTAAAACGTTATTAGCCTTGTCGCCGCGAAACACGAGTTTTGCTGCATCAGATGATGGTCACGGTATAAAGGGCAGAGCCCGAGCCCTTTGTGATAATCCTACAGTTTCGTACAGTGTCGGTGTCGGCCGAGAGTTCCTGGACAAAGATTGAGTCCTGTATAACCCCAAAGTCTGTCACAAGATCCGTCGACCGGTTCTTCAAGCAATTGGCGACTCAATCAATCGGTCCCAACGCAGGCAGATCGTGAGCCCTCTTCTCCTGCCAGTCTGAGAATATGCCTGAAGAGCCAGGTGACCAAAGACGTATCATTCCTCCCGTCATCCAAGTTCAATATCATTGTTTCTCCCAGTCATTCAATATCGTCGCCATTGCCAGTCAGGGTGCATGGCGGCATCTTCGAAGGGGGTGGCTTCCACAGTCGAAGAAAGGAGTCCCTTGACTCTGGGAAAAAACATGGAGGAAGAATATGTCGCACGATGGCAAAAGAAATCCTTAGCCCTTTAAAGGCCACACCACCATATATAGGTTGCCACAGAATCATTCATTACGTGGCTGTTTTGTCAGAATATCAAGCAAGGCCTGGATTTGAACATTCGAGGCCTTGATCACATTAAAAGATGTCTCAATCACATTGAATGGGCAGTTGTAGAATCCCAGCAGGCCTCTCAAGACAATGAGAAGGCCTGTCACATCAAAATTAACGAGCTAATATAACTACATCTAGGCCTCTTCGCTGGGCTCGTCCTCCTCAAGAATCGACTCGAGGCCGAAAGGTGTCTCCTCAATAGGCGCGTGGGGGCCGTTAAGAAGGGTGCCGAAGAAGCTGCCCAGGCCAGAAGGGATGACCACAAAGGGGTTCAAAGTGAGAACGGCACCCCCCAACGCACTGCCCACAGGGCCTTCGTCGTCCTCCTCAACCTCTTCAATAACCAGGCTAAGGCCTTCGTCGGAGAAGGAAATGGTTTCTTCAGACACATTATCGGCCTTGACGCTGTCTTCGGAGGCCTTGGAGGTAGAGGGGAGGGCGTGCGCGTCGTCGGGTGAGACGAAGATCATGGCCGGGACACGCCTTAGCTTGGGAGTCGAGGGGCCTGCGGAGCTGGGAGGGGGGCTGTTCGTGTCCTGGCCGAGGCGTGCGAGGCGGGCATTCTTGCGTCGCATGTCCTGGTAGACGCGTTCGTCGTGAAGGCTTCCAGAGTTGAAGAATGGACCGCGGTCCACGTTTCTGGTCGAGCGGGCCGACTTTCCGCTCCAGCAACTGTCTATCGATCCTGTCGACAGGCTGGCCGTGACTTTGCTGCTGTTGGCAGCGTCGTGTCCCGTGTTCGCTCCGCTTCCGTAGCCTATATTCGGCACTGTACTGCCCGAAGCACTACCGATATCGCTAGCAACCCTTCAATAGATGTCAGCAGGGGTTCTGTACGTAGATTATGAGATATTCCATGTGAAAATGTAAGTAGAGTAGGTAAGTAAGTACATGTAACTATAAGAAACTCCAACTTTCACAGTCTTGACCAACGTTGTTGAGGATTTGAGGGCTCGAAATCAGGGCATCTTACGCGCCGTGTCTCAGGGCACTCGATACAATAGATAAGGGGACAAAACGAGCCTCAAAGTTTCGGACTCGAGGTTGAACTTAGACGGAGCCATCGTTGCCCAGTGCACACTCAAGGTCGTGGTTTTGGCCACCTGAGACGTCAAACGTTCTCGCAGGCTCCCAAATTGGATGTTCTGGCTGTACTCCAGGTCCAGAGAGCCTTCTGTGCTGTCTGCGGCTCGTCTGTTGAGAATTCGATGGCACTTGTCAAGGGAGCATTAACTCCAGTTCCCAGGGGAAAGGGGAAAAGCCCTGCAACTCGAACCCTGGTTGCAGCCGCACAGCCATTCGTCGTTTTTACCCCGACTGCCATCAAGTTCAATGAAATGAAATTCTCTCCAAGCTGGGTATTTGACATAATTAAAAGGGGAAGGGACACAACAAAAAGGAAGTCTGTACAAATTGGTAGGTACTTTGAGGTCGGCATTTTGATATAAAAAAAACAGAACTGTAGGATAGCCTCTCCATCCAGGTGTTTCGATACAAATGAGGAAGATACACAACAAAAGGGAAGTCTTTCCAGTCAGGTACTTCAACACAAGAAGTAAGGTAACAAGACTGCGGGAGAACTTCTCAGATCAGGTACTTCAGTACAAAAGCTAAAATGCCACAACAGGAGGAAAGCCCCTCTGATCAGGTAATTTGACACGCGTGAGAAAGAAACATGGCAAAAGGAAATCCCCTCTGGTGAGGCACTTACACCGTGTGGTGCTTGCTACTGCTGGGGCCGGTGGCCTCGCCCGCTACGGCCGTCTCTGGTGCAGCAGCGAGCTCTTGCGAGCTCGCGCCGCCGCGCTCCCCCAAGCAGCACAGCAGGGAGCAGGCGAAGCAAAAAAGCCCGCCGAGCCGGCCGTCTTTGCCTTTCATGTCTAGATTTCCAGTCCAAATGGTCAGCCCTCGTTCATTCCAAGCCTCTGTCTCGCCGAACACCTCTGTCTCATCAGAAAAGTCAGGAATGGACAGGATTGCCGCTTTCGGATGGTCCAAATACCCTCCAGCAGCCAATAAGCAACCGGAAAGTCTCGATGAAACATCGGGCGCTGTTCCAGTGTTTCGGAATGAGTTGTATCCCCTAGAACCGCAATTCCATGGGTATTGGACCAGAGAAAGCCAGACAAAGATCTGCTCCATTTTGGGCCATGGATTAAATATCCGCACAGCAATCACTTGGTTGTCTGCGCCTTTGTCGGTCCATCCTTTCTTCAAAGCATTGTCTTCAATATGTGGTCCGGGCGTGAGGGCGCGAGGGCAGCAGTGATCGCGGGGTTCAGGTTGCTGTCTTGGGGGATCATGGCAGGTCTCGGTCTGGGAGGCCCTCTTTGGGGGCGGTGAGCATGATTTCAGGGCTATTTACTGGCCGGCCAGACTGCTCTTCGAGCAAAGGACCGACCAAATGCTACCTTGGTGTGATGGAGACACAATAATGAAGAGGACCTATCCCAAGAATGGGCTGCTATCTAGCTGTCTCAACATAGCCCAACTTCACAAGCTCAAGACGCCCGAGTGAGCTTTTGTAACGGCAAGCAGAGGCTCTGGGCTCATGGCCTTGTGTCTACACGTCCTTCATGACAATCTAGGGACCTTGGAAATCCTCCTTGTAGATACTGGCAGAGAGGTGGCAGCATGGCAGAAGAAATAAATATCGGGACGGCATTGCGGATCACATGGTAGACTGATGGCCACAAGTAGATCATTGAAGTCAGTCACAATGACACGTCACACATCAAGGCAGACAGGCAGTCATAGACAACAGGCACAGTCACAGACGGTCACAGAAAGGCATAGTCATTCCCTCACACACATGATCCATATTCCACAAGTAATCCTACAAATATACAGGCCGCAATGCAGCCGACAAACAAGCAAACAGTCCAAGTCTTCCTCTGCTGATGGTCCGATAACGCCATGGCCGGTACAGGTATATAATAATAGTGTCAGGCCTCCGTCAAGCCTTGCTCCATGCAGCCCAATGATAGCCTGACGCCAAAATGGCTTCAAATGCCCCAAACGCCAAACCATGCTGCCAACCTATCATGCTGCCAAACCAAGCGAATTCCAATCGATGACAACGCCAAACCATGCCAACATCAAGTCATCAAGTCATTGACCCATCGACCCATCACTGCTCATCATCCATGTCGGCCCATGACTTTTGACCCGGGTAGTGGGCCAAGTCCTCAATCCAGTGGTTGTCACCCTCTGGCGTCGTGAGCATGATCTGGGGCCCGACGCTGCTGTGTTCGACAGCGTCCGGGCAGTCAAACTTGTGCCACGAGCATACCGCGAGAACACCCGAAGCGCCCCGCTTCTCCCTGACGTTGTTATACGTCTCGATATGCCCCTCCTCGTCGATGAAGGAGTGTCTGGCCCATGAGGTAGCCATAATCCCTTTCGGAGGAACGTACATCTCATAGTGATCGTCGTAATCGTCGGCATCGGGCTCATAATCTTCGTCATAATCTTCGTACTCTTCGTCGTCGACCTTGCCGTCCTCGATCCTGGCCTTGCCGTCTTCGGAAGTCTTGTACGAGACGTGCTCAGGGAGGCCGTCATCGTCCAGAGCTATCTGGTCACTCATCAGCCTCCACGAGGGATATAGCCCCTCAAATTGGAACATTTCGTTTCCATCCAAGGTTCGCCCAACTTCGCCGCCTTCAACAGTGACCCAGTAGATGAGCCCATCGGTGCCCTGGGCCCATGCCATACCATGGTCTTCACAGTCTGGTGATTCGAAAGTACGAATGCTTTCCTAAAGCATAGGTTCCCCTTCTCCTCCAAACTGGAAGTCATCGTCGTACCGTGGTAGGGTGTTCTCAAGCGACTCGATGAAGGGTGAACTAGGAGTGACAACTTGATCTTCGTCGATTGTAGGCGTATCGATCGAGGTCTTGTCGTTATCTTCGTCGGTGTCGTCGAGCTGCTTCTCTGCAGAGATTCGACTGTTCTTCGCCGGCGTATGATATGCGTAAGAGAGTGACATGTCACCATTGGTGACGGGGAGGCCGACATTCACAGATGAAGAATAGAAACCGAGGACCTCGTCGTCGGAGCTGAACTTAGAATCGTCGTCCCGGGCTGTGAAGAATGTCATGTCTTCGTCGGTTTCTTCAGGCACCTCAACGATGGTACCCAGAGGGACAAAACTTCCGGAAAAAAGATTCGTGGGGCCATGAGCCTGGACCGGGGGCAGAAGCTTAGTCTCGTTTGGAACGCTAGATGGTGTAGCTGCAGAGGAAGTAGCTGCATCGTTGCCCAAGACCTCTCTGCTGGCCATTGCAGTCTCGAATTCTGTCTGGGTGATGATACCCATATCAACTAAACGGAGAAGGCGCTCATGTGCTGAGTCCACAGCCCGGGTAGGAGTGGTGGGTTCGTCGCCTGTCAGCGACTCGTCTGAGTCGCTAATCTCCAAGTATGACAAATCGAGTTCTCCAACATCGTCCGGGAAGTGAAGGTCGACCAACGGGTGAGTATAGGCCAAGTCCCCAGCTTCGCCGTTGTCGGTAACTCGAAGGTACTCACCCAACAAAGGGTAGTACTTGTACCGGAATAGCTCGTCGTCCTTCTGAACAATAATATCCTGTTGCATTTCGTCGATGTTATGTCCGTCCAGTGGTTCGGATGGAATCGCATTGGCGGCGTCAGAAACGCAAGTCGCCTCATTATGCAGCTCAGGTTCCGAGGAACGAGATGGCTGAGGTTCGGCAACATCATCATCCTGAGCTTCATTGACGAGATCCATGATTCCCGAGGTAGAGTCTTCGAAATTGGTTGGAACCGTCCCGCTGCCGATGGGGATAGGAAGATGCTCCTCAAAGGTGACAACAGGTGTCGTGCCGAAGAACTCCTGAAGAATCCCCAGGTCGGAATTTGGCTTCTCGGGCTCAGTCCAGGTAATATGGTCAATGTCGCCGAGACGAAGAAAGTTCTCGTAGCCATTGTCAATGACGCTTGACGCAGTGAGGCAACCATTGAGGCCAAAGTCAGGATGGTCAGCGATTTTCTCAATGTCATCGACCTCGTCGACTGTTTCGAGAACCTCCGCAATGAACGGGAGGGCTCCAGGACTAGCAAAGATTGGCTCCCCAGGAAAACTACCAAAGAGTAGCCCGGACATATCGAATGACCTCGTGTGAGCATCTTCATCTCTCAAGGCGATTGTCTCCGGGTCGACCACGCAACTACCATCGATGAGAGGCTCGTCGCCGACACAAGTGTCGTTGCTTGGACCGTTTTGTGGAGCGTCAACAACAGAACAAGCAGGGCTGCTCGTAGTGTTTGTGTCAATGCTCCCGGCGCTGATGGAAGTCGCCAGGCTTGTTGAGCATGTCGCTGTCGGACCATCGGAAGCGTCGCTGGAGTAGTTTGTTACGTCCGAAATCGAGGTTACCGCCTGTGATGATCCGCTTGTGCTTCGTCGTCGGATTCTTGCGTTGAAACGGTCATCGCCGCGAGACCCGGAACCAAAGAATGAACTGCGACGGGCTCCGCGTAGGGAATTGCGGGGGGCGGACCAATCAGATGTGATCGAGGAAAACGAGTCGCATGACAATGTGCTGCTGGTGGAGACAACTCTGGTGTGACGGGCCGAGTTGTTCGAACCTTTGACAATTGCCAGAGACTCGTTGTGCTGCTGCGGGACGGCAGACTTTCCCTCCGCCGAGGGCCCGACGCGGCTATCGTTTGTGGTCTGCGCATTTGAGCCGTTGCTCTCGGCTTGCTCGTCAAGATCAAAAGGCTGGAGAGCAATAGTCTCGAAAACGGGCACCTCAATCATCGGGGCCTCAATCGTGATGCTCGCCTCGCCGTGTTGCGCCTCAATGTCTGGGACCGCGTTGTTCGTTCTGCGCCTCAAGCTGAAAAATCCGAGTCGGGAGTTGCTGCGGTGAGCGGGGGGGAACTCGGCCGCAGGCTGCTGCTTTGTCGATCGCTTTCGAGTGAATAATCGGCCGAGTCGCTCTCGAGTTGACAGGCGGGTGATGCGATCGGCATCAACTTGCGCCTCTGCAAAAAAATAAAAAAATCAGTCATCGCTCCCCTCATGCTTGCTGGATTGTTCCAGCTCGCTCTAGGGTCAGGCAGGATAGGGAAGGGTGAGGAATGTGAGATCGAGTTTGGGGGAAGGAACTCACCAAGATCACGATCAACTAGGTTCATGGTCGTGTTAGCATGGCGAGCCATGCCAGCAAAGAAGAATGCGCCACTGTTTTAGGCATCGTTAGCATGATCATTCACCATAGCTACCAGGTAAGAAAGGCAGTCAACAAACCCCATGGTCGCGGATAGTCACAGAAGGATATCAAAGCAACTGTCTGGATGGCAGATACAATGAAAGGAAGGAGTGTCGAGAAGATGATTCTCAATGAAAGCTGAAGCAAGAAAGCAAGAAAGAAGATCCTGCTTGATAGAATAGCCCAAGACAGCGAGAGAGTAAATGCGTTCTTGTCAATACTAAATGTTGGCGATGGTGGAGGAGAAAGGAAGGAGGGACAGGAATTCCTGTCGCAGACGTCAGAAATAATGCCAGCGCAGCCAGGTACCCGCACTAGCGCGAGGCATCCACGGCGCGCGGGCAGGTATCGCCAGCAACGCCGCCGTCGGCAACGCGTCGGGACGCGGTAAAAGTGGGGCTCCGTGTAAGTTTCGTGCCAAGCCGCCTCACACCCCCAAAAAACAGCAACGCAGCCAGGACAAAGCAGAGACAGGTGCAAAAAGCGATGCGACGGCCTGGATGCCGTCTTTATGTACTTGATTCAGGAGAATGGCTTGGTATTCAATCGAAACTGGGGAATGCGAGCGTCTTTGAGCCCAATCTTGGGTGCATCCTGTTTTAGGCAGGTGGGGCACCAACGGCCGTGTGTCACGGCGCCCCGTCCGGCGCCGGATGATCTGCATTTGTGCACTGCCACCCGGGAATGTGGCTGGGATCATCGGCGGCCACTTCTTGTTAGCGACTAAATTCCGCTGCCTTCTGTGCCGCCTGCATTGTCAGGCCCACTGGAGTGGTAGGGATAAGGCAGCCCTGTCTAATATACCTGGCAGTTCGGGCGACCTCCTTCTTGAAAACCCTCAGGGGTCGATAAGCCCCTTATGGTAGGCCTTGATGATCTCGTCTGTGGCCTGCCATTTGGGTTGTGCGACGACTCTCGACTCGATAGCCCACCTACCCCCCCCCTCCCAGCCAACCAAGTATGCACCCTCCTCCCAAAACCCACCCCGCGATCAGGTAATACAGAATAAGCTTTGAGACGATAGTCCAATTGCCGGCTTTTACCTGATAGCAGAGTGGCAAGGAGCAACAGCCGCCTAGAGTCTTTGACACAGACGAATCACTCGACCGTCTGACCCAGTAGGGTGCGCTGTCTGAATTGCTGCTGGCGCTGTCGTGCACCTCACCACTGGACCCCGCGCACGGACCCCTAGATCAACGCTACCGCATCCTTTGAGGAAGCAAAGGTTGCGCTAAACATTTATCATCCAATACATTCATTTTCCTTACGCCAATCTTGGTAGCACGGATTAAAGAGCAGCCAGAGCTTTCAAAAACGGCGCGAATGGCAGTCTCTTATTGGTAGATTAGCTTTAGCGCAAACTTTGCTTTCTCGAAAAGATGCCGTACTTGGTCCCTTCCCTTTTTCGCTTTTGTTACCTTCCACTTCCTCCCCGCATCAAAGATCATCGCCGTGCTCCTCCAAACTCTGCACCTAAAACCTAGGCTCTTTCACACTCCGTCAGCATCTTCTGCCGTGACACAGATAGCAAACATGATGAGCACCATGGTGAGTAGCAAGAAAGAAGCAACAAGGCACAACTGACTGAGATGGATAAATATTAGGCACCTCCCACCCGTCCCTTCTGGGCAGGTCTTGACGCCAACAAGCCCGAACCTCTTGACAAGGTCCTCGACGCCCTACACTGCTATCAAGTTGCGCCGCCCAGCGGCGGGGACAGCTTGTATTTTGAGTTCACCGTCGACCGCGAAGATCACCACCGCCTTGCCAACGGCTTCCCTGAGCTACAGAAGCTCGCGGCAGCTATCAATAAAAGATAGCCTTTGTAAGTCCATCCACCAAGGTACCTAGTTATCCTACCCTACGATGCGGTCTAACAACGTGCTTCCTTAGGAATTTGACCCGCCGACCGGCAAGCTCTCCACCTTGTCCCTCGAGACAACATTGGCGAGCGTCAAGTACATGGCCCCACCACACCATTACCACCAGCCTTGGCTCCAGCAGACACCTCCCCGGACCCATTAGCCTGCTGGCGGCAAAGTTGATAGTTTCCCCAATCGAGGATGACATCCTGGCAATCTTCTCCGTCGCTCCTAGCGTATCGCCTGTTGGGCCCACCACGATGGTCGCTTTCACCGCTACCGGTAGCTATATAAGCCCCAGTAAGTACGCCCAATCCTTCACCAAGTATCCGACTCTCCGTACTCTAGCCGTGGTACAACTTGCTCTTCCCATGCGGCAGATTAGCACAGATAAGCAGATGAAGCGTCTCGCTAAGCATTCCTTCGTCTCGGTCTTCGTCAGAGTTGATGGGAAGGTTAAAGCCACCGTCCAGCGGGAGCCGCTCTCTACTCCTAGCGGCGCCATCAGACTCCGGCTTTCGGATCTTGTCGATCAGGACGATCTGAAGGGCCTCCCACACGAATGCATCCGGCCCCTCTATAACGAGTACGTGTTTTCCTTCAATCACGAGCGGAGCCTAGATCCTAATGGTTTGATTTTTCTAGGGGCGATAGCAGCTCAGGCGACATTACCATCCCGTATACCACCATCCTCTCGGATCTCCAGCTACATTACGCCATTCATGGCCTAAAGGGTGAGGAGATGGATGGCAGCATCGACGGAAACGGCGGTGGTGGCGGCGGAAATGTCGCCAGCCCTGGCAGCAACATGGTCGACAACACATTCACCAAGATTGGTGGTGGCGTTGGCAAGCGACCTATGTCAACTCTGTCGGCCCCCGCAGCCTTCGATATGGCCAACAGTAACACAGGAGGCTATATCGGCGGCAAACGATTCTTAAGCGGGTATGCCGCATCCCGATGGCCGGCTGAGCCAGCTGTGTTTCGCCCTCGCCCTCTTTGCGTGGTGGTGAAACCGGTCAGGGCCATCGCTTCTTCGTGGAGCCGTCTCTTGGCTCGCCTTCCTCGCAAGGTGTAAATTGCATTGAGGAGCTTAGGAGAAGGGAGGTTCATGTATTTTAGGGTGTATTGTTTGTTGAGGGGCGGGCGGAGGGCCTGGGGCCGATCTCCCCAGTGTGCCCAAGGCTCTCGAGGAGATAGGTATTGTGGGAAGCCCCACATGCGGGGCGTTCCCCGGGTTCTGCCCACCCACATTAGGTAACAAACCACCCAAGCATTTCTCCTCCATAGGTTTCCCCCTGTAAGTAGCAATTCCACAAAGTTCACCACATTAGTGTGCTCCCACATATATCTCAATCATTTGCATAGTTTCTGGCGTTCTTAAAACTCCAGTTGTTATAATTGTGTCCCTAACACTTCCATATTACCCATAAACTTTATCTCTAACAAAATACCGCAAGTCCCGTTGTCACTCCCAATGTCTATTATTATTATTATTATAATAGCGTATAGTAAGGCGGAACGTATCGGGAAGAATCCCTCGAAAGCTCAAGCTCGATTAATAGGGGATGTCCCAATAAAGATAGAGCTAAACGCTTTTGGAATGAAGTACGGCAAGGTTTAGCTTGAGACTGACTAGAACTAAACTCCAGGTAACACAATGCAGGCTTGACATCAGTGGTGGAGGTTCGTGTGCCAAACAAACCGATTTCGGGCCCCTTCAACATCCCCACGATCAACAGCCTTCTCCCAATCATTCTGATGATCCATTCCACTAAGCTCCAGTGACATCTGGCTGTACCCCTTAAACTAAGGGTGCGCAAACTTTGAACATGTAACTCGTGTCACTGCCTCCCTCCGGGAGATATATAACGCCTTAAGATGCGGAAATGGAACCTTCCACACATCGTGCTCGCCGTCGTAGTCCCCGAGGTTCCTCAGGGTGTAGAGGAAGTCTGCGTGCTCTTTTTGATAAAGCGAGCACTCGCGAATGGATTCTCGAGCTGCTTCCTCGTGATAGAATGCCCCAAGGCAATCGTCGTAGATATCGGGCTCGGGCGTGATTTATTCCAAGCGGTGGAGGTGATTGAGAAAAAACTGACTGGAGGAGTCAAAGGTGTCATAGTACTGTTTCTGTACGTCGGGATCGTCCTCAATGCCAAAATTGAGTCTGGCACTTCTGGCGCGGTCGAAGAAACTTGGCTGTACGGCATTGCAGACAACCATGTTGTACTTCTTGAAAAGGGCCTCCTGTCAGAATCTAGCACTTTGGGGCCAATAATGGTGATGACTGTGGAATTGATTGCGTTGTTATTCTTCCTGTCAACTGCTCTGGAAATCTCTGGCTTCCAAAAGCCTCTGTTGCCAAGCCGGCTGCTTCCGCTGATGGCCCCAACTGCTTATGTAAGCTGACACCTCCCGTCTCTGCTTGCTGTTCGTCCAAATGCCGAGGGCATCGTTTATCGGGCTGAAGGGTATTGTTTCTTTGCTGAAAACTCCGTATTGGGCGATCATGAGCGCCCGGGAGTGTCCGCACACCTTCAACAGCGGACACGCGACAGTCCACGGGGGCCCTGTGGTGAGGTCTACCAAAATAGTGACCGGCTCGACAGTCATGGAGTAGATCATGGACTGCAGCTCCACGGGAAGAGAGGTGAACTTGGTGAACCGTGCCTCGCTGTCTCCTTTACCAACGTCCTGGGCTTCGTTTTTCGGCCGCGAAAGACAAGATATGTTGCCCTCGAAGGGTCGCTCTGTCCGGTACCAAATACTGCCTCTGAGGCCATCGGCGATTTCTTCCAGCACTTCAAGTTCAGCGCTCCTCTCGTGATCCCCGACGCTTGCCTCCAAACTCTCGGCTCTCTAACTTGGCGCCGGGCGGTCCACCGCATTTCACTCCCGTATTGTGGCTGCATGGGTATAGCTGCGGGCTTCGGATCCCATCGGCGTCATACTGGCCAACCGCGTCCTCGCCGGAATGACCTGGGAAGCAGCAAGCGCAACCATCTAAATCCGTTGCATGATAGCATCGAACGTGTTTTTGAATTTTGGTGATTACGTCGTGCCATCTGTATCACGTGGCATCGTCGACGTCAAATTCGACGGCGGCGAACTTGCCTGTGGTGAAGAGGGAGCAGTCATCTTTGCCGTGATGATCCGCTGGCATGTTTCCTGCAGCGAGCTTGGTGGCGCGGCAAAATTTCGTGTCACTAAGAAGGTGCGACCTGGGAATGGACCGAAAGATTTCTGCCGGCCAGCGCGTAGATGTCGATCGGTCGCAAATTAGGAAGGGGTTCTGGCAAGTTTGCAACAACTTCCTCAAGAGGAAGAACGATATTTCAGGGAAGGCAGGGTACTGAGAAGCTCAGAATACGCGCTTCCCAAAAACAAAAGACGAAGCCAAAAAAAAAAACAAGCGAGGCCTAGCCGGCACAATGGATTGTCAATTTAGCAAGGGTCAACAGAAGCAGTGAACAAACCCCCCAAACCGGCAGGATACAATGGAAAGCAGTTAAGAGTAGGAGCAATCGCAGTAGATAAAGCGCCCAAGGGCAGGAGACAATAGAAAGCAGTCGAGAGTGCGCTAAGCCGAAGGGCAATTAGTACCGCCGGGCACACGAAAACCTTCTACAGACATCAAAGTTCAAATGTAGTCGTACCTTCGTACCTCCTCCATCTCTCATTCTGTTATTACGTGAAGATTCCGCTTCCTCCCCATTTCTAATCACGAGCCCGTACCTGATTTGCTCCACGACAAACTAGCTTGCAGGATATTCGTCTGCAACACGATGCGCAACAACCACACCAAGAGCCTCCAACCAGCAGAAAGCCTTTCCACACCCGGCAATCCCTCACCCGCTCTCCTCCCTCGTCTTGCTCTCTCGTTCCCTCATCCAAAATCAACCCTCCTAAATCCCTACATCCAACAACCCTCAATTCTTGACCCGGCTGCCGAAGTCTCCCACCATCGCAATGGCTCCGTGGCGCAATGGTCGCGCGTTACTTTCCGGTTGCAACCACTGTTGGTAAAGGTTCTGGTTTCGAGCCCCAGCGGGGTCGATCATCTCTTTTTTCATGGAGGAGCATCTCCACCAGAGATGTGGTGTCATGGTGGGTTTCATTTGTTATTTTGGGGGTGAAGTTTCCTGTATACCTAGTGTACGGAAAATACAAAGGGGTGCGTTTGACGGAAGGGTTTGTGGTTTGTCGACGACGCGGCTCTATATTCCTACGATCAGTGCCGTGAGTCAAACAACTTGAGTCAGGGCCAGCCTCTCGCCAAACACGACGTCCAACTTCATCAATCATAAACCTCCAAGCCCGGGCGGCATACGCGCGGTGTAATCATAGAACAAGAGCTACATAGCTCCAAATACAACTCCACGTCATAGGAGTTTAACATTATCGGCCGCACCGCTATCGCCGATTTCGCCGTCCCCAAGGAGAACTCGAACTCTTTGCCGATCGACATATTCAGCCTAAGCCCCCACAAGTCTGCGACATTCCACACGGGTTCGGGTGGAGCCTTCCGGGCTCTGGGCTTAAACTTGATGTCTGTTTTCACAGTCTAGCGATCCACCACCTAGTTAGGCCCTAGCGTGGGCAGATTTTCCGACGGGGCGGTACGGTGGGTGGCCATGAAAGCCCTGCCACGGGCGGTAATATCTTCGTCCGTCTCACGGGTAACATTCAGAAGATGCGCAGGGCCCCATACACCCTCCATAGCGACTGTTTGTGAGATGGGCCAAACGGAACCTCTCCCCCTCGACCCCCAAAGAAAGCGTGTGTATTCCGGAGAGTAAATGGGGATGACTGCGTATCTCGGGCTATCTTGGGGTTTTATCCACTTGAGAACCTTTGTAAAGCGGTGTTAGCTGCTGCTGCTGAAAAATACCCATGTCAAGTGGATGTGACATTGAAAGGTTAGCAGCGGCAAGAATTGACGTACATCTTGAACGACGCCCTTCCTACTTCTAGGCCCTCTGTTTGGATCTCTCTCGTGATATAGGCATACAGTCCTTCGAGTCTTCTCATCAAGCCACCCAAGCGGGAGCCTCAGAAGCCTATTTGGAAACCTCGAATGGGCGAGATGCCATGGTCCCTGGCAAGCCTGCACGTAGGTGGCAAGCATAGAAGGGTTCTGGACCCCGGTGCTTGGATCCTTGAAATTGAAAACAACCAACTTGAAGTCCGGCTGCATGCACTCAAACACCAGCAAGTTGATGCGGAGCCCATTGTTGGTGAGTTGGTGATCAAAACGGCCGGGGTCTAGGATTACCATATCATTGGCTAGAGAGTGTGGCAGGTCCTTCTCAAATTGTCCACTGTTGCGGAAGGTGCTAGGCTGAGGAGCCAAACAGCCGTGTCATTCAGGGTATGCATCCAAGTCCGATTCGTGGGGCCAGGACCAACAGAATATTGTATGATCGTTCGTGCGAGAGACGATCTCCTCTTGAAGCCGAATAAACGCCCGAGAGCCTTCCCCATATAGCAAAGGCATGTTGATCTCAAAAATTCCGAGTAAGCAGTACGCCATATCTTCCTCTCGTGAGGTTGTTCTAGCCGCTACCCACGACATGCGCCGAGCGACGGGTGCGGTAAATATTGAACCGGGCTCTCGCAAGTATTGTTCATTAATGGTCGTAATTCTGCCCAGCCTCTCCGCCAAGGTCGCTTTCCGGCCAAATGAAACCCATTTTGAGTCTAGAAACTCAACGGCTACCGGTGCCAGTAATTCCTAGAGCGTCCAGCCACGAGTAAACCATCGTGCATCACCCAGACTATCCAGGTTGTGGGGATCCGAGGCGTTAAACTCGAAGTCATCTATCCATGCGAAACAGACCCGTGCTTCGCGGTACCAGGCAAACATGGAATTGATGGCCTCACTCAGCTCGGCCGAGCTTTCTTTGTTGATGCAAATAGTGTCGACCCAGACGTATTTCAGTAACCGTCTAGCCGCAATCCTGCAGACCTTCTGAATCTTGATATATCCTTTCTTTTGGGCATAGCTCAAGCGGGTTCGACGATCCTCCCAGATACGGAACGTGAGCTCTTCTTCCCTCCAAGTGTGGGAGAGAATTGCATATTCGGGGACTTGGCGCCCAATGAACTCTCCAAGATTATGAGTCGCGGTGTTGATCAAGCGCATGACTGGAGTCCGTAAAGCCGCGAAGGTAGATAGTTGCGGAAGGGCCGGTGATGTGTCGGTTGAGCGGCAATTCGGTGGAGCCAGCGCCGGGTTCGTCGCGTGTCAAAATTAAGGGGTTGGGGAACATGATGAATGGTGTTGGGGTCTGGCGCTTGTCCCTTCTCAGCGCCATGCGGCCTCCAATTTCTGCAGCTGCACCTCAGCACTGCTTGCCGCAATGAGGCAGAGAGCTCCGGCCTGATAACACAACGAAGCAGAAGGAGTACAAAGGCCACGGGAAAAAGATACACTCCCGAAGCCTTCACGGTGCGAGGAAGGCGGATACTCGCCTTCTTGGCCAGCGCTTTTAAATGCATCAAAGGAATTTTCATCGTCATACAACATCATGTTGCTCCGATTCGAATATCGTGCAGGTCTTTAAACTTCTTCACGACATGGCTTGCCTTCGACAAGTCGACGAGCGACCACTTCGCCCCCCTAAATAGCTTCAACGACACCCACAAAGCAAAGAACACCACCACCTGTTTCGGCCGGTATTAGCATGTGACGGACTGCAGATGACCGAGGACCGATGGGGACATACGATGAGATATGATGACAGAAACGGGATCTTGTGAAACCCGTTCCATAAAGCTGCGCTGTTGGCGATGAACAACACAGCAAGGCATCCGGCGAGCGCGAAATAAGCCACGAATGGCTGCCCATGGCTTCGATAAGGGTAATCTTTCCAGTCGTCCGTATCCCATCGGCGGACCTGAGAGATCTTTTGCGCTTGGAGAACGACGCGGTGACGATAGATGCTGTACTGCTGTTAGACCTGTATTTCTCTCGCAGAACAAGATTGTCGCAACTCACCAGTGATAGTAGCGAATGAAGGCCAAACATTGGCATGCCCAAACGATCAGAACCCCAACCGAGCCCATCTCTGCCAGGACTTCAATGAACTGAGACATGTCTGTCAGTACGGCGACCAAGAAACGTCCAAGGGACTCCTACCATGCCAATAGCCGTGTCTGGTCCAGTTCCCTCCTTCAGCTGCAGGAAAGGAACCCACCAAAACGCGAGCGCTGAGAATATCATGGCTCTCATCGGCACCTTCCGGTGATTCGTCCTTCCGAACCACGCCAGGATGCGAAGCAACCAAGGCTGGCCTTTGCCGCCCTCCAGTCTACTCGTCAGGCCGAAGAGCGTCCGGGATGCAACATAAAGATTGGTATTCGCACATGTCAGAGCGGTAAAGACGAGGAAGGCGTTGAACACATCGGAGAGATGCGGGATCCCGGATTGCTGAGCAATAATGACAAATGCAGAAGCCGTGCTTTCAGGAGCGGGGTCGCCATGAGAGTTGCCACAGCCATCAATCCCCCCTGTGACCCAACTCAGACGCGGTAACTGGCAATCTGCTCTGGAGATGTCGAGCGACACAAGGACGCCACTGAGACTGTAGGCGATGGTGGCAAGAACAGGGATGTAGATCGCAGAGAATTTGACTGAGGAGCCGATGAGCGTGTCGTTAGACTTGCGTGATATGTCCGAGTCGATGCGGTCTTCTGTTGTACGTCTCTTAGGCCACTTTGCTTCCAGGGCAGAGGCAGCTATAATCTCAACTCCGACGTAGGCGAAGGTAGCGAAGGATAAACACATCCTACATTACATCAGCCTGAAACTCAAGAAGAAGGGGTCGCTCATGTCCTACATCAAGGATGTTCCCCAGTCTTTGGCAGCGTCTGTATCGAAGGCAGTGGTTGAAGCCCAGTCTACTATCATTAGTCCTGCTTTTTCCAGAAGGGAAAGGCATGGGGGTTTAACCTACACTCTCCGCTCATGCCGCTATCGCCGCCTATGATTGTCAGTGTGCCGAGTCCCACCAAATGGACTATGGCTTCGACTTACCTCTGCCTTTGATTACAATGAGTGTGATTATGATTATGATGAGCATCGCAATCTTGACGCTGCCAAAAAACACCTCGATCCAACCATAGGCCTTGACAGGTTAGTTCTAGCGACCCTCTAGCAGGAGGAGGCCAGATCATACCTGGATCCCAAATACATTCGTCCCAACCAAGAACAGAGGGATGAGGAAGTAAATAATCCCGCCGTCGATGCTCTTGTTGCCCTTGATACCTGGCCAAAAGTGGAACTCTGCAGCGGTGGTGGCAACGAGGGCCGCAAATGAAACCGAGTACGTGAACCTGCGAGAAGCCGACTGTCAGCCCCGGATCGGGCGCATTGCGGAGGGGATTCTCACCAATACGCAACACCAACAGCAATTCCCAGCTCCGCATCAACAAACTCGCTGACATACACAGACATGGCGCCTGGAATCGGCCATATGCATAGCAATTCCGTGATGCACTGCATGACAGCCCAGGCGAGAATCCCAACCATGAGAAACGCCAGCAAAACGGCTAGCGGTCCTCCGAGCTCAAGAATTTGCCCACCGCGCCAATACAGGCCGGTCCCAAGAGTGGCATTGATGGTGATCATCTGCATGCACGTTAGGGACAGATTCGCGGCGGGTGTGGCGCTCGAAGCATGCACGTCATCTTATGTAGATCGGCCCCCAAATCGGCGTAGATTTGTTCTCGAAGGATGCATCACAAGCCAAGAAAACTCACAAACAGGTGGATCCCCCGCAACTTTCGCTTCACCAATCTGTCCTGGCTAGGAGTCACGATGATGTGACGGGCCGGCGCGTACGTGAACTCCAACTCCGGCTCCGTGGTGACTGCAGAGACCCGGCTAACGCTGCCCTCGGTATGGGATGCTATCGGCATCAATCCTCCAGCGGGCGCGACACCCGTCGGGGTCGGCTGCGGAGTCGAGTCTTGCGACAGAGTCGGTCGCCGGCCGTCCCCCGCCCGGGGCGTGAGGAGATCCCGTCGCGGTGCGACATGGGTTGGGGTTGTTGTCTCATTTTGCTGCGGCGCGTGGGGTGTGGACCGCGCCCAGTCGGGGAACCAGTCTGGCAGCTCATGGGAATCGGACATCCCGGCGAACTGTCACCGTAACGAACTGTCGCGATGTCGCATGTGTTCGTCGAAAGAGATGGGACGAAAGCAAACCAACGAGGAAGGCCTGGCGACATGGGATTTTCAGCCGCATCTCTCGCATTGCCGTTCAAGCCGCTCCAACCCAGCGCGTCGTTTCACGAGCACTTTGTGCTCTGATGCTCTGCAATCTCAGGGGAGAGAGATGTGCCCCAACCTATTCGGGTGAAGTGCAGCGCCAAAGTTCGCCTGATCCGCCCAATGGCCGCCCTCTGACCAGTTCTTCCCCAGGCTTCTTGTGGGGGTACAGTGCCCTCCATTGGCTTGGCGTCCACACCTTCCCCCAGTCCCCTGACCGAGGTTTGGATGCATCGCCCTCCCGTCCCGTCCACCGAGTCCAGCTCCCTGGACCAAGAGGCATAATTACGACGCCGTGCCCCATTCTAGCGGAGAGGGAGACATTGTCCTTACAAAGCAGCGACATCGCTCATCCGCATTGTGCTGAGACTCTGTTTGGCGCTATTGTTCGGTGGAAGCCATCGCTCGCAAAGACAGGTGACTGTTTGGCGACCCCCGTGACGTGGCGGGGCTCCGCAGGCAGCTTCTCAGCGAGGAAGGTCGTTGCCACGACGGCTGGTATAACTGGGGTGGATGAGCCGCCCGATGTTGTGCAGACCATACAGCTGCACTCGTTTTGCCTCATGCGATTTCTGCTCTCACGGCTGATGCGACGGCACCGAAAAGACTCGGAGCAGGGCAGCATAAATGGAATCTGCAGCGGTGCCAGTTCAACGCGAACCAACACGATGGACAGCAAGCAGGAGCAGCCCCAGCACACTGTCGGCCAACCGACGAAGCAGGAAGTCAAGCAGAATATTACCGCCCGATACCTCAAGAAGACGAGCCTCCAAGCACTTCTTGAGAAGCTTTTCGAGGGGCAGACCGAATTTAACATCAGGGTAGGTCTCGCGCGCCCTTTGGTTGACCAGAAGCCATACCCCGCCTTTTGACAGGACTGGCGTTCTGGGTCCCCTATCGCGCCGCATCGCATCGTATCGGGTATGCTGACCAGGCGATGACGTGCAGATGAAAGACGACCAGTGGTGTTTCACCGCCCCGAGGAAACTAGAAGAGGTATGTTGTCGTTCTGTAGCTGTTCTGCTCAGTGCCTCCTCGGGGGGCTGAATAGAAGCCAACACCGAACGATGCTAACAATTCTGCCCCCACCAGTCCGAGATCGAGTAAGCCCGGCCAAACGACCGTCCGCGGTGTCCCAATTGCTGACCGAGGCTCTAGCGCGATGCGTGACGAATGATCCGGCACCACGATGCACTGATGAAGGCACGGGGTCACGGGGCAGGCAGTGCGAGGGACAAGGGGGCAGGGGTTGGGGCGCAGCTGTCTCACGGGGGCGGGGCGGGGTCGGCACGCTCAATCGGGGACAGCTTTTGGCGGCGAAATTCGCATTTGCTGGGGGAAGCGCCGAGAATGCCTCGTTGACAGACACGTCGGGGGCCAACTGTGGCAGAGTTCGGAGTTTTCTCGTTATCCTGTAGCTTTAATATTGTCGCATCACCCATCATCGCTTTCAGCTCCTTGAGCTCTGCATCGGCTCTCTCCCGAGCTCCGGTTTCGCACCCACAATGTCGCTTGATAATTGCTTTGTTGATCGGGTGATTGAGCCGCTAGTGCTCATCGATGTCGCGTCCGGGCCAATTTCCGCAGCGTCGGCGCAGCCCGAGGGGCAAAACACACATGCCCAGGCCAAGCAAACCCAATTCTCGACGCTGCAGCCGTTGACCGAGTATCTTGGAACTGGCCGGCCCAGCAGCTACTCATGTCGCTTCATGTGAGATCCGCTTTTTATTCTTCGCGTGCGCCGGCCGGCTCGTCGCTGACTCTCAGAAGATCGATATGCCAACGGAACTCATGGAGGCCGCTCCAGATCACGAGATCAATGATGGACCTCATCCACTCAACCCACGATATCGACGAGTCATTCTGGGATCTTCCCTCGTGCTTTTATACCCGTAATCTCGATCTCGAGGAGGTCCATTGTGTTCCGTACACAGAAACTCGGAGAGAGAACGTGATTGGTATATTCTAACGTCGTGATACCACCTCCTTGCCCCGTAGCTGACGCGCCGGCTCAGAAATATCGTACTCCGTGAAGTATCCCGAGTACAAGGCGAGCGAAGACAAGTGGGTCATCCGACAGAGCGGGATATGGCACCGCTACAACCTGCAAACGTCCCAGAGCACATATGTCTTATTCAGTCCCACACCGAACTCGCAGGCCCACCGACAGGCGGAGGAATGGCTGCTCAGCCCCGGACGAAGACCGGAAGCGGAACCGTTTTGGCTGCATCGGATATTGTTCTCGGCGTACTTTCCCGCTTGGAGACAATATATCGGGGCGCTGGAGCGCAAGTTCTTGCCAGTTGCGAACAGCACGTTCGCATCCTTCATCGATGAACCGCTGCGCATCGGTTACGACAACCTCAGCATGCTGATCAGTCTCGAGACTCGGTTTCTCCAAGTACCAACCATCCTTGACACAGCCTCGGAAACTCTGGGCGAGATCTGTTCGCTTTTGGGTTCGATGTCTGCCGTGGCGGCCCAGCATCCAGGGACTCTGTCTCTCAAAAACCAACTCCGGCAGTGCAAAGGCTACACGCGAACAGCTGCCCATTTGCAGCAGCGTACTCAGACAACCGCCCGTCTTTTGGCAGACACCTTGTCGTTTCGCGATCAGGTGGTCGCCAAGGAGCAGAATGGGAATATGCTACAGCTCAACAAGTCTGCTGTTTTCATCACGACTCTGACATTGCTGTATCTCCCCGCCTCGTTCGTTGCTGTAAGTCGCTCAGAAGCCAGCGATATTGACTTCGCTAACCCGTCCCGCAGTCCTTTTTTGGCATGAACTTCTTCGACTATGATGCGGAAGGAAATGCCATTGTCGGAACCTCCATGGTGTGGATATACGTTGTTTCGTCAGTCATGCTTACAGCAGTGACGTTTCTCTTTTATTACCTGTTGCTCCATCAGGATAGTGGCGTGTTCCGTGCGCTTGCACCGAAGGTCCGCGCTGGGCCAGATTGGGCTCTGAAGAACCTGACACGCCGCTTGACATCCAATGCGAAGGATGCAGCCATCGAGCTTCAAAGTTCAAAAGTCTGAGGAAACTCAGCAGATAGCCGGCTGTCCAGCGCGAGGAAAGATTCACAGAATCATGCTGTCTCTGTCTCCGTTTCGAGCCTGACCCTGTATATCGCCCGGCGGTTTGGTGCAACAAGCGCAGCGACGAGAACAAATTTCTCCCCAGTTTCCTCCGAGATTCGTTGGGTAAACTCATCATTGTAGGACAAACCTGGGAGGTTCGTTATTTCTCTGACGGAAATATTACCAACGAGAGACTGCGGGACCGTAAGTTCCAACAGAAGCAGTCGCTGGTGTGCCGAGGAAGTCCCGAGGGCATAGAGTCTGTCGCCCGAGTCGACCATCAGTTTGAGAACCCTGTAGTGCCTGATATCCTTGTGGGTCCCAGGCGATGCATCGTCCCCAGCAAGACTCTGGATGTGCAGGTGCTTCTCCCTAGTGACGATTGCACAGCTAGTACTTTGGCTTCGGAGGGGCGAGAAAGTCGTGAACAGTCCTGCTGTGTTGCTGCTGTCAAATCCCTTTTCAGATCAGGTCAGTGCTCGCACAGCACGTTCGTGGTTGAGATGGACTCACCCGTGACTCGATGATCACCGGTACCACGGTTTTCTTGCTTAGTGAGACGTAGATGACGTTGATTCTATGCTCACGGCTCCTGGCAGTGAGCTCCGGCTGGACAACCAGGTAGAGGCCGTCCTGACCGGAAAACGATAGGTGGGTCACTGCCGAAGCTGGCCAGTTGAGTTTGTTCAAATTCCACAGCGGCTCGCCAGTTTCAGAGGCTGCGCCTTCATTGATCAGTGAGCTCCGACTGGGAGCAGTTAGCCATATGTCCAAATCGCTCTCCAGATTACACACGTACGGTCTTTTGGCATAGGCAATGAGTCCAGCTATCGACGCTGTGAACAATGACCCTGGGTCACGCTCGTCTTCTTTGTTGCGGAGAACACAGGACAGAGTGTTGCAGTCAGCTGAGAGAGCCAGAATGTGGACTTCTGGGAGTTGAAGAGTCAATCGGTACCAATAATCCAAGGTGACCTCAACAGGACCGCCGCCCTCGAGATCAAATACAAAGCACTTCGATAAGCTGAGTCAGCCCTCGTTTCGAGTTGGGTCAGTAAATCAAGTAGGGTTGCCTCTTACGTTGAAGCTGGCGCCAGTTGTCGAAGCAACCAGGTATTTTGGTGTTACAACCACTGTCCTCCAGATGCAATCCCGTTCCTCCAGATCACGTGACGCAACAGGAGATACCGCATGCAGATCTCTCGACGATAGTGACTGGCTCGTATACAACAAAAGTCTTGTGTCGGTCCAATAAACTACGAGTGACGCGTCCGGGGAGATGTCACACCCCTTAAAGTCTTCGGAAGGCTGCAATGCCCACCCCTCGACCTGGCCCTGGGCCGGTGATTTTTCCCTGAAAAATAAGTTCTGGTTAGAGAAACTGATTGACGAAAGGAACAGACCGCGAGCCTCTAGACCCTCCTACCTTGACAGCGGAACCAAGCTCTTCCAAAAGTTGCTTGGTGATGGAGGAGGCTTCTCCGGGGGGCCCGCCAACTCCGCCTCTCCTAGGCTGTTGTACTTCTTGAACGTGGCAAGCAGCGCTGCTTTAACGTCCTTTGCAGCTCGGCGTTTGGTCTGGTCGATCTCAAAAACGTCATCCTCCAAGTGGCGAAGCATGAACTTTACTGCCTCGGCCTCTGCCGGGCTTCGCTCGGACGCCTTTTCGATAAGGTGAGAATGCCACTTGTGGATTTCGGGATGCACTTTGGAGGGGATAAACCCCCTGCCACGGATGAAAAAACGGTCGTAGCTGGAAGCAAATATCCGTTAGCTGCGACTACTACGGCATATCCGTCCCTTTCCAAGACATATCCCATTTTTCGGGAGGCCTAGGCACCTTTCTGCGAGGCGTCTGAGTCCTCCCAAACTGGCCCACGTAAAACACAACAGGGGTAGCAAAACGTACCTATCGGCCTTCGCATAGTCCATTCTAGCATCCTGGTATCGCTCAACGGCCTCACTACCCCCTTCGAGATACGTGAACACAACACTCATGACGCATCCCAGTGACCACACATCGCTAGCGGTCCCCATACTTCTCGATGATGAGATCGACTCGGGCGCCAAATATGTACCTTCTCCACGTCGGTTGAGGGTGGCAGACAGGGATGGGTCCGAAGGCTTGACTTGTCGGCGCACAAACCAGCTGTTGAAGTCCTTCTCCCTTGCCACATCCTGGTCCTTCCGTCGCAGCTTGACCCGTGACATTCCAAAGTCGCTCAATCTCCAAATGTTGCATTCTTTGTCCTTCCTTTTTTCTCGGAAGATGAGGATATTGCTGGGCTTCAAGTCCATGTGGTAGCAGACTAGCTCTTCTTTGTCGGCAGTCTTCATCTCTGTGTGAAGGAAGTTTAGACCACCTGCTAGGCCCTCTGCTGAGTCGATGATTTTAGCTTTGTCGGCAATGGTCCTGGGGCTGGTCTTGTGGACGGCCATCATGTATTGCCTGAGGTCGCAGATGGCAAGAGGCATGAACAAGCTATAGGTGTTCTGGCCGATCTCCAGGCTGCCGAAATTCTCCAGAATGTTGTCACACGCAAGACCAGAGCTGGTGAGAATCTTGTCCATGATCTCGCGCTCACCCCTGGCGGGAAACTCACTGCTGAGTACATAATCCTTCCGAGCGACGTCAAGCGGTTCGGTATTTTCCGTTTTCGTCTGCGGGTTGAAGAAATGGCCCTTGGCAATTCGGACCCTCACCACATTTCCAAATGATCCGTTCCCAAGAGGGGCTTCGTCCAGGTATGGGAGGCGCTGGCTGTCTGGATCTGCAACTCTGACTTCCTCCCGCTTGCGAATTATGACGGCACTGAAGCAGGCCTGTTTGGAGACGAACATGTCGGCAGCAACGATACCAAACAGATCGACCAGCTCCTCTCGACCCGCGGGGAGGTGTCCCACCTCTTTTCCTTTTCGCCGTACTGGCCACACATTCTGGGCGACCAACTCGACAGTGAAAGTCCTCGCAGTTTCGATGCGGCAGTTGGCGAACACGAGGACAGCTAGAAAGTCGTACAGGTGGCGGCGGTGAACCCGATGTATCAACTCGTCCTCCGCGACCCCAAAGTAGTCTTTGGGTATTTGACCAGGAGGTACAAGGCTCTGAAAGAAGGACAAGAGGTTGTCGCGGTGCAAGACTTTCTTGGCGGTGCCCTTGGTGGCAAAGCGGAGGTGTTCCGCGTCTTTGTTCTGCAGGCGCTGGTAGATTTGCTCGTATAGCTTGTAACAAAGGTCGTCATAAGTTTCGGTAGACATGGCGGCCCGTGTGGCGCGAGAGCAAAGCTCGAATGACGTGAAGGGCGGTCGACACTGAACGACGAGGATGTTGGGATTAAACCGCGTAGCATCACGCAGGTAGTCGCACAACCCCGCACAGCCGCCTTGGCCGCAACCGAACGCTCTGAGGGTTGGGGTTACTAGCCACCGATTACCAGCTCTCTGCCGTCGGTTAGACAAAATGTTTTTGGGAGCGCGAGAGATGCAAAAGGCAAAAAGCAAAGTATTTGGCGGAGTTTCCGTTAGACTTGCCTAGGGGAGGGACGGGGCTTCTCGCGCGGCGGTACCCAGGATGCCACTGACGCATCCGGGCGCCTGTGTCAGCCCCAGGGTCATCGCCGACGGCAAGGGAACGGCCATGTTCAGCACGAAGCACACCTACAGGCATCCGGATGACAGGGGTCGGGGCGTCGGGTGTTTGGCGTGGGCACCCTCAGTGACTACTAGAAAGACTGGGCCGAAGTGGTGGTGCGGCCGTTCGAGGCCCTCGCGGGTGGGAGTGATGGCTTTGATCTTGTTGGTTGAATGGAAGGTGGTAGTCTTGCCCGGTGGTCGGATGAATGATGCCCGACAATGTGATCCTGGGTAACCTATGGACGGGACCATTGGAAGAGCGGTGAAAAGCCCGAGAATTTTGGTGCCACTGCTAGCCTATCTGCAATGGCTCAGGAAGGCAGGTACGACAAGGGCCAAGCTGCCTGCCCTGAATTACCCTTCCGAGTATGAGCCGTCATTATTCTCCCCAGATATGAGATCAAAGCAAGATGGCGCACGTTTACCAAGGCCTTGATGGGCGAGTAGCATTCCTCAACCTGCATTACATTTTTAACTGCAAGCACTTACACTGTCCAGGGGCGACGGCCCGACCTGAAAGTTTGGTTACGACAGAGTGGCAGCCCTCAGCATCAAGGCCGCGGCGCCAGACGATAAGGTGTCTCGCTAAATCGATGGGTTCGACAGAGGCGAAGCTACAGACGTGAGCCTGTCTGCAACCCAAACAGAGATAGGGACATCCAGGCCAATAGAATTGAGTTTCTGGCTCAAACCGAGCTTTTGCCGCTTCATAGGCCGAGCGAGGGCCGAAGGGATTTGTGTCCGGGCGAAGACTACGGCACAGCCAGTGGTTTATGAGAACGAAGTAGAGAACGAGGGAAGAAAGCGGTTATATCGGTCGAAAGACACTGGTAAACATTGCCAAGAGGACAGCCCTCGCTTCTGTATCTTAAGCGACTTGAAAAAGGGGAGCCGCGGAGAGCTGAACAAGTGCAGAACCGGTCACACGTGTAAATTACCCTTCCTCCCAATCTCGCCCGTTGTGCAAGTATTGTCCTCTTTTTGAGGATTATTTCGAACAACCCCAAGTATCTACAGTGAGAGATATGTAACACCTGGATGCAGCAGCGGGGCCACGGACGGAGGTTGTTCTTGCTCCGGCCTCGTGTTAAGACCTAGCTAGGGGTAGCGGCGCGCTGGTTCCTGCACCCTACGGCGGCATCTGCCGACAGCATTTATCTTGGGTCGGGTGGGGTGAATTCGGGACATTGCATCGCAGCCCTCCATTCAACCGGCAAAGCCTGGAGCGCTGGTCGCGGTCGGACGCGGTCGGGCGATGCGGGGAACCTGGGTCGCGGAAGATGATAAGAGTGCCCTAGCCCACGTTGCTCCCGGGTAGGGGTTGCGCTTTCCTCAACTGGAACCTCGAGGGCAACTGTCCAATTGCGCACCTCTACGGCTTGCGTCTGAAATCCGCTGCGCGGTTGGTGCCCGGAGACAGATCTGTCGTCTGCGTAGCCGCCTCCGTTTCTTCTCGCCGGTCGCTCTTTTCGACAACTATCTGGGATAAATCAAGCCGCTCGCTCAATCGCTCAGCAACACTCCCAAGATGGAGTTAGGTAAGATCACTATGTCCCAAGCTTTCCGAACGTTCTAACACCTTCCAGCTCTCCCCGCCGCTGCGGCGGCCGCGACGACGGCCCTCGCCACCATGTACCTCGACGCCAAGCTACACCTTGGGAAGGACCTAAGATGGATACTCGGCCGGCGCTTTATCCGGCGGCAGTGGGCGCGCGCCGAAAGAGAAGGCCGTACCTCCATGTACTACTTCCTCGAGGAGCGCACCGCTGCGCTCGGCGACCGCGAGGCAATATGGTCGCGCGCGGGATGCTACAGCTGGCGAGAGATGATGGATCGCGGACACCAGTATGCTGTTTGGTTTCAATCTCAGGGGGTTCGACGCGGCGACTTGGTGTCGTTCTTCATGCTCAACTCGCCGGACTTCATCTTTGCGTGGATTGGACTTTGGGCTATCGGAGCTGCGCCGGCAATGATCAACTACCACCTGACTGGACGGGCGCTGATTCACTGCCTGAAACTGAGCGGGGCGAACCTCGTGTTGATGGATGGGGATGAGGCCGCGATGGGGCGGATGGCAGAGGTACGCCCGGAGATGGAACGGATAGCAGGAAGTGTCCAGTTCGTCCGACTGGGGGACGTCAAGGAGAGCATTTACGCATTACCGCCGACGAGGCCTGAAGACGAACACCGAGCCGGCCTCAAAGCAAACGATCCGATGGGGCTGTTTTACACGAGCGGGACGACGGGGTTGCCGAAAGGCTGCCACTTGCCCGTTGCTGCGGCCTTTGGACACGGATATGGTACAGTCGCCGGAACGAACCCTGTTCAGGGACGAGACGAGAGGTACTACGTGTGTATGCCGTACTACCACGGAACCGGCGGGATCAATGTCATGGCGCAGCTACTTTGTGGCAACGCTGTTTGCGTGGCCCCCAAGTTTAGTGTCTCGGGCTTCTGGCAAGATGTGCGCGACTCTCGGGCAACCTGGTTCGTTTACGTAGGGGAAACTCTGCGATATCTTCTTGCTGCGCCACCCTCGCCTCTCGATCGCCAGCACAACGTGCACTCGATCTATGGCAATGGACTGCGGCCCGACGTGTGGAACAGATTTAAAGAACGCTTTGGCATCGTGCGGGTGTTCGAGTTCTTCAATAGTTCCGAGGGAATGCTGTCCCTCGACAACGAGAGCCAAAATGATTACACCGCCCATGCTGTCGGGCACCACGGGTTCCTTCAGCGGTGGAAGTATCACAAGTACTACGTTCCTGTTGCCGTTGATCCCGAGACGGGAGACATCGCGCGGGACCCGAGGACTGGTTTCGCGTCACGGATGCCTTACGAAATTGGGGGCGAAATTTTGGTGCGTGTGCCATTTGAGCGGCAATTTCCCGGATATTGGAAAAACCCGAAGGCATCCATCGGTAAGTTTGTAGAGAATGTCTTCGAAAAAGGGGACCGATACTATCGCACCGGTGACGCCCTGAGGAGGGACAGTGGAGGGAGGTGGTTCTTTTTGGACAGGTACGTTCACCCCCCAAGCCCACCTCGCTCTGGAGGGTATGGTTTGATGCTGACTTACGAGCCGGCTAGGCTGGGTGATACCTTCCGATGGAAAGGGGAAAATGTGTCGACCGCTGAGGTTTCAGAGGTTCTGGGCAAATACCCCGGAGTTCTCGATGCAAACGTCTACGGCGTCCAAGTGCCCGGTCACGATGGCAAAGCAGGTGCCGCCGCAGTCTACATTGATCCAGCGCTCAAGAAAAGCTTTGACCACCAAGACTTTCTACGGTATGTCCCAAGCTCATGAATTAGGGTCAAAATCACTGACAACTCAAGGCACGCACGGTCCCATCTTCCTCGGTACGCTGTCCCATTGTTTTTGCGACACGTCGAAGTGCCATCGGCGACACACAACAACAAGCAGAACAAAATGCCACTGAAAAAGGAGGGCATCGACCCCGAGAAGGTGAAGCCCGAGGACAAGGTTTTCTGGGTCGAGAGACACGGCAAAGGTGTCACGTATGTCCCTTTCACGCGGAAGGACTGGGATGACCTGCACATTGGGAAGGCAAAGCTGTAACGGGCACTGGCCATAGATTCCGTCTTCGTGTGTGATGGGGAGGAGAAATCACAAGGGTTTGCCTCAACACGCCCCGCACATATGGCCAGTCGACCTGTCAGAGCTATTACCAAATAATAAAGGTTTCATTGTTGTGTGCCGTTGAGAATGGGATGGCTCTCGTATGGTTATAGCAAGCGGAAAGGGGTGCATAAATACTAGGCGGCCGCCATTTTGGGTTGAGAAACAGGGGCCGGGGTAAATGTTCGAGATCTGTCGGGAGGCGGTGCGGGGTGCCAAGAGCTTTTGGCTGGGTCGCTCGAATGTGGCCCGAACCAGAGTCGGAAACACTAGGCCGTTGAAACTGGCGCGACGTGCCAATTTTGGGTCCTCGGATTTTGTGAGATGCATGAGACGATGGGAAGGGGTAGATGTGAGTGTTTTTGTTGCTACCTCCTCGAGGTATCTGGTCGTTCGTCCCATGCCCCATATCGTTGCACAACATGATAGCGAGGTTGCCTAGGCCGAGGCAAGGTGAAACCCGCCGAGGGAGGGGAGGGCCAAGCTTTTGGGTTGACAGCTTCAGCTGCGCTTGCATGCGCTTACATGAGTTGGTATCGGATGTTTCTCGAACGAGACAGAGAGAAGCCCGGAGAATTTCGGGGTCCTCGACGTCGATTCAGGCTTTGCCGCTGCCACACGCGCTTATTTTAGGCATTTCGCTGCCATTCGAAGCTGCCATGTCAGGTGCTCCCAGCTTCATGCACAATCGGGTCACGCTTGTGGCCGCGCTTGCAGTGCTAGGAGCTGTCACCAGGAGCCTGTCACCCAGGGCCGACTTCCCAGGCCTCGAGGTTGAAGAAAAAAAAACGAGCTTCAAAATCCCGAGCGCGGACGAATCAACAAAGAATCTAGAAAGCTCTTGATGACCGAAGTCGAAAAGCTCCCCGGAGTCAAGTCCCCACGGCTGATCCCCTGTGATCCCCTGTTGATCGATGGACTTGTCGCAGATCAAGCCCCACTGATCCCCCGCACCCCTGTCGCTCCACGCTAATTCGTTGTCAAAGTCTTCCTTCTCCGTCCGAAATGTGAACATCAAACGTCAGCACCCTTGCACCGCGACACGTCAGTCTTGTTGGTCGTTGGACGGCCTGGGCTTTGGGTCGCTGACTGCAGCACACACGATCTCATCTTTCAGCGGTTGCCTCCGCGACTTCATTATTTTCGTCCCCTGAGCGGTGAGCGATGGTCTCCGTGGCGGCCATGACGAACTCCACAAGCTTCAGTCCAGCGCCTACAACGACATGCGTCGCAGCTCTGAGGAACCTCGCCAATCCAGACTCTCCGTGATGACTTCGCAGGGATATTTCGATAATTCCAACGCGCGCGACGATTCAAGATCGTTTCTGCCCCAAGGTTCTGGTGACGTTCTGTCGGAATGCTCCCTTGCGATTCCCCACACCCTCGTAACAGGGGAAGTGGACCCTAGCACGTTAGCGCACCCCTTTCCCCTGTTAGTGTTTTGCAGGAGGACAACGCAGATTACTAACATGAAACTCTGCGACACCAACTGCCTCGAACCTCGAAACACTTCGGACCTTCTTGCTGCAGCCCCTCCCAAGGGGGGAGTATGCACATTTTCATTTTGCCCAGAAAGCTGCCAAAGTTCCATCCGGTTGTGCATGGGCGAACAGACTGTTCGGCTGATTCTTTGGGTTGAACCTCCTAGATCGTCCTGTCGTCTTATAAGAGAGTCTCTTCCTCCGAAGTTGGACGTCTGTTCCCGGCACATCATCAAAGCAATCATCCCTTTCCCTTGTGTCGATCTCTTTCCAACTTCAGGACCTGGTGTCCCATCTTCGCTTAATCCTTCCTTATTTCATACCATTCCAAGCAAGATACAGTCGCTAGCCGACCGCTCACTCCTTTCGTCCGCGTCTCAGACCGCATAAACAACCACACCGGCAAGATGGTTCACTTCACTTCCATCCTCACCACCTTCGTTCTCACAATTGCTGCCGTCCAGGCAGCTCCGAGTCTCTCGGCCCGCCAACTCAAGCCTGACGATTCTGGCAAGAAGAACATCGGCAACGGAGTTGGGTTGCAGTTCATCACAGGGCAATGCCTCAGCAATGCTGATTGTGCATCTGGGTGTTGCGCCACCCTGCCTCAAGGTGGGACGACCATTGGTATCTGCTCCGGCCCCGCTGTCGGCAACGCCCAAGGAAAGCAGGGCTGCGGATTCACAGGCGGCGGTGGTGGCAATGGCGGCAATGGCGGCAACAGTGGGAACGGCGGAGGCCGAGGTGGGAATCCCGCACCTGCACCCGCTCCTACATCTCCGCCCGCGGCCCCCACGAACGTTGTCGTCCCCGTCAGCCCGCCTGGTGGCCTGGCCAACATTCCCAGCACCCTCAAGCCCGACGTGAACGGGAAGGACAAGGTTGGCAACGGGCAGGGCTTGCAGTTCATCACTGGAGAATGCACCAGCGACAGTGACTGTGCCTCCGGCTGCTGCGCTGTTGTGAACACCGGCTCGGCCTTCTTCGGGATCTGCTCTGGCCCACTTGCCAACACCCAGAACGGAAAGCAGGGCTGTGGGTTCCCTGCCGGCGGCGGCGTCGGCAGCAAAGCCGCATTTTAGACCGCTCGATCTATCATCACTCTTTATAGTCGCACGGCTACTGGTTGAAAATACGCTCGCTTCAGAGCATACCTGCGCAACTTCTGCGCGCTTGGATGTATTCTATTCTTAATTTGCATTACCACCCATGCATTGAACATCATGGGTGAACACTCTTTACCGGACTTCGAGGGCGGGCTTGGGCGAGGGCATCACGGTGCATTGCTGGGATCTGATCTGTATATTTTTAGATGTATATCATTACATTATTGTCATCATGGTGGGAACATGTCACAATCTTGATCATTTCATCACAGTTGCTTCCTTCTGTCGTTGATATATGCGTTTCGTTTCTGTCAAGCCAATGGCCAAAATTAACTAACGCACCCAGGACCGAGTTCGGGTTCAATCTTATTATTCGAACAAGTAGGACACGGTCGCGGCGCCTGCACAGTTTCTACTTACTAAATTGACCGAGGACTATTGGCGGTCTTCCAACTCGGCGAGTGTCGGTCACCCAGCAAATCGTGCAACCGCTCCCGGAGGTCGTCCACCTGGGACTTTATACTGTCAGTGTCTGACTCGTGAGATCCTGTAAGGTCACTCATCCGAGCAGGCGACTCGGGCCTTGCCTCGTCGGATGCAGTGTCTGTTGTCGTTTCTGCGTGTTGAGGCTTGCCGCTGCTTTGGCTGGAAAGGACTCCGTCTAGCGAAGCGACCGTGGGGAGCCATTTCTCGTAGGTGATCGGGAATTTGTCTCCCTCGGGCTTCTTGGGTGGGACGGCTGAGGTTTCTTTGGTGTCGACGGGCTTGTCGGTGGGTTTTTCCTCCGTAGGCTTGTCTTCCGTCTTGCCTTTTGCGGGCCTATCCTCGGTGGACTTCCCCGGCCTCTCGAACAAATACCCATAACCCTGCTCGACAATAACATCATGCACCTCCTTCATCAACTCCGGGTCAGAGCTCATGAGCGCTTCATGTATCATTTCGCGAAAGATGTCCAGAACCGGCCTGCGGGTCTTAATTCCATTCTTTTTGCCAGAGTCGCCGCTGTCTTTTGCCTCCTTGCCCGGCGTCTTGACCGGCTCTTTCCGCGGAGCCGCCTTGCGCCCTCCTGCCCTCAAATTCTTTCCTCGAAGGTGGGCAGTCTCCGTGTCTAAAACCACCAGGCCGAAAAGCATCGCGCCCACGACACAGATCGTCATAATCGTCCCGAGTTCTGCCATGATTGCGCCTATGATGGAGGACCAGGCGTTGTGAATAGTCTTGAACAGCGCCATGAAGGTGACGGTGTGCAGGGCCAAGGGGCTGACCAGGATTAACAGAGCGGTGTAAGAGGCGTTGGTGATTTCGGATTTGAGGGTGCTCCAGAAGGTGGGCTTGGTTTTGGATTGGCCTGGGAAGCTCGAGGTTGTTTCGAAGTAGATGTAGAGGGCGATGGGCGTGCCGATGAGGAGGGCCGCTATGAGGTTTTGGAGGCGCGACATGGTGGGTGGGTGGGTTTTTTTTGGGGGGCTTCAGATGATAATGTTCTGTCTGGATTCAGACTGAGATAGGGAAGCTGCCGGGTTAAATGCTGTTCGGTGGTGTTGCAGGCTGTGATAAGTCAGGTTTGTTGTGCTTTGTGTTGGTTTGGGAGTCCAAGACCAGGTCCTTTCTCGTATGGGGTGTCTCAGATGCTTTACAATAGACCACTGAGCGATTGTATTTCATTGTTTAGAATGCACCTGAAGCGTCTTTATATTATTTTTGGGCGTAAAATATGATCACAATCCGCTTGTTTTGTGCTGGTTGGCAAAATTATTCTTTGCTTGCACAGGTGAACCGGTTTTTCATCTCATGCGACACGTCATTATAGAAGAAACTTTGACACTGAAATCTTTGCTGGCTACAGGCACGCGAAGTGCTCGCTCTGGCTAGGTACCTAGGTATCTACCTAACTCGATGATGAACTCCGTTTTCGGCAACCTATTCCTGGATTCGTCTTTTCGTTTTGGCCCCCCGTTGTCATGGAGCCTAAAATACTGTATCTCTCACCCCCCAAGGGGCTTGGTGGATGCGCGCATGGAACGAGGTCCGTGGCATCAACTCGAATGTACCAAAGCCCTGACAATACCTAAGCAACAGCGCGTTGGGTGATTCCCTACGGGGCTTAAACCCGTCTAGGTAGGCCCTTTACGCTTGGTAAAAAGACCTCTCATCGATATGTCAAGGCCTTTGAAGCTAGTCCCGAGTGCTCTCCGGCATCTCTAGAACGCTCTGCCGACACCATATAGGCGTTCAAAGCCAAAGCCACCCGTCGCTGACCGCCCATCCAACACCTTCCCCCCGACCCCTCATCCACATGTTGGCCTCGAAATAACCCAGTAGTAGCCCATAACAACCGCCGGCCCCGAGAAGATGGTAATGATCGCAAGCATAGAGCTCCAGACAGTATCAAAATCCTCCTTTGCCCCATTCTCCGGCAGCCACGTCCAGCTCCTAAGTCGGCGTGTCGTGAAGCCGTAGAGCCATAAATAGATTGCTTCATTAGCTAACATCCACAGCTCATTGTAGCAATTTACGAAGATGATAAACGTAAAAATTCCACATAGGATGCCGACTATCCAAGACGACGCAGCGTGGGTGACCGTAGCGGTGAGGGTGCGGAGGGCTGAGAAGAGAAGAAGCAAGTTTATAATCCAGGCGGGTGTGGCATTTTCATTGTCTTTTGGCGGTGGCTTTCTCCGCTCCAGGAAAGGCGGAAAGGAAGCAGAAGATGTTGAGGTAGATGATTAGGTTGATGTAGTAGCTGTTCATCCACGCAGGCCTGTAGTCTTCGAAGTGGGAAGCAAACCAGAGGATGGAATTGATGACGTGGATAAAGAGGAATTGAAAGATGGCGCAAATCTGGAAAGCCTTCTCCGATACGAAGAAACCGTTTTTGTTGCGCTCTTCCTGGAAGGAAGGGGTGCGCTAGGAGAGGGAGAAGAGTCCCAAGCACGACGATCAGTTCGGCGGCCGGGACGTCACGACCGGCACTTTCGGCGGTGAGCCCGGGGTTGATGTAGGTCGCAATAGGCGCCATCGTATGTTGTTTATGGGGTGCCGATGTAGGCTGCTGGGGAAGAGGCCCTCTATATGAGGATATGATGTGCGATCTGCGTCGACAAGGCGGAAGATTTGGTGAGCCGAAGATGCGAAATCCCAAACCTAGGTACCTAATGACAGATATTGAACTCTGTGTAGGTTGTGTGAACTCTACTTCGAAGGGAAAATATTCAGTCCTGTAGCCCTTAGTGTAAGATATCTGCTCGGTATCGATGCTTAACTCAAAACCACCCGTCCCGAAAGCTCCGTCTTGGGCAAGATCCGGCGTGCCCGAGGACTACCAATTCAATAGCTTCTCAGATCTGACCGGAAGCGGCTGCGGCGATGGCAACCTGTAATATTATTGCCCCTTTGTCATGTAGCATAGGCAGACCTCGCCCCTTCAGCCTTGAGAGAACGTCTCCTTGCATTGTGATCCCACAATAACCCCAACTGCACCAAAGGCCTAAATTTCGGTATCATAGGCCCTATCGAATTCTTAACATTCTCCAGGTACCTTTCTCTTCACAAAATTCAAGTCAAAATAGCCCAATAAAAACCGACACGGCCGCCGGCCCCGAGAGCATCGTAACAACCTCGAGGGCAGTGCTCCACGTAAGTTCAAACTCCTCTGTCGCCCCATTCTGCGGCAGTCAGCCCCAACCTGTTTCTCTGCGCGTTGTGAAGCGGTACAAGCACGTCGTAATCGCTTCGAGGACTGGCTCGATGAACTGGTCTTCAGAGCCGATGGTAATCGCCAAAAGGCACAGGACCAAGACTCCGGCGGTAACGCCGGCGATCCATGACGATTTAGCGTGCGTGATGGTGGTGCAGAGGATGCGCAGGACCTCAAGGAGGAAACCAGTTACGACGATATCGGCGGAATGTTCGAAATGATCGCGCGTTAGGTCGTCCCACATGGGCGAGTCTGAGCTGTCTTCCGTTCTGGCGGAGGCGATGATGAGACTGACGAAGTTGATAGAGGATCCATGGTGGAAAATTGACGTGGTCGAGTACTAAGGCGTGCTTCCCGCCTGGATAGAAGGTGCACCACCAGAGGAAGAGGTCGATGGTGTGGACGAAGAACAACTGGATGAAGGCGCACGTCTGGAAGACTTTTTCGGGTATTATGACGGAACGGGCTAGTTTATTCTCATTGTAATTGTTATTCTGAGAGGAAGGGGTGCGCGAGGATGGAGAGAAGTGTTCCGATCAGGACGATAAGCTCGGCTTCGGGACCGCAGCCGTGACCGGCGACGCTAGCCTCACGAATGTGCGTAGTAACTAGCGCCATAACGCGGTATGGTATTTGTAAAACCTGAATAAGGGACTCATTCATGCGAAAAGGGTATGTTGAATAGGTGAAGTGTGGGCGCTGAAGTAGTGTTGTGATATGGGTTGGGAATGATTGTGGCTTGAAGCTTGGTCTCGCAAAGTTCGGCTAGATATCGGGACATGGTGGAGAATGACGGTAGGAACGGTGGTAGGCATGTGCTCCGGGCTCCACCACGACGGCAGCAGGTGCCGCTTGCTCGGCGCCTCAACCAATTTCAAGAACCGTTCGAATCCGCTCTTGCCATCGCTCGCTCCGCCGTAGATGCTATCCACATCCGCGTCGCCTTCGAACTTGTACTGGTCCCCCATCTTCATGCGGTACTGTTGTGGGGCCGCCGGCCCCACTTGTTCTGGTCTGTAACAGGCCACCACAGTTTGTGGGCAGATAGTTTGCTTCACACAATGAATCATCACCACTTGGAACAATTGCTTCGTTCTTTGTGAGCACT
>Ga0247760_1000382_pt1 | contig 49123 bp, 63 predicted proteins | sample UWRJL171409R4_FD_179936 | JGI IMG/M metagenome (GOLD analysis project Ga0247760, IMG submission 179936) | Plant litter microbial communities from Arlington Agricultural Research Station in Wisconsin, United States - UWRJ-L171-409R-4 | ecosystem: Environmental > Terrestrial > Plant litter >...
CGGAAATAAGCACGGCGGCCACACCGGAGCCACCGTAAATATTCGCGAATTTCGCCGGTGGCGGTGTAGTAGGGTTAGGGTTTAATATGGGGCTTCGATCAGCGGGCGGCTGATTTCGGCTCAGCAGCGCCGTGAATATCAACTATTTTTGAGGAAGTTTTACAAGGCGTGAATGCAGATGTTGTGCCTGGTTTCAAGTGATCTTTCCTGCGGTTACCACTATTATCGAACTCACTTAAGCCCGATTTATCACGGTCGTTGATATAACTGACGTATACCCCTTCCCGAGATACTCTCAGGAGAGCAGAAGGCTACTTTCCTTTTTGTATGGCAATGAACTTTTGGTCCCTGTCTTGAATTCGAAGCGGGAGTGTTGTCTTACCGCTTTCCCCATCAGAGAGATTCCTGCAGTTGTGCTTCCGCGGTTCAGAACTGGGATCCCCGTGTGTGGTGTAGATGTCGATGAGCTCTCTTCCATGATTCAAACCGGTTTCTTGACGCGAATGACTCGGAGGTGTCTTGAAAGTCTGGTCATACGAGATACCAATAGCATTGCTCAAACAGCTTGAACACGGATCGTGGCTCACTAATGTCTTGCAATATATGTGGAAAGACGCTAGGCAACACTAAGGAGACGTTCATCTTCTCTATTGCGGTGACCTGAGCTCTGTGGGGCTGAACGAAGGCGGATCTATGTTACCAGCGTCGTATGCCGCGTCAAAGATTGTCTCATCCAGGGATCTCTGAAGGCCTGCAAGGTAGCTGTCGTAGTCTGCAGTTGGCCCCGGATATTCGAACAAGAGATTGTATGATGTGGACACCGGCCTGAAATTGGGCTTCTCTGTGAGATACTTGGGTCTCAAGAACGGATAAGATTCACTAGTCGATCGTTTGGCCTGTCCCGCGCAAACACATATTCCAAGGGCTAAACAACGTTGTGAAGATTTGGATAACGCGAGAGAATGTGCATAAAATATCTTAGCCCACCATAGATTTGGTACACTGTCGTATGCTTGAGCTGGGTGAGTTTTTCAAGCTCACTGGGGATCGTGGACAGATGGGTTAGATACTTAGATTGATAGTCAAGGAACGCGCCTTCCAATGTCCCCTCAGGGATACACGAAGCAGGTGCGTATTGCAACTGCCACTTCTGGAACTTTCAAACTGCCCACACATTTCCCGTCGTGCGTTTTTCGGCTCCGAGTCTGCTCTTAAGAATCTCTGTCGATGATCTTCAACCTCACTCTCTGTAGTCTGAACTCGCGACAAGGTTGACCAGCCTTCAAGACATGGTGAAGCACCTTTCCCTCCTCCTCCTCCTCTTGGTCATTTTTGGCCTCGTATGTCACCTTTGCGGCGCTGCGCCGACCGATCCGACCGACGTGGAAGAACCACTCGGCCAATCTCTCCCAACCGGTATGTAGCCACGATAAAGTAGACCTACCTATTATGTGTTATTATGGTGCACTAACAGAAGTGATGTTTAGAAACTGTCTATTTGCCTACCACGGTAACTGTTGTCACGACGGCCACACAAGCAGATACTGGCACAGGACCGACAATTATCAACAATTTCTACTTCAATGTGAACCTGTGGCCTGCCGACTTCGACACCAAGGAATTTTATGAAGCCGTCAACGGTTTCATTTCCCCAAACTACATCAAGATATGTGGTGCGGTCTGCCTAGCTGTTGGGGTGTTGATCACTATTTTGTAAGTTGACCCGTATCGTGCTTGTCGTCTCTAGCATTATCACAGATCAGCATTCAAGTTTCTCAGGATCATCCCACATCCCATTGCACTGTTTATATTTCCCTCCATATTTCCCGCCAAGTATATCTCACTAACAAAACTGTCTGGGAGTAGCTCTAAGATGATTTTACCATGGCGCCAGCAGAACTTTGAGCACGGGCGGCAGCGCCACGACGAGGAGAGAGCTTTGGGAGTTGAGTCCGAGTTAATGAGGAACCTTCAAGCTCAGCACCGGGGGTCAACACAGCAGCAGTCAGAAGAGATTCGTATCTTGCAGAACGGACAGCAGCAGATCAATGAACGACTGGGGGTTCTCGCATACGATATAGCCCAGCTGTCCGGTGATAGAGCGAGCCAGCAGCAGCAGAGCAGCTTGCGCCAAAGACATGTCGCGGTCTCGGCCTCCGGTATCGATGAACAAGCCCGCAACATCAGTGGTTCGTCCAGGCATAGCCGTTTCTGATATCTCGGAGACTGGGCGTTTCTATTGACATCTCGACGTCTCCGAACGGGATGACAACACGACAGGCGAGGAGCAGCTCTCGAATGACCCAAACTCGACTGAAGTACCGGGGTGTGAGAGGACGGTGGAGATTGAGTTTGGCAGCAGCATCGTACATTTGGTCTGGCAGAGAAGTTCTCGTCGCAGTTCCGCGCGTCCATTTCTTCAGGCTTCCGCCGTATGGGATATTTTGCTGGGAAAGGATTGGCGATGTCTAGACCTAGGTAGAGCCCGACCTATCTGCATTATTAGTCCATCAAACCCATTTCGCCAACCTGAGTGGCTGGTTCAGCAAGATTTGCTTGGTCGATATAGACTGTGTCTACCCGGAGATTCCGGTCTGTTCCCTAACAAGTGGCTCTGTCTCTTGGGCGGGCGTCATCGTCGACGGCGATACATATGGCACGGTCGTAAGCCAGAACAAAGTGAGAGCTCCGTATGGTTTGTCGGGAGGCGGGAGTGTAAGATCAGGTTCCTTTCGTTGGTTGATGATCATCTCGGGTATGTTTGGAGTGCGGTTGCAGGCCTGGTAGTGAGGTACTGCTTCGGAAACGACCACGTCGGGCTCCAGGCACCATTTCGTGTGCCATCTGCTCGACCCAGGACGGTCCAATTGCGGCGGCTCGCCCATGGCTGGAACTTTTCAGGGCCTTCTTGTCGATTCCCGCTGGAGACAACTTACAGCAAGCACAGGAGAGGGAGGAGAGAGAAAGAAAGGGGTTCTGGCTTGCAGCCAGAACCCAACAAGCAATTTAATCAAGCAGTTGCAATCCCTTTTGTTTCCACAGATTCCAGTGTGCAGTGTTTCTGACAGATCCACTATCACAGGAGGGCGTGCGATTCCTCTCGCTGCACGATGGCACGCCCATGCTGCTGATGCCCGAACACACCATCAGCCTGCAGAACTCGATCGGCTCCGACATCATCATGCAGCTCGACGACGTGCTCGTCACGAAGTCGCCCGACCGGGTCCCTCGTCGTGCCGGAAGCGCCCGCCTTATGACTTTGGTGGATGATGTAGAATGTGGATTGTCCAAGGCGTGCGAAAAGAAGTGAAAAGATGAAGAAGAGAATACAAAACACCCCAGCTGCGGGGGCAGACAAACCCCTCGCGTTACGTGCACGAGCTCACGTGGCCAGCCTGATGTAAGGGGTGACGTATTGCGTTGTATTTGGGATAGTCGCGGGCTGCAAGTGCCCCGCGCAGCCCTCATGCACCGCATCTTCAATATGCCTGGTGCCTCTCCCCCTGATGTGATAGATACACTTTGCAGGCCACTTCGCCACTGGGGTGCGGCTACGCCGAGGTGCAACTCAGCAGCAGAAAAGGCACCCGCAACGGCGTAACGCAACATCCTCCAATCCCGACAGCGCGCTACCCCTCTACTAGCGATTGCGTTCTTTGTGAAAAGCTTCATCAATCTAAGACGGAACGCAAGATCCGAGATTACGAACATGACCGCGACCGAAGCCGCGATAGCATCGGCGGAAGTGGTACATGTCAGAACGAAAGCCTTGCATCCTTCACTCCCAGTGGTTCGGCAACCTGCACGCCAGACTTTCCTGCGCCCTCATGCGTTTGTAAGTGCCAAATCCTCGGCACACAATCTGTAATGAGCCCCCTCCCATTACTGGCCCCCGTTGAGCTTGAACATGAAAATTTCACTCTCCTCGGTCGATAACAGGAGGAGGAGGGTCCAGGCACTTGCAGCGGTCTCCTCCTTGTTGTTGTTCGCCGTCATCAGACGATCGACTAGAGCTGGTCGACTGAGGAGGGCTGGAGCTGCCTGACCGAGTCGTCTTGTCGGTCGTAGAATCAGAGCCGCCGCTCGGAACGCGGTGGCTGTTGGCGGCCGCCCACTCTTCCAACGCTCTCCGACGCTCTCCGTCCTTGGTGGCCGGCCGAAGCAATGGTGGTTGTTGCTGTTGTTTTACCCTAAAGTTGCCCTCACCAACCCCGGTCACCCGCACCACCCCTAGCCACCTTGCTCAGGCGCTACTCAGGCGTTGCTCAGGCGCTGCTCAGGAAATGATCAGAGAAATCGCCAAACATGGTTTAGACGAGTAGGCAGTACTCTGCGGTTCGAATGGCAACTTTTCGCGAGGTCCCAGTTTTTGGGACACAGGTGGCCCAAAACTGGGCCCCACCCCAACCCAACTCCTTTTCGCTCCTTTTCCCTTCCCTCCAAAGTCACATAAAACCCAGTTTACGTCCCCCATTAGGTCTCCATTCCCGACTTCCTCATTCACGAAAGTAGGTAAATCTCACCCTCAAGCTGAGACACTCCCCAAGCGGATTGCGTCGTTTTTTTCCATTGGTTGTTAGACACGGCCCTCCCATCTTAACCCAGTGGCACTCAGCAACTATTCCTCAATGTCCATAGAATCGTCATCATCACTAAGCCTATAGTCTCTGTCCTCTTCAGATTCACCACTGTAGCTGAAGCTTTGGTTGTTGTCCCCTCTGGGAGCACTAGCAGCTGGTTGTCGGATGTTCTGTGCGTCATGCCACCTTAAGATTGCCAATATATGGCAGAGTGCAGCCCGTCTCCCCTCAGGAGACTGAAGGTTGAAATGAAGTGTGCTGTTCATATATACGAAGGTATCCTTTCCTCTATCGTTGACGAAGTCTTTTTGGGCATCTTCCTCCGCAATATTAAGGTACTCCATATAGTCGCGGCCGAACCTGAAGTGAATGAAACGCATGAAAGTACTGGTCGCTGCGATAAGGAAGATGCTGGGAAAGAGGTTTATGTTAGCGGTAGCACTGGGAACGGGCTAGAAAAGTGGGCTGTACTCGTCCTGAAAAAGCTCAGGGTTCCCCTTCCATGTGATCACCGCCTCGCCGAGGTATTGAGCCAAGTTCTCGTTCGACGTCACAGGGATATAACTCCCTGTTTTCTCGCTGAAATAGCCCTTCTTGAATGCCCGCTTTGCCTCGACTAAGGCTATACATGGGTGGTGCATCTCCCATCCGAGCCTCCGTCGACGCATGTGGCAAATCCCCCCGTCGTCCTCAGCGGTGACAATAATGTCTCCGGCAATATGAGCCTTTGAACCCCTACGCTCCACCCGTGGCCGTACCTCCACTCCCCCTTCCAAAGTGGCAGAGGGCTGCAAGAGGAAAACGTTCAGTGCGTATTGTAGGAAACAAGTAACTAGATGAACCGTTACCTCCTCGGGCTTCCCTCGTCGCTCTTCGTGCTCGTCCTCGTCAACATCGTTCATATCCGCCTCAAACTCAGAGGAAGAGAGCAAAATAGGTGAGGAGCCATCAATCTCTACCATTGAATTCGTGTAGCCTTGCCGCTCCACTGGCTTTCGTTCACGCTGGGGGTAGGTTCTCGTCTGCTCAGAGAGCTCCGGGAATGCTGCCCGTGAAAGTGCGACCCAAAAGAAACCACCCTGCAACTGCATAAGCTCACAATCGGACTTCATCCAGATTTCAAAGGGGTTTTCCTCAATAAGGGCCTTCCTAGACGGGTTGAGCTTCTGAGGCAACAACTGGTCATCGTTGCATACCGGACACCGTTGGTCGTGGTCGGTTCTGAGAGTTGATAGAAGGGCGTCCTCTGGATAGGAAAGAAGTCGGTACACAACCAGATGGCGGGATGTCCATTTACTAGCAGGGCTGGCTAGTTCTCTTTTGCTGAGCTGCGATAAGACCTGTATGTCGCCATGTTGTCTGGATATCGCTCGAAGGTCTTCAGGAGTTTGCACCGAGTACGCATTAAATGCCATTTTGAACTCAGAGATGTAGTAAAGTATAGTATGATGTAGACCAGAACTTACAGTGACTGAATGCTGAGCTTGTAAGGTACCAGGTTGGGCAGCAAGGCTAACGACTCCACTTCTTTCGGGCATTGAGATATATGGATTGGCCTGAGGCCAAATTCGGCCCCATTTTTTAAGCGGTTTCTTGGCATTTCTTGGCACCTCTGGGCAGTTCTGTTCGAAAAAGTGGCTGTTTCTGGCTGCAAGATTGTGATCTAGCCACGAGGAAATGCGCCCGGAGCTGCACCTGAATAGCCTGCGCGGCTAGATACCGCAGTTTGAGCTGGAAACCAAGTCTGGCGAAACTATGGACTTGACCTCTTTTCACGCTGTTCTCAACACCGCACAGCGTGGCTGTGGTAGCTGTGGCTGAAGCGGCTGGAACCTGGCGGGGTAAGTACTTGGTGGCTTCGGAAAAATCCTTGCGCGCTGGACGCGTCCAAACGAAACCACCACTCCGACGATGGCGTCCATTCCGGGACAGTCGCCAATGAATGGTGCCAAAATGCCAGACTCGTTGATGCGAAAGACCAGAAGCTCTCTTCAAAGCCCTCCGTTAGAGCTCCGCTACTCATCCACGCACGATCCTTCGGCGCGATCCCAACTGAAACCTGCTCTCCAGTCGCCGGAACCATCATCGATCAATGGCATTCTACAAGAGAACAGGGGAGAAGGCCTATATGTCCACCCGCTGCACTGGGTTTCGAAGCATCTCCAACTTCTAAACTGTCACTTCGTTCACAAGAACAGTCGACGGAAGTCTAAGATAAGGAATGAGGATGCTTGTGGACGAGACAAACCGAGACCTGGACGGCGCCGAGCCGTGGAGTTGAAGACCGAGGCCATCGCTTATGCAGCAAATGCCTTGCTTCAGAAGTGCACGGCTGCGTCCAAGATGTCAACAGTTCGACAACTTCTCGAGGACCACGGTATCTGCTTCGTCAGGTAAGTACCTCCAATTTTCCATGATAAATCCTGCTAATGAAGTTCGTCCTTCAGCTTCGATCTGCCCTTCCACTTCAGCCAACGGCCTGTTGCTACTCTGCGAATGGACGGCGTCTTCTCAAGCTCCTCACCTAGCTTAACTACACCTACTCTTGCCTGCCTCAATCTTAAGAACCTAGAATCACGCCGCAACGCATCGATCAAGCTTTCAACTCACCACTGGAATAACCCACCTGTTACTCGTCTCAGGCAGAAGAAGCAGCGACGTCTTCGGCCGACAAATGAAGTAGAGGATCCATATATTGCGGCAGTTATGATCGCACTCGCACAAGAACGGCAACGGCAGCAAAAGACGCTCATAGGGACTGAGGAAGCGACCGTGGTGAAGATATTAGATCCGTCTGCTCCAGGGGAGATCAAGCCTAACGAGGCCGTGACGTGCGTCAAGGTATAGCCGTCGTGCATATTATCTATCAGCTGATGCTAACTAGGAGCTCGAAGGTTCATCTTCTTGCTCTCCATACAACAGATACACAAAGCCTTTATTTTTACACAGCCCGTATCTCCGCCGCGTTCCTCAACCGATTTGACCATCCACATCAATACATCCCAAGCGACCAGCTCCGCATATTCTATCGCTGTATTCCACTCGAGCGGACAGTAGATTTGATCCATGCGATGAGTCAGATAATCACCACGGTGCGCGACAATCATTAGAGGAAAGAAGAAGCTGGGCGGAATTACAGAGGAGCGGAGCTATTAATGTAAGACTATCGGGAAAATGCATACGATGGAAATCGGCTCGAGGCCCATAGTGCGGCTTGTCTGCCTCAATAGAGTGTTTATCTTTCCCATTAAGGCTGCGGAGAAGACGTCAGACGTGCGAATACACATAGCAAGAGGGACGACGGAATCATCCGTGGATTATCTGTGCCGACTGCAGGGCTGGTATGACTCCCGGGTCTGGCATGCCAGTCTCCTCAATGCTTCCCGAATATTGGCATACGTGTAGATCCAGGCCCATGATGATGCCGAGGCTAGGAGTATTCCCATCGGTGGGCCAGCTTGCGCATGCATAGCCTGTCCCCGTTAGTCTAGCCTGCTCCATAGTCCACCGTAGTGTGAATATCACATCGTCTCCGCAGGGCGTGAACGTGACAGAGCTCATCGCGGCCAGGATGATATCGAGGAAGCCCATCCGCTGCTCTCCTGCCTTGGTTCTCACTGCGCAAGCATCGTTAACGCCAGCACGCTTGGATCTACGCCGGGACCATATGGTTCGAGTCCGGGCTCGTGTTTATGAACCTCACCAGCCGCCCCGCACGACGCGCGACACACCGCGGCGCCGTTCCTCCTCGTCCAGGGCGTCGATCAGCGCATCGTAAAGGACATGCTTGGGTGGACCTCGCCGACGATGACGGCGCGAGAGTGCACTCTTGCCGCTACTCGAACGGCGGCTTGAACGCTCATCTCAAGTGGGCATATGTAGCACGGCGTGCGGAGATGAACGAGTGGTGCGGCGGACCCGAGACTAGATTGGCAGGCTTGATGACGAACCAAGTCGACCGAGCGCTCGGGGGGCGGGGGGAGTCAGACAGTCAGGTTGAGGGGTTCGATACGCGTTGGAGACAACTCCCTGCCTCCGCGATGTGCAGGGCTACGTCGATGCGCAGGGCCAGTAACGAGGGAAAGAAGGCCCGATGCCGAGCCGGCGCCGGTATAGGTAGTGGTCTCCGCATCAACTCATTGTGGCGTTCAAGGGGCTACCGGCCTTTGATGACCTCGGTCGCTGGGCCGGAGTGAATGCCAGTTTGACACCCCCCTCTACGACCCTCTCACGATACTCAATGGCACTCCTCGCTCCTCTCCGCTCTCCCATGATTCAACAGTCAACACCCTCTCCTCATAAATCTCGCAGACGGGCTCAACCCCACATCTTGCTCTTCGGAATCAATGTTACGAGAACCGGGGTGGCAAGAGCTAAAACAGAGTGAAACGGATGTACCACAGCTGATCCCCAATCTCTTACGGCTTGATGTTGTTTACACTAGCGCCGGCTTTGTTAAGCTCCTCTGTTACTCCGGCGGACCAGCGTTGAGTACGCCGGGGGCGGCGGCTAGGGTACGCAGAGGATCGGGTGCTGTGCGGGGGAAGGTCGATTACGGCGCTCCGAGTCTCCCGATCCCTCTAAGTTCGACTGTGCGAGTGACGTCGCCTTATCGGGTAGTTCGTTTACTCGATGGAAAATTGGCGTAATTGCAAAAATGCTGTCTGCATCTTCCGGGTCCGGAATCCGGGTCGATGAACGCACATTATCGTGCCGTGTGGCCGAGATATAACCTGCTGAAGTTCTCAGAACAGAAACGACGTTGCTATTCATGATATCCCTTCCCTTCCCTTCGATCCTTGTGTTCTCAACCTCGGGGATATTCTCGGCCGGATTGACAAGCGACGCTCCGAGTCCGCCTTCACCTGGCACTCGTGTGCCTCGGCCGTGTTCCAGGCGGCGGCGGGTGCGTATCAACACCCAACCAGGGACGGTCAACCTCCAAGGAAGGGGCCCTCCGGATGCTTCAAGCGACAGCCAGAGCGACGGCGACCCATCCAAGAATCCCCCCTCCACTCAGCATGTCGTCTTGTCGCAAAGACCGCAGCCGATCCAACACTAAGACGAGCAACCCTGATAGCGTGCGCCGCCTCTCAGCCTCCACGATACAAGAGCTGACAGCGGCGCCTGAGTCTCTGCCTTCGCCACACTTCCCGACCGCCTTGGCTTCAACCTGGCCCTGAGCGCCGGTATCGCCGAGTCGAGCAACGGGCAGTTAAACAGAGCGGGCATGGGACGGCATCCGAGGCGAACACTCTCAACGTCTACAAGCAAGCCCCTCCCCCCCAAACCTCGACCGCAGACCGCCTTCCCACCGCCCGCGCCACCGCCTGTACTGAAAGAACCTGTCGATCCGTAAAGAGCCAGATGTTCGCCCCCCGTCCCCTATTCCGCCCTCGATGTCGCTACCTCATGTCGAGAAGACAGTCGTGCACCGCAATTTGAGCATATGCTCACCCATGCAGTGACCTAGTTGGACAAACGTTGGGTCACCGGCCACGTACGTCGAGATATGTTTCGTTGTAAATAATTATGCTTTCATTCTCATATCCCGTCCATCATATCTAGATCCTACTGAGGACGGGTCGACGCAGCTTCGGCGCTCTGGTGAACGTCGCCTGCAGATAAGCATGTAATTCTCCGCGCCGAAATCGGGAAGGGGGTTGTAATGGGCTGGGAAATTGCGAAAGTCGTAGCATTTGGCGCACTAGATATTTAATTCTACGCCCTTCAGAAGAGATCTCACGTAGGGCTGAGAAGTGCACTCTCACCGTCGGTTTGAGAAGAGTGAACATGAGCGGCTGACCCTGACGCTATCGGGCTCTCTGCTCGGGCTCGAAAGCAATGCTTGACGAGATGTTTGGTTAGAGTACAACTTCGTTCCCTCACTCTTCTCTTCACTACAAATAACTGACTACTTGATTCAACAGTCATGACTTGCGCGCTGCTCCGCGCTGCTCCTGGGTGCCTCCCCCCGCAGTACTGAGCACGACCTGAATAGATCACCCCTCGAAGACGAGCCACAGTGCGGGTGCGGACTTCAAGCGTGGCGTATGTGTGGCCGACTCTCGACGGAAAGCCTGGTCGTAGAAGACATACACGTTGGTGTGGCGTATATTGGGGACCCTTCCGACCAAGGGGTGGGCACAGTAGAGTATTGTTGGTGGCGAGGATTTGTCGGACGGCGTCACGCGCGGCTAACGGGGCGTTTCCTGGCTCAATATTGGTTTCCGCAACGCGATGCTCATCCAACAGCCAAGCACTTGATTTGTCGAGAGGACAGAATACACAAGATGCTTGAGACGGATACAGCTTGATCTAGCCGCTACGGCGGATAAAGTGCTCAGTTGAGGGGCGAGGGAAGATTGCCACGAGTAAAGTCCTTTGGCGTGACTCGTGAGTGATAAAGGTGGCGTCAAGGCCCAGGAAGTGTCTGTCCGGCGAGGTGGTGGCAGGTCGCAGCTAACAGCAAGAAGCGCCCAGGACGAACCTCCGTAAAGCCATCGTCATGAGTTGAACGACGGTGAGTAACCACCCTGCCCCTCCAAGCCTCAGCTCCTTCTCTCCATAGCCGCGAAGCTCACCATGGTAACAGACAATAGACCAAAACTCCGAGTGTGAGCGATCACCTCGAAAGGGGCACCCTTCACTCCCAAGGCGCCTTTTTTGCCCATCTCCACCCTTTTGCGATGAAAAAGGGCGCTTAGAGTCTCATTTCCCGTCATAGAAGTGGCTCTAGACTTTCTCTAGCTTCCCAGCGCGACCAACTCAGCTTTCTCCTCGTCTTTTTCCTTCCTAACCTGGCTATCGGAGAGCGCATATCCATAAGTCAAGCTCTCCTCCTCTGTAACAAGATGAAGCGCCAGGTCCAACGCTGGAACCAACGTTTAATCACATCCGAGTGAGGTGGATTTATGCCGCACTTGACTTCGGCCTTTCAACGGGTATCCCGTTAACTTTCGTGAGCCCTGAGGAGGGAGATTCTTTCACGGGGAAATACGGAGAAGGCTCGACTGGCACAAAGTTTGCCTGCAGTAGTCTTGACCACACTTAAATCGGATGAAGACAGGCCCAAGCGGCAGAAGGTGGCCCACCTGCGTGCTGCCTGGGTTTCAGCGCCGAGCGATTCTGACCTACAGGTTCAGCCTCACATTGCGGCAGTCACCATCACCGCCCATCCCTGGAGAAGAATGCGATGGCGCTCGTGTGTCCGCCGCTCAAGCATGCTAGAGCGAGTGGTCTGCCCTCATTTTTGGTACGGGGTGTTGCCCGAGTGCCGTCTGGCACATCGATTCATAGGGGGCTGAGAGGTGATGGGCGTGGCCCGAGATAGTGTACGAAAACGCACGGAGAATCGCACCAATGCGCGTTCAAGCAAGTTCTTGACCTCTGCGAACTGAGTAGGTGTCAGAGTGGACCTCAGCCTCCTCAGATAGTATCTCAGGGGCGAAAGTAAACAATGTAACCCTAACCCTGTCTATCATGCGGCTTCTATTGGCGCCTGGTTCCCCTGGCCACCCCGCTTACCTCAGCACCCGCTAAACCATGCACCACACCCGTAATATCGTTTCTCTGCAAATTCACTGCCGGTTTCGGCCCCCTAAAGGTGTGCGATTAAACAAACTTCAAATCAACACCCCACCCTCGCTCGCACCATTAGCGCCGACTGTTTATTTTCTGAAAATCTTCCACTTCTTCGCCACTCATTTTTATCTTTAGCATTGATTCGCCTCCGTATTGCCAAGAAGGCGGCTGACCGTTTATATATACTCATACTGTCAGAAAGAAGGGGGTTCAGCCACTCGAGTGACGAAGCCTGAATCTTGCAGAATAGTCTATAAAGAAGCCTCTGGCTTCCAGCCAGAGCCAGAACGACGGAGTGGACGACAAGCAATACAATCACGCAGTTGCAACCCCTTCAAATCCATCGAATCCAGTGTGCAGTGCTTGATAAGGTAACAAGATCTTTGGCATGTGATGTAAGCTACGCATAGGATAGGTTCGACCCCGCGGCTGTTCAAAAATGGAATGGCCGCATCCTTAAAGAAGTCTTCCAGGCCATAGCCTTGGTCACCGCGGCCGCGGACTCAGCGACAAAAACTTCTCCGAGAAGACGCCCGCTCGCACGACCGAGCTCGAGCACAAAGACGACCCGAAACGAGAGACGAGCTCAAAGAACGCACGGAGGGATGCCGAGAGACCCCGGCCCTCACGTGGCGGGGACACGCCGAAACCCCCTCCCCGTCCAGGCCATCCGGTCCAACTTCTCTAGGGAGGCTAACCCCTTCCGGACGTGGGTTGTCTCGTTCCTGAATCCCGTCAGGTCACCGTTCACCCTCTTGAACTCAAGGAAGAGCCGCCCCGTCAAGGACCGAGTCCGAATCGTATAGTGCCATCTGCGCCTTGGCTTCCACGGCAAAAAGACGTGCAACGACAAACCTAGGTGCCCCATGTGCGGCGGCAAGCCCCACGGGACCTGCGATAGACCCGCGCACTGCGCCAACTACTGCTTAGAACCGCACAAAGTAGCCGAACCTCACTGCCCCGCCCGCCCCTACGTCCAAGACGGACACGTGTTCCGGCATACCAAAGAGCAACCTGCCGCCATCCGTAGGGCAGGCCACGCCAGCTACGAAGCCGTTGCCTTGCAAGCCCGTAAAACCGGACAACTAACCGGTAAGATGGCCAGATATCAAGCCAAAACACAGAAAGCCGCCTCGACGACGCGCTCGGGGTCGACCTGCCTATCCCGGCTGCCGTGCGAGCCCGCGTCGTCCGCCTCCTCCCGGTCGATGTCGTAGAACTGGCCAGGCGACTGGGGGAACAACCACCGCTTGGGGTACTCGGCGCGCCGACGCCGTGGACAAACCTGGGAACCGGCTTGATAAAGGCAGTGGGACCTTTTGGTGCTGCGAGGACAGTCGCTCCGAGACAGCCTGGCGGCGGTTCGCCGCCCAGGGCCTGCCTGGTTCCTCCGCTCGAACGTGAATCGCGCGTGAGTGTGTGTGGTTGCGTCTTGCAATCCGGGGCGGAGACCACCGAATCCACCCCTTGCGCCCATTTATACTGCCTTAGTTCGGCAGATGCACTAAACTGAGGAGGTGAACAGTGACGACTTGAGCGGGCAGCGCTGGAGACGAAGACTGATTGCGTGGTCGAGGGCGGGGCGATGGAGATCGAGAAAAAGAGCTTGGTCGATAAATAGCTGTCAATTGAGCGCCATTTTTCAATGAGATGCGCAATGCCATCTTGCCGTGCCTTTTCCAGGGGACCATCTGCTCCACTCCTTGTCTTGATCCTGCGCGCCGGTTCTCCCATCGCGAAGAAGGCTGGTCCTCCACCAGACGTCGTCACCGGACCTACTATCACCGCTTGTCATGGAAATGTACATTTGGGCAAAGCGTACGGCGTAATGCGGCTATTATTCATTGTATGTGCAAATAATCTACTCGAGTCCACCTCGTTGGCCTGCTAAACTCTTAGCAACCAGGCCCACTTGATCGGATACGATTAAGTCAACTCCGGCTTTAGTTTGGAGCTATCTTATAGTTAGCCTAGCAAGTAAAAACAACTGCAAAGAGTATATTACCTCTACCATATCAAGATGGTTATTCTGTGTTCCGTACGTTCCACACACTAGGCCTCTAGCTTTTACAAGGCCAACCAGTCGTGGGCACAGTGTCAGCGTCTCGCAAGCGAAAACCACTCCAGTAAGTCCCCAGTGCTCCGCAAAGTGCACTGCATTTTGCAGGCTTGCGGCGCGAACATCCATGTCAGACATTGACACCTTGCCCGCGTTAGTGATAAAGAAGACAGGGTAAGCTTTCTGCTTGATTGCAAGCAGGATGCAAATTTCTGGCGTGAACGATGAGAGTATAATTTGGCGGTTACCAGCATCATTATGAAGATGGTTAAGGACGATATCAACGAAGGTGTTAAGCTCGATAGCAATAGGGGCGACCCCGGCATCGACAGTTTCGTGAAGTCGGGGATACTCTGTACCACATTACGTCAGTAATAAACCTTGGGGGAGAGGGGGGGGGACAAACTGATCTCGATGTCACACCCGATGTTCTGCGGCAGCGTAATGAGTATTTCTTGCAACGTCGCAAACGAGTCCTGTATGAAGCTGCCTCGTGTATTCGGCTTAAAGCCCTTCTTGTTGAAGTCGACGGTGTATTTTATCCTATCTCGGACTTGGGTCGCACCCGCTTCAAACTGGCGGCCAAGCGAACGAGAGCGTGGCCTGCCTGCCTCTTCTCGGGAATGGGCTGGCCCGAGCATGGAGAGGGGATTGCCGTGGGGGGATTGTGTGTTACTGGCGTGTAAGAACTGGTCTAAGGTCACGTCATGAATTGGTATGTCTGTCCCAGATTCGCTTAGCGAGAGATCGTGGAACGCAACTGCTTGCCGGTCGCGGGTAATCTGGATATCGAATTCAACATAAGAAGCGCCAAGCTTAGCAGCAGAGAGAAACGAGCCGATTGTATTTTCTCCAATCTGGAGATACTTGCGTGTCTTGACGTTCTGCCCAGCACCCCGATGGCCGATAAGAAGTGGTGGTGTTGGGAACGTCCTCATCAGATCTGTAGGCCGAGCTGTCTGAAGATGCGGGAACGGGTGTACAACGAGCGGTGTAAAGGTTACGACCCCTGCCATCCTCATTGTGCCCTTTTCCAGGATGGGAACACTTTGTTCTCGAATCAGGCTTTGTCGATAGGTTCCGAGTTGCTTAGCGTTCTTCGTCAGCAATGCTGTCCCGCTGGCGACTAGTACCTCCTTGCCGGGAATACGTGGTAATCGAATCATGTCAAACACCAAGCATGGCTCGATGGTATTGGAGACGATAAAACAAAAGGCGTCATGCATCTGATGGTCGAGAATGGGCAACGGAACACGCCGCCGCTCCGAAGCGCCTGGTGCGGAGATGTCCAGTACGAAAGACGCGGCTTCGTATTTCCGACAAAACCAGGACGAGAGGTCCAGACCAGCGACGGCCCGATCGCTGTGAGTGGCTCCCAGACTGATAATAATAACGCGTTGGTCATGGCTGCAACCCCTGTTGCTGGCGTCTGCCTTGGGATGTGAGAGGGTGTTGGCGGGGCCACCCGTTAACGAGGTATCCAAGACGGCAAACAAGCCAGCCACAACCAGGTGGCCTTTATACGACGCAATCTCCCTTGCCGTCCAGCCGAGACGATCCCGCTGTTCCTGGCTTGACCCGGCCTCGATGAGGAGCTGAGCCATCTCAGCACAGCCGTTGGCACACGCAAAGAAGAGCGGGGTCCAGGCTCGGGAACTGTCCGGCACATCGAGGCTGGCGCCTTGTTTGCGCATTGCTTGTAGGATGGGGGCGGCGTAGTCGATGCGCTGTACCTGGACGGCCACATGAAGGGCAATCTCGCCGCGGCTGGAGCGATGATAAAGGTCTGCGCAACTAGTCAACAGGCAGTAGATAATGGGGTCGTTTTGGGTTCGGAGAGCGATAAGAAGAAGGTCTCCCATGGCATTCCTGGCACGCTCTCCCCCATCTGCATACAGCACGCTAATCATCGCTGATGCCGCTGGCACACACCCGCCGATAACGGCAAGATGGAGCGCGGTAAGCCCGTCATCATCGGCTGACAATATCGCGTCAGCAGAAGTCATATCAGTTGCAACTTCGGCCAGGACCGGCCCGCTGCTTGTAGTGTCGACGATGGAGGCGAGTTGCGTATCCCAGGCCGATTGCAATGTCTGCCATCGAGCCCGAAGGCTGCGATACGATAGCGTATCGACCTGGCCGTGTCGCGCGAGCTTAGCGAGGATGCGCCACACGGCGCGAGCATTAATCTCTTGGAACCATCCGAGCTTTTTCGGGTCGAGCACCGCCGAATTGATATTGTTGCTTAGACGGTCGAGACGTGGCCGTAAGAATCCATCCAGGGAAGAAATACTCGCATCCAAATGCTGGTAGGCTTCTGTGTGTCGGGGATGGTTAGCACGAGATGGCAGACGGACGACACGGCCAGGGCAATCGTACCCGGCAGATTCGACAACTTGATGAGACATTTGAGCAGGTTATAGTCGACATAATGTTCACTCCATTCTGGCACGAAGTGCCGATGCATAGTGTGACCAAACCGCATGGTGATGGGCAATGGCGTCTGTCTTGTCGAGTTTCGGCTTCGTGGAGCAACCAGCGTGAGCCAGAACGACGGAGTGGACGACAAGCAATACAATCACGCAGTTGCAACTGTTGCACGCTTTGGATCGAAGGCTCTGTCGATGGAAAAACCAGTGTGTTCATTGCTTCAATCGGTTGGAAGCCGAGGGCTTCCAACCGCTAAATACTGCGTACAATGGGGTAGTTCCATTCCTCAGTTGTTGTGGCCTGGAATGAACCACGCAGTAATTCAATGGAATTCCAGCGATCGGACCGATCGCTGGTATGGAGGCTATTCAGAGATAGGATTCGTGTGACAAAAGCGTATGGCGTAACGCGGCTATTATTCATTGTATGTGCAAATAATCTACTCGTTGGCTTCGCCATCCTTCTCCTCGAATACGGCGCCGACATAAACGCCTTGGCAACCACGGGCGAGACGCCACTTACTACGGCAATCAAGTGCAACAGCCACAATACCCTGCGCCTATTTCTCGACCGCTGGGCCGAATATGCTGCCTGCCCCCGTCTTAAAGGGCCTAATCTACTCGAAATCGCGGCTCTTTACGGTGATTGCGAGACGTTGGCTATCCTAGCCAGCACCAGTCATCTCCGATCCAAGCAGGATAAGAATTACACGCTTGCGGACTTTAAAGCTATACTTCGCCAACGAATAGACGTAGCAGAGGGGCTAATTGTAGCGTTTGACAACCTACTCTCAGTCATCAATATTGCACCAGATCCTCTGCTGGCTGAGGATGGTAAACGGACGGCTGGCCTTCTTTCCGGCCTTACGCCATCGTCTCGTGTCAAGGATGACTTCTATGCTGAGCGGGACGATGATGAACTAAGTGGTGATGATCTGAATGACTTCCAGGACGCTTTAGAGGTGCCTGAGACAGCTGAGTAGGATAGTTGTTAGAAGCACTGGACACTAGATTCAGTGGATTTGAAGGGGTTGCAACTGCTTGATTGTATTGCTTGTGGAACTCTGTCCTCTGGCTCTGACTTCCAGCTAGAGCCTTCTTTTACTGACTATTCTGCGGGATTCAGGCTTCGTCACTATAGTAGCTGAGGCTCCTTGTGATATGTCACCCTCCGGATGCTGCTCCCCAGTACTGGGTCCCAAGCTGAGCAAAATCTCCTCTCCTCGTAGTCGGCCGTGCCAATCACCCGGCCAGAAGTCGTAGGATCATCGTCGGGCTATATATGTAATCTATGTGTTGCCGTCGAGGCTTCCGTTTTCTGAGTGGTCGGCCGCACCTCGCCTGGCAGCGGCATCCGCCAATCACGGCCAACACACGGACCCAAATCTTGTCTCCCATTCCGGTGCCCCGCGTACCAGCTGCTGGATCGTGAGGTCAACTCTTCAAGATAAAATACTTTTATGCCCTCGGCCCATCGCCACGATTCTGCCTTTCCTCCTCATTCCTTTCGTTTTCTCTGGCTTCGCGTATCCCAACAAATGGCAAAAATGCCGCACTCAAGCTCAGACTCGCAACGTAACGCAGCGCAACACGACGCGGCCGGCATTGGAGGGACGGATCTCGCTAGTCTTCGAACTCGTTTGATCCGCAATTCTCCCCGATCCGCTGCGTTAGGACGTACGCTTGACTGAACTCGAGATCCGCAGACTAGGAGGACGGAGGGCGAGCCATATGTTCAGATGTTCAGATGCGGCAGATCCTTCAGGAAGCCCAAAAGGATCCTAAGGTGGCCAAGTGGTAACACGCTTTACCTACCAGAAGCCAAAGCTGCAACGCGGGCAGAGTCAATTTAAACAGGCCTTGGGGTACCTCTTATTGAACTTAAGCTTCCGTGCTGCCGGTGCGTGGAAGGCATCCATCTCCGACAACGACGCCTTCTCGCTGTCTGTCTTTGGCAAGTCGACGCTGCAGTTCTCGATGTTCGACTTTGTCGAGTTTGGCGGCGTGCGGCACGAGGGATGGCTTCCGTTTCGACTCCACCGCCGCCCGGCCCATCCGCCCGGGCACACGCCATCATTGAGGGTGAGTACACCAGCGCCGAGTTCGAGTTCCGGGCGCGCTCGGACGAGCTGTTCAGCAAGGCAGCCATAACGCCAGGCCCGGCGGTGATGACTTCTCGATGCACCATCCCCATCTCGTCCTTCAACGTCTACGCCGTCGGCAAAGACAAATCCGGTGCCGCCGCACGGGCATACTTCGTCGTTCCGCCAGACAGCAAGCGCGACGTGGTTCGTATGCTGCTCTTCAGCAGGGTGAGCGTGCAGACGACAGGCGTGAATGGCCCGACGACGCAGGGCAGCGTCAGACTAACACTCTTCAGGCGTTGGAAAGTAGTGGCCGGGAGAGAGCAGGTCGAACACCCGCCTCGGGGATGTTGAAGAATGCCTCCCCGCTTTCCCGCACATGTACCAGCGCAATTGGGGGTCCAGCTGGGTGAGCAAAAGCGTCGTGGCGACCTCGTACTCGCGCGCGTCAAGCTCGAGGAAGCTTCATCTCCATTCGCTTCAGGTCGTGGAACAGCATGTCGCACCCGCTACCAGCAGCCCCTTCCGGAGAGAATCCCAGTACCCGAAGCGGATAAGCGGTGTCGTGGCGTCAGGCAGACCCGAGTTCGTACCTGTAGGTTGCCTCGGCTTTCTTCGCGAGATCGTAACGCTGCGGTGTAGCTCTGGGAAGTAGAGCGCCCGAGACTTGGCCGGAGACCCAGCCGTGCAGATCCGCCCCGGCGAGCTTACTTTTCATGAAGTCGTCTATCTCGGTCGCGTTCTTACGCTGCAGATCGTGGCTGTCTGTCGAGTTCTGTCTTTTTGCAATCTGCGCGCGAATCTGCAAGCCCAAGATAGTCTGATCGATATGCTTCGGTTCCAGGTCGGCGAGTTTCTTCTGCAGGTCCCAGTCCTCCTGGCGTCGTTGATAGCCGGCTTGCGTGGTGACCATGCTGCTCGCTTGCCTCGCCAGCGCGGCATTATTATGCATGAACGCTGCGAAGGAACCGGCCACTTTGCCAAAGTTGTTTTCCGCCTACCGTAGCGCCCTCAGGGTAGTCGGTGTGCCGACCTTGATTTCTGGAAAGATGTAAGCCGCTCCGTTATGTATCAGGGCCGAGGCCTCGATCAACAAAGCCCAGGCCAATCACCGACTCGATGCCCATGGATGCTATTTCGTAAGCGTTCATGAACTCGATCGAGTTGTAGTGGTCGTACCATGCCTGGACGGTGGTGCGGCCAGCACGAGCGAGCAACAGCGGATCGATGGGCGGGTCGAACAGCACCAGTTTGCCGGGTGATACCCTGGAGGTTCTGGCAGTTGCGCATCTTGAAGAGACGGTCCGACACGGTGTCCCCAGCAGCTCAGCATCTTTTCGTTTCTCGGCGCGCAAAATTACAGCATGGACGGGGCGGACTGCCTGGCGGCCCGGATCAGCCGGCACGACGGCGTTGCTCGAGGGACGGACACCAGGTCCTCCATGGGCACCAAGGCATTTGACAGACTGGTTAACAGCGGTTCGAGAGACCTAAACGTGTGCGGGCCGGATGTAGCGCGGGAGGGGATTTCTCTCGACCTCGGGTCCAAGGATCTCCGCTGCTAGTGTGTAAATCTGCGTCGCCTCGTTGATCTTTTCGATGGTATCCGCCCGGAAGAACGAATCGCCCCAGGCGATCAGATTGTCCAGGTACTTCATCAACGATCGATCTCTGGAAGGCAGTGGTGTGCGTGTCTGCGCAACGGCAAACGGCTGGAAGGGATCCTTGCGCCAGCGGTCGACGGCCCCCTTCGAAGCGCGTTCGAGCGCCGCCTTCTCGTCGGACGTGAGCTGAGCCAGCTTGTCCGGGTCGTTGCGGGCTGCCATGAAGCGTAACAGGGCCGGTAAGTTCTCGAGAGCGTACTGCGTCTGTGTGGTCTCGAAGAACTTTGCGCATGCGCCAGAATTTCTGAGGAGAGAATCGAGGCTCGACGTGTCCGTCGGATCGAAAATGTAGTGGAACCACCTCTACGCCTCCTAGAATTTCTAGTTTCTTGCTCAGCCGCTCGGCGATCAGCAGCGGGATGTGGTAGAAGAGCTCCCCAGTTGTAGAAGGAGTAGAGTCCGTCATCAAAGTCAACCACCTCATCTGCGGCCGTCGTGCGAACCGGTGCCGGGCGAATTCTAGTATTTTTCCGTGATCGTCTTGGGTAAACCCTCGCCTGGTTTCCAGACGATCGGTGTTGTCCTGCGCGCTGCTAGACTCGATTTCGTCGCTTACTCCAGGTGTGCGGGCCAGGGTGACCAAGTCTATCCCTCAGCGACGCCAGCCTGCTCAGTCGTTCCCAGCCTGCAAATCTCTCCGCGCTCAGTGCCGGCGACGGCGATGGCGTTTGTTTTAGCCAGGGGCAGCGAGTTCAAATCCAGCAAAGCAGCAGCAGTGGGGTCCGTCGGGCTGCTTCTTCTTCTTCTCAGCTCATACAGCCACTTGAGCTGGGCAGACGAGAACCTGAACTTGGTCAAGAGCAGCACCACCGCCACAAATCGATTCGGGGATAGCGCGTGAGTAGCCGAGATGGCCGGGTTCTCTTGGATAAAGGCGGCGTCGCACATGGTTTTGACGAGGGAGAAACCGTCGACGATGGTCAGGTGGCCGAGGATGTATTCCCATATCCTGGGTCTGTATACCGGCATCATTGCTGAAGGCGCGCATAACCGCCTGTCTGCAAAAGACCTGCCGGATGGCTGGGAGTGGCTTCTGCAGGACAAGCACGAATCGCTCTTGTGGGGTAAGGACTGCGTTTGTGGTGGCATCGTTGTCTAATAGCCGAGTGACATCGCTGGAAGTCAGAAAAGTGTTTTTTTGCTCGTGTCCTCGTCGGCGGGGAGGGGAGATAGGGGTAGGTCAAAGAGGGCTGTGATTGCCGAGTGGTACGGACTCCCAAAGGGTTCACCCGCCACAGCAGTGACAACTTGGTTTCGGTCAGCGGTCCCTTTGGAGGTCAACGTCTTGCTCACCGGCCATACCTCGACAGTGGGATTTGGGGGAGCTGGCCTGTCGAGCAATTGACCAGTTCGGTCAACTGCGGCTCTGTTGTTGATCTTGTCGAACGCTGTGGGTGGCTTCCTCGATATAAAGTCAGCGAAGCGGGTTTTTGTGAGGTCGAAATCAGGGTTGTTCTGGAAGAAAGTCTGCAGCTCGGATTTGCTAGGAAGAGCTCGGAACTCGTCGTTGTCGTCGTCGGCGTCTTGAAGCCATTTAATAAAGAAGGCGGTGCGGAAGGGCGTCCTCGATTATGTTCTCCATGACGGCGGCAAAAGCTTGCCTCTTTTCACCAGCGGTGCCTCTAGCAATGATGTTATCCGCTATGGCCCTGATGATGGCCTTCCTGATAGCTGCAGGTGGTCGTGCTAGCAACAGCTCCAGTTCGCTTGGGAGCTCCTCCCTAAACACTCCATATAGGACCTCGGCTGCGAGGGAGACAACTTTGGAGAGCCGATGGGCTGCGACCATATGTCCAACATGTCTCTCATCCTGTCCTGGGGTCGCCCTCAAATCGGCCGGAGTCAGGGGCGGATTGTTGGCCTTCAGGATAGGATCAATGCGGTTCTGCACGTCGTAGAACTCTGGCAAGCCGAGGACCTCAGGAGCGCCAACTGTGACATCGATGGTGGCACTCTCGGGGGCGTTGAAGGGAGTGTTGGAGCTGGCAAGAATCTTAGGTGTATCTCCTGAGATCTATATCGCGGGCTTCGACGGTCTGATCCACCAGAGGGGAGCCATCTCGGCGGCGGACTAGACCACAGACTCTGAAGACAGCCGTTTGTTGTGCCATGATGTACGTTGGGTTCAATTCGTTCGGTGGAGTTCAAGGTGCAGTAGATGAAGCAACGACGGGGTTTGCTCCACTTTCTCTGGAGCTAAACTTCTTGATATGACCGCCCCATTCTGCCCGGCGAACAGCTGATACACGATCTAGAACGCGACAACTCAAGTCCACCCACGTTGTCATGATAAAAGTTGTAAAATGAGGGTGTGTCCCCACCGTGTCTCCACCGCTGAGAAATGAAGTCCGAACCCCCTGTAGCAACGCCAATGATAGCTCCCCGCTTCCAATGAGGGGCTATGCCACACCGTTAGCCCCGCTCTTCCAGCGCAGTTCGAGTCATTCTGCCCTGGGGTCGTCGTGGGGAGCGACTAACGTATATTAGAGGGGGTTGCATGCTAGGAGTCGTCGTTGTGCGCCACTCCGTCGAAATGATGGCCTTTTTTTTTTTATGATGGACGGTGGCAGATCCCATGAGCCCGCCAAACCTAGCCAGCAAGGCACCAACGCCTCAAGGGAGGACGTGAAGAGTCAAGATGGCGCATCGGCGTCTACTTCGGCCAACCGAAGCCCTGCCATCTCCCTCCCGAAGGGGGGGCGGAGCCATGAGAGGCATCGGCGAGAAGTTTGCAGCCAACCCCGTCACCGGCACTGGCTTCGTCACTGTGCCGGTCACCGTAAGCCCCGACCGCGCTGGCTTTGATCTCCAAGGACAACATCCTCACCATCTACGGGAAGGACCATGAGCCACGCGTAGCCGATCCCGTGGACCCCCAACGCATATTCAGCTGGCTGATATGCGAGACCCGCGAGACCCGCGAGACCCGCGATGACAAGGGCAGCGCTGTCGTCTACGGCTACAAGTCCGAGGACGGCATCGGCGCCGTCGACCTTGGCCAGGCCAACGAGCGTAATCGCGGCCAGCGCGGCGATCCACAGCGCTCTGCCGGCGCATACGTCAAGCATATATCTCCTACGGCAGTGCCTCGGACCCGAACCTGCGATTCGCCGACCTCACTGGCGACGGCTTCGCCGACATCATCCTCACCGAGGACCAGGCCCTGACGTGGTACGGCTCGCTGGCCGAGGACGGCTTTGCGAGCGGCATCCGTAAGAGCATCCCTTGGGACGAGGAGAAGGGCCCGCACCTGCTATTCGCAGACGCTGAAGAGGCGGTTTACTGCTGCGACATGTCTGGCGACGGCCTGGCCGACATTGTGCGGGTTCGGAACGGTGATATCTGCTACTGGCCAATGGCTGCTTTGACGCCAAGGTGACTATGGACGACGCCCCCCCTGGTTCGACACGCCAGGTCAGTTCGACCACCGACGTCTCCGGGTAGCCGATATCGACGGCTCAGGAAGCTGCGATATCATCTACCTCGGCCCCAAGAGAGAGTCGACGTCTACGTCAACGAGGCCGGGAATCGCTGGGGTGAATGTCGCGCTCTCCCTACCTCGTTCCCTACGGAGGACAGTGTTTTCATCCCGTGCAGGTAGTCGACCTCCTCCTGGGACTTGGCACTGCATGCATCACTTGGTCGTCGCCTCTGCCGACCGATACTCCGCTACCCCATGCGATATCTTGATCTGATGGGCGGTCAAAAGCCACACCTCCTCATCAAGTCTTCCAACCAACCTGGGTTTAGAAACGCGCGTCAGTTACGCGCCGTCAACGAAAATTCTACCTACAGGATAAAGTGGCGGCCAGGCCATGGTTATCACAAAGGTGTCGTTCGTGGTGCATGTCGTCGAACGAGTCGAGACGGTCGACTGGATCGCGCGAAACAGATTTACCAGCCAGTACTCGTACCACCACGGCTACTTCGACGGTGCCGAGAGAGAGTTTCGGGGTTTCGGCATGGCATGGCAGAACACGTTGATACTGAGGCTCTCGCCACTGTCGGCGGCAGTGATAGCCTTCTTGACCTTGCTACCCACAACGACCCCAGTGTCGCACGTTCCACCCGTCCTGACCCGCATGTGGTTCCACACTGGCGCCTTTGTGAATCACAAAAGAATCTCCAAAGCTTCCTTGCACACGAGTACTCCAGCGAGGAGGATCCGAGCCAGTTCCAGACAGGCCTGGGCGACGCTGTACTGCTCGATGACACCATATTGACGAGGGAGTTGACAAGGCAAGACGGCACCTCTGCGGCGTATAGTCTCACGGCTGATGAGACCCGCGAGGCTTATCGGTCGCTCAAAGGTATGCTCGTGCGGCAGGAGGTGTACGGTCTCGACGGCAATCCCGCTGCTGATCGTCCATACGCGGTAAGCGAGAGCAACTACACAATCAAGTTTGTTGCAGCCTCGGGAAGGCAACAGGCACGCCATCTTCTTCACCCACGCGCACGAGCAATTGGAACTCCACTATGATAGAGAAAGGGTCATCAAGGTTGCCGGAAAGAAGAGGGCCGACCCTCGAGTAAGCCACACCATGACGCTGGCCGTCGATGACTACGGAAACGTTCTGCGGTCTCTGGCTATTTACCTATCGTCGGCGGGCTTTGCCGGGCGTAGACGCCTTCGAGCAGAGACAGACCCCATGTTATTCTAACGTCGAATCGCTTCGCGAATCGCGCTTCTGAGAGAGACTGGTATCGGGTGGGCGGGGCTGTTGAGACCCGTACCTTTGAGGTTGTCAAGCCATGCTGCTTGGAGAATCCAGGTAAGTGCCAACGTAGAGGGCGATGCGAACTGGTGGATCCCGTGACGTTCTTCTCACCAAAACACCTCTCGGATAACCCCCAACAAGAGCTTACATACGCTCGGGAGCACTGGCTTTTGCCATGTCGCTACCGAGACCTGTTCCATAGCGATGGTATCAGCGTCGAAAGTTGCGTTACCTATGATAAGTACGATCTTCTCATGGTCGAGACGCGCGACCCGTTAGGTAACCGAGTCACTGTTGGGGAGCGAGATGCCTCGGGTAACGTCAATCCCGAGAGCCCAGGCTACGACTATCGGCTCTTTACAACCAAGGCTGGTCACAAACGCGAACCTCAACCGTACTGAGCTGATGTATGACACGCTTGGGATGGTTTCTGGCTCGGCAATCAGAGGGCAAGACAAGACCGCGGGGGACAACCTGACAGGTTTCGAGCCGGATATCTCGCAGGCGCGACTGGACGGCTTGTACAACGCTTCTGATCCGCACGCGTTTGCCCCAAGTCTTCTGGAAAATGCGAGCATGCGAGTCCTCTACGACATGGACCGATTTCGCCGAACCAAGCAAAATGGCATCCCGACGATCCCGGGCAGTGGCTGCCCTCATACGCGGCAACCATCGCTCGCGAGACTCACAGGGGCGAGTCACTTCCAGCGGGCGGTCTCAAGCTGCAGGTCAGCTTCTCCTACTCGGATGGGATGGGGGCGAGAAGTCCAGAAGAAAATACAGGCAGAGCCCGGCGCAGTCACTGATGGTGGGCGCCGTCGTGAACCCGCGCTGGGTGTCGACTGGCTGGGTCATCTTCAACAACAAAGGCAAACCAGTTCGCCAGTATGAGCCGTACTTTAGTCAGCTCCCGGAGAAATGGCCACTATTTCGAGTTCGGCGTTCAGAGCCGGCATTAGCTCCGTACTCTTCTACGATCCCCCTGGACAGGGTCATTGCCGTATTACACCCGAACCACAGCTACGAAAAAGCGGTGGTCGACCCTTGGCAGCAAGTGAATTTTGATACGAACGATACTGTTGCACCGGATGGTGCAGAGACTGGCGATCCTAGAACCGACCCCGACATCAAGGGCTACGTGGCCGAGTACTTCAAGACTGCAGCCCGTGACCTAGCAGACATGGTATCAGCAGCGCATCGCGGGGAAGCAGCCCCCCCCCCCCCCCCCCCCCCCCCCCCCGAGAAGCCGCGGCGGCGGCAAAAGCGGCTGTTCACGCCAACACACCGACCGTGTCGCACCTGGACACGCTCGGGCGCAGCTTCATCGCCATCGTCCACAACAAGACCAAATACAGCGACGCGTCCCCCCGGCATGCATGCCGCCCATAGAGGAGTTCTCTAGCACTTTTGTCGTGTCTGACATTGAGGGCAACCAGCGCGAGGTCATCGACGCAAAGGGGCCACACCGTCGTCCGCAACGACTACGAAATGCTAGGGAACCTTCGTCCACGAGGCCGGCGCCGACGCCGGCAAGCGATGGATGCTCAGCAAAACGCGGCTGGGAATCAATCCCGTCCGAGTGTGGGACAGCCGGGGGCCAAATCTTCCGCACCGAGTACGACCGATTTCACCGCCCGGCCCGCGTGTTCGTTACCGGAGCCGACCCGAACGATCCGGGGCAGGAGCAGCTCCACGAGAGGTTTGGTGTACGGGGAGCAGCGCCGTGATGCCCGAGGGTGGGAATCTTCGCGGCTGTCTCTACCTGCATTTTGACCAGTCCGAGATCCTCGCTTATGAGGCCTACGACTTCAAGGGGAAACCTAGTTCACAACACGCAGCGTCTGTCGCGCGAGTATCGACAGGCACTTGACTGGACGGCCATCGATTCCGCTTTACCTGCGAGTAACGGGGACGATACCGTTGATGACGCTGCTCTGCAGGCAGCCATCGAGTCAGTCATGGAGGCCGAGGTATTTTGGCAGCATGACTGGTCTACGATGCGCTCGACCGCCCGGTCCAGCTCGTCGTGCCTCACAGCAACCAGCTCGGGGGCAAAGCGGAACGTCATCCAGCCGGTATAAAATGAGGCCAACCTGCTGGAGAAGGTGCACGTTTTGGTTCGACTACCCAGCTGAGCTGACTGGACTCCTCGACGCCCAGTCCGACCTACCATCCAATGTCGGCACCGACAACATCGAATATGATGCCAAGGGCCAGCGCATGCAGATTTCGTACAAGAACGGGGACAACGACACAATACCGGTACGATTCCGAGACGCTGCAGCATGACCCAACTTGTCACCCGGCATAGCTCGTCCGGCGAGCCCTTGCAGGGACCTGAGCTACACGTACGGCCCCGCCGGCAACATCACCCATATCCAAGATTCCGCCCAGCAGACGGTGTACTTCCGCAACCGCCGGGTTGATGCCGAGCAACGACTACACCTTACGACGCCAACTACAGGCTCGTTGAAGCGACTGGCCGCGAGCATCTCGGTCAGGTTGGCGGCAGCCCAGGCCCCGCCGACACGGTATGATGCCTCCAACGGCTTTCAGACCCGGCTGCTTCACCCAAGCGACGGCAACGCCATGAACGCCATGAGCACGTACCTGGAAAGGATTGTATACGACATTACTGGTAACATCGAGTCCATGATGCACCGAGGCACCGACCCGGCCAACCCGGGCTGGGTCCGGAGGTACCAGTACGACGAAACCGAACCTTCTTGAGGACGGCAAGGCCAACAACCGCCTGAGCAGCACGACCAGGAACAGGCAGTATCGTACGAGGAGTACACGCCGTACGGCACCTCCTCGTACCAGGCGGTGCGCAGCCAGCTCGAGACGCCCAAGCGTTACCGCTTCGCTGGAAAAGAGCGCGACAGCGAGAGCAGCCTGTCCTACCACGGAGCGCGCTACTGCGCGCTGTGGCTGGGGCGATGGTCCAGCGCAGATCCGTCGGGGCTAGTAGATAGCGTCAACGTCTATAGCTACGCGCGCAACTCGCCCACCAACCTAGTGGACCCAAACGGGACGCAGTCCAAAGGGGGTCCTCGGTACCCGAGGAGGAGCGCGACGTCGTGTACCAGATCTGGACGTACGAGAAGCCCGGGACCGTTGGTAACTTCTGAGACAAGGCAAGTCGCGATGTCTTCGTTACTGTGGCTTGTTCCTACGTACGATACCCTCAATTCACGCGGGCGAACGAAGCGTTGCCGCGGCTTGCTTCTAAAGCAACGACTCATACTACGCGCGCCCCAAGATCACCAAGCCCAACCTTCATCTTTTTCGGAGCCTCCAGTTCTGAGGACCCCCTGTTTGGAAGGAGTCCACTGTTTACAGCCAGTCTCACACTCCAAAGGCTGACTCGCGCGCGCTCTCTCTTTCGACCGTCAACAAGTGCCAGCGCCTCTGACGGAACGTTGCTACCAACCAGTCTGTGTGCAAGGGGATGACGAACGCCTTTGAGCGAAGGGGGGGGTCATGCATGCATTTGAGGTAGACTTGTCAGCGGCCATTCGGGGGGCGATCTGTCAACGGGCCCCTTGCCGGCACCTACTAGCAAGTCCGGTCGTTGTTGATAACTCAGAGGCTATCGTGCCCCCTCTCTTAGCAGGCGGCGAAGATTCGGTAGTGGCCTATCACTGAATCTCACGGGAGCATCAGTCTCCTCCAGCAAAGCCCTTATGAGAACGCTCACCCGCGGCCAAGATGCAGCTTCTTGTCTCGCCCATCTTTCTGTCATTCTTTTCTACGGCTTCTGCCCGCTTACACTCTTTTTAGAAAGCGCCATTTCCGCCACGATGGGCAACCAACAGCCACCTAATCACGTCCCGTGGCCTAACAGTCGCTCATTACCACCATTGCCGCAGAGCCTTCCTCCAAGCACACAGTCAAGCACCTCACCCAGGCAAAAGGCCCAGTCTACGATGAACATCTCAAACCTTCTGATACAGCCTAATGCTCCGCCATCGGAGTACCGCATCTCAAACCTTCTGATACAGCCTAATGCTCCACCATCGGAGTACAGCATCATCGTCCGGCAGCAGCCCTCTGCCGCCCGTAGCAGTGGATACTTACAGAGAGACCGCCGTGTGATAGACCCGCCGCCAATAGTGCAGCTGACGATCCACAACACCTCGTTTAGCCCCGACGAGCGCGCTCGCCAGTTGCGCCACCACCAGTTCAGCCTCGTCTACTGCAGCATCTGGGATGAACGGGGCGTTGAGGACATGAGCATCATAACCAAGGACGGTTACCGCCCGCAACGTCGGCTGGTAGGCACCTTGTTGGCGAGCCCGTTCGTTGGCCTTGATGATAAGGATGAAGAAGGGTGTTTCTTCTGCTTCCCCGACCTTAGCTGCTGTACACCGGGCTCCTTCCGCCTCAAGTTTGCCCTAGTCATGCTTGATCCCACGAGGATGAGGGCGAGCTCCGCTATCGCCGCGACAGCCATGAGCGATCCTTTCCAGGTCTACACTCCTAAGACGTTCCCAGGCATGAAGCCCCACACACCGCTCACTAAGCGGCTCAAAGAGCAGGGCCTATAGACGAGCCAAAGAAGGCAGCAATTGTCATCCTTATTCTCAGGGACATGGAGGACGGGGTTGTGCGGGGAGACGGGTCCACGGAGCTGGGGCGTCTTGGTGGATCTTGACTTTTAAAGGTGCGATGATGGGCGGTCTTGGTGGATCTCGGCTTGAAGGTGTGATGATGGGGCGTCTTGGTGGGCCTCGCCTTGAAGGTTGCAACAATAGACTTTGTTTTAATGGAGTTTCTTGAAATTACACTTGCTGTCCATGACAGGACATGTCTTGCCCTGCCTTGCCCTGCCTTGCCTTGCCTTGCCTCGTAACGTGCTTGTGCTCGGCGCCTTCTCCTCCAGAAGACGGCGCTCTCCCCGCGCGTGCGTGCATTGTTTGCGATGATGTGCTTCGTGATCTGCTGCTGCTATTAGAGGTGGCGATGGTCTCGCCTCTCGGCCATGGTGTCGCTTGCGGTAAGGGATTGTCTTCTCCCACGACAGGACTAGGAGGAGCCTTACTGTGGGAGTGAGGTGGTTTGCGTAGAAGGAAGGAGGAGCTGGGTGAGATGTGAGGTTTGTTGCTGGGTAACCGCGGCAGTGGCGGCGGCGGCGGCGGCGGAATGGCATCTCCTTCTTTAGGGCAGCCCCTTTGGGGCAGACCTTTAGGATGGCCTATGAGCGTAGCTTAAGCTTGAGAAAGAGTGCGTGTAGGGCCTGGTCGTTGTCAGCGTCCTTGACTTTGTCGATGAAGTGGTCTGCGTTGACGAACTTGAGGAGCTTCAGGTTGGCGACGCCCTCGTCGGTGAGAGAGGGAGGAAGGGGAATCTAGGGTTTTGGGCCGCGACTTCCCCACTGCCTTAGCTATTTTCTCGACTTTCTCTTGTAGGTCCCCCCCTGTGAGCCTTGGGCAGTGATTGTGTGCTGGAGCTGAGTGCTGTCCTCCCAGGTCCCAGGTGCCAAACTGCTCAAAGGGTAAAATTCTTCAATATCTCTTCCAACCGTCTTGTCGGTACGAGAGGGGTCATGTTCGGGGGCAATTCCCGACGCTCTGCCCAGGGCCGAGCGACGGCGAACGTTAGTGTCGGGTTATCAACTTCGCGCGAGCGAAAGAACCAGCTAGGTTCTGGGCGGCAAACTGCACTTCTTTCTTAGCCTGTTCTAGCCATTGGTTCGTTCGTGGCGCTTGTCTTCGCCAATCGGGTTTCTTGTCGGATTCAGTTGCTTGCAAAATCGGTGTCACCCCTTTGCTGAGAACAAATTTCTGAGCACAGACCACCTTGGTTGTCTTGGCGCTGACATGATGGCTCGCGCGGGGCTAAAAGTGATACTGGTTTTACTGTGATCTGTGCCCCAGTCGTTCGTTCAGCATTTGACGAATTCTCCATTTCGGCACGTGAACGTTCTGCATGTCGGCATTGCAGGGATTCTCCATTTCCGCATTTGGCTGCATCGCATTCTCCATTTCCGCATTTGACTGCATCGCATTCTCATCTCCATTAACAGATCACGCTCAATTGACCGCAGTTAATGGACCGTATCGCGTATCGTATTCGAGGTTTCGCACTGACAGGCGCATTTGACTTCATTGTATTGACTGCGAATTTGGCTCGCATGACCATGGCTTCAATTGACGGCATCGCGTTTTCCCCAATTCCATCGCGATGCAATTGACGAGCATTGAGTGTATCGCATTGACCGCATCGATGCACCGAGGTAGCGAGCAGGATCGCTCCCGTGTGCCGTATATCTGCGTCTCCGTCCGCGGTTGGTCGCCAGAGATCGCAGTATCGGCTGCAACGACCTGTGTCAGATCGGCGCTATGATCGCCCTTGTCGAGAAGGAGTCGCACGACTGCCCCGTGCTTGTTAGCAGCAGCGCGCAAGAGTGGTGTCAATCCAGCCTCGTCCCGCTAGCTCGGTCATGGCCCCTTCGGCGGCTCTCAGCAGCGGCGTCCTGCCTCGATTGTTCGCTGCGTCAATGTTGGCGCCGACGTCCTTGTCCAACAGCAGGTGCACAATGGCCTCGTGACCATTCGCGGCAGCCAACGCCAGCGGTTTTTCGACCTCGGTAATCGACGGATTAGACGTCGGCACCTTTCTCCAGTAACAGCCGGGCTACAGCGTCTTGCCCTCCCCTCCCCCGGCTGCCACCGACAAAAGCGTGCGTCCCTGTTCGTCAGCCGATCCGACTTTCGCACCCTAATCAAGTAGCAGCAGTACGAGGTCAGAGTGTCCCTCGGAGGTGGCTCACAGCAGCGGCTTTAGACCAAAGCGATCTCTCGACGTGGGCCAATGAGCCGTAACCAAGCAGCACCCGCACGACAGCCTCATGCCCGTTCTGGGCAGCCCACGAGAGTGGTGTGCGGTCATCACTGTCTATCAGGCCCTTTTTTTTTCGTGTCTCGCCAATCAATACTGCCTGCTCGATTCCGAAAGACGCCGCTAAGTGAAGGCCCGTGACGTTGTTGGCAGCCTTTTGGCTGTAGCCAAACTGCATCGACCCTTCTACCATAGCAAGCGCCCTGACTCGGCGCATCGACTTTTGCGCGTGACATTAGAAAGTCTACGACCAAGTCGTCCACCCCCTTTAGCTCCGCGAGCGTGGTAACCCCAGTTGCTCACGGCATATTCGTAGAGTTGATACGTCTGCATTCGTTCCTCGAATTCGGCGTCCGCTGAGCAGCAGTCATGTTCAAAAATGCTAAAGGAAAGGTATGTCACGCAGGCTTGCGTGATGTCATGGTCGGCATCGAGAAACTAGCGTTCTTGCATCTGTTAAAGGTAATCCTGAGTGGTGGAGTGGAAAAGATGGATGATACCGCTCCCTTTGTCGATAGAGACCAATCCGGCACACACCGAGCCAGCATCTTGTGCTTCTGGTAGATCTTCTTGGTTCAGCTCCGTGTCCCTAACGTCAAAGGCGAGAATGTGCCGGAGCTCGGGGACTTTGAGTGGCCGCCTGGCACAGGTGATCCACGAAAGAAAGCGTTTTAGCCAGTCGAAGCCGACCTGGGGTCTTGCTGCTGCACCCGCATCATCTTCTTCTCGTATGCGTAGTTGTACGCCCCCGAGCCCTTGGGGAGATTTCTCAGCGCTAGCACTGTCCGGATTAAAGATCATTGGCCCTTGATCTTTCTAACTCGATTTAGCATTGTGTTCAGAGGCTGAGGCGTCGGAGGCAAGCATCGACAACAGCGGCACACCCGGATGGCGGAGCTGCGGGAGGATCTGGACGATGTAGGAACCCGAGATTCAGTGGCAGCTACACCTCCTCCAGGGTAATAAACACTAGCGTGGCAAGTGCCCACTGTTACTCCCTGGTAGAGAACACTCCAGAATCATAACAGTGGACCCCTGCCCCACCCCAACCCCGAGTGCTCGCGATGGCCAACGCGTCTCAGTGCGTCACATGGTTTTCTCATATATCACTTTTTCTCTCCCACGCAAAGCATCACCCATGTCGCGAACGGCTCCTTCATTGTGTGCATTGCACTGTTGCCGTTGCACATCTTCTTGTTTGCTGCTCCCTACACACCACCAGCAAAAATGTGTTGCCCTTACCACTACCCGGTAACGTCGAGATGTTGCACCGCCAAGGCGGACCTGGTCATTCCAGCCAAGGTAGGCAGTGCCTTAATTAGCTCTCTGGATGATTGGTCACTAAGATATGTCACTCCGGCGGATAAAAGATCCTGGCTGCGGTACTCGACCTGTCGGCAGCAATTCTCTGTCTCCCGACCGAGATATTACTGCTCATCTTTTTCCAAGCCCACGAACTGGACCAACTCTGCCTCGCTCTCACCTGCAAACGTCTCCTCCAAGTCTCGTCTGCAGTGTCCTTGCGTATCCCCTCGGTACCAGCACACCGACTACATGTATGGACACCGGCGACTCCTTGCATAGGCATGCTTACGCTGCTCAGACGTCTAAAGCCGCTGGGGCGTACCGGACGAACCAAGAAGACGGTGATGCTGTGTTCCGACTGTCTGCGCTACCGACCCACTTGAAAGAGTTTCTGGAAGGGGGATGCAAAGAGATGGCAAGCCGTCGGGTCCATGGACGCATGGGAGTACGTGGTTGCGAGCTGGAACAGGCGATCATCGCTCCAGTGCCCAGCGTGTCATTGCAATGAACGCACAGCCAATATGGAGCGGTTATAACAAGGCTTTACCTGAGCGAATTTGGTCTGAGAAGAGAGCAATTTAGCATTATAACTCGGTGGTCTCGGGCTTAGCAACAAGAGGTCGAGGATTGCATGGCCGGGTCCCGAGCGGGAACTAGGAGCCGGGGACACCAAATGGGTGGTGGAGGCCGTATGAACGCCCCGGCAGGTGGGCGGTTCGCGCAGAGTTGACTCTCTGGACAGCAGCAGAGGATAGATAGGCCGCACACACCTTACGGAAGTGCATGGTGACTATACTCGACAGATTGACAACCGAAGGAAAAAGCTGCACGCTAATCGCTTATCACGCTCCATTGGGGAATTCCATGCTTCGATACACAGGAAAGAGATTTATCGGCAACTAAACGGTGTACGAGCCTTCGGAGTACCGTCCATCCATAGCCCCATGGGTAGACCAACAACTCGTGGTAACCACACCCGGGAGATCAGCATCATCATGTCCACGAACGTAATCGGCAACAACATCAGGAGGGTGGGTGGGGGAGAAGGTGAAATGGTTCAGGGAGATGATCATGAGGTCCATCCAGGACGGGGTGCAGATGACTTTGTCTAATGGATGCAGCACAATCTTGTGGCTACATGTAGAACCCCGAACAAAGTCCAACGACCAGAAACATTTATTCGCATCGCGAGGGTGTACTGCGGTCCTCCGCCAGCCATCGCTTAATGGGGAGCAAATATCATTAAGGCCAATCAGCCTGCCCCCGTGCCAATTGTCCGGCTTGTATGCTTCCAAGGCAAACCCCAGAGCATGAAAGAAATCCAGGTGGCTCTGGCAAACCGCCAGATCCTGTGGCTTTCCCGGCACAAACTCATAGATGATCGCCTTGGGGATAACAGGCGAAGAGCTTCTCAAGGACCTCTTGTTGCTCATGTCGGAACGTATCCCAGCGTTTCACCTGGCTTAGGTACATCTTACCCCCTCCGTCTTGGTCTTCTTTCTGTCGTAAGTAGCTCTGTCATCCCAACGGTAAACAGTAAACAGGTGGTTGAACTGAGCAGCCGTAGCCCGAACGAACGCAGATAGATTTGCCGTCAGATGCCTCCTTGAGGAGGAGACGCAGAATCCTCAGACAACCTACCTTTCCCTCTACAACAGCGTCGGCTACCCAACATAGGATACTCATAACAAGCCCACTGCACCGCGCCGAGGAGCGTCAATTCTCTTCGAGAATATTGATCGCCTAGGGGGGATTTTCCCTTGCTCTTGTCCTCCACCCGGGTTTGGCCCTCCCCCTCGCCCTCGTCGCCGTCGCCGTCATTCTCATCATCCTCCATCGTTTGTGTTTGTACTTGTCTTGAACTCTTGGGTAATGGACGGTGGCAGCTGCACGCGATGGCTAACAAGCACGGGGCAAAGAGCCATGCAAAGCCAACGGTTGGCCGTGAGGCGCGCCATGGTGCAGAAAAGCGGGTAACAAGCAGGCTGTTGATGGTGCGACCCGAGGTGAGATGAGAATGAGAGCTAACCACTGTGACCGACGACCCGCCCAAATCTCTCAAATTGGTTGGGCGTGGAGCGAACGTTTTGCTCGACTTGAAATCGACACGTCCCTGCGCAGAATTGCATTCTGACCTTCTTTGCGGGTGCGAGGCGAGTTTACCGTTCGAAGGAAGTCGAGAGCGGAGTTGAGGAGCGAATAAGGACCGCAGCCGCCGCATCAAGGCATCGCCCAACCCCTGACGAGATCATTGCCATAGAAACCCAGAAGTTGCCTCTGCGCCTGTCAGGCAAGGTAGGAGTTTCGGGGCCGTTGCCGCGGCCGTGGGGTGATATTACGCGCAACTGGCAGAAACATGGTACTCTGGATGAAGCTGATGGGGTTTGTAAAACGTGAGGGTATATTACTTAGGTGAACTCTGTGTTTTATGACATTCCCTTCCCTACCTGCCTGCTGCCGATGCACCGTAACTGCATGGCATGGATTGCTCACCAGGGCTCGCCGCCGCGATCTTCACTTTTCCAGGCCGAAGAGGCCGGTCGGCTCAAGGACAATGTGATCGAGCGCTAGCCTATCGTTAGAATTGGAATATGCAAGTACTAACTGTCAACCTCGCGTTCCGCTCAGCGTTCGCAGCAGCACCAGCACGCGGCGGCGCAGGTAGCTAACCAACCATCCGCACAAAGCATGTACACCGGGAGCTGGCCGAGGCCGAGGACATCCGCGTTCAACGGAGAGCGCAGCCGCGGAGTGCTGCCATCGTACTCGGTTTCGCCCTTGCTCTTGTCCTCGAGGAGTGGAGACTGAGATGGCCGAGGGCCGGACGATTGTACTCGGGGTAGCGTCTAGATGCTGACGGCTCGGCGGCTTCGAAGTACTCGACAATGCGACGGAACCTGCCAATGGCTTGGGTACGCTGCTGCTGCTCGTTTGCGAACAAATCTTTTTGCGGCGGAAAAGTCAATCACGTCCTCCAGGGATGACTGGTGACGGTGAGGCAGGATGAAGATGTGGTGGTTCGAGGCCGCCGACACCTTGGAGAGCATAGACTTGGGCATCTGATGATGGGCGTGTTGGCGGCATGTCGGACCGCTTCTTCTGGGCCGACAAAGTCGATCTCCTGCGGGGAGGGCGGCCCGTCTTCCTTGAGGGTCTCCTTCCGCGAGGTCGAGGCCTTGCGAGCGGTGGCCGCAGAGTCGGCCGACTTAGATCGGTGAATATCGCTACCGCCGCCCATGTCGGTAGCCTCGGGCATGAGGGGACGGTGTGTCACGTGCCAGCCGAGACGTTCTGCCCGCTCCTGCTGTAGGTCTTGTCAGGGGTGGGATATGGCATGCTGCCGCGGTCGCTGCCTAGGTGAAGGGCGGACGAGACCTTGTCCCGCTCGGTGCTATCACGGCTTCAGTCGCAGTCAGGTCGTAATCTCGGTTCTTACGTTCCGTCTTAGATTGATGAGGCTTCTCACAAGGGGCGTAATCGCTGGTGGAGGGGCCGCGCTGTCGGGATGGGAGGATGTTGCGTTGTGCGGTTGCGGGTGCCTTTCTGCTGCTGAGTTGCGCTGTAGTTTGTGCGACGCACGCCGCACACTGTCTCTCGTTCTTTTCCCTGTATTTCCTGCAATGCCCTGGTGAGGAGGTAAACCTTAGCGCAGCCGCGCCCAGTGTCGGATGAAGAGGCCTGTAAGTGCATCTATCACATCAGGGGAGGCACCAGGCATGTTGAAGATGCAGTGCATGAGGGAGTTGACACGGAGGGTGTCGACTTAGAGGGCGCGGGGGTTGAGTCTGGGGCGGGGGTGTGGATTCATTGGATCGCCACAGCTTCGCAAAACCCACGCGCAATCGCTTGCCTCAAAGTCGCTTCCACACGAGAGTACGTGACAAAGGCGCCACCCTGTGCGCTTCCGACCTTTAACTTCACCATCACTTTTCACCATCACCATCTTGACGGCCCCAGCGCACCGCCATCAATCTTCCTTGGAGGGCTTGATTGACTTTCACATACAGCAGCCGCTCTTTACAGATGCTGGCGAGCGCGCACAAGCGATCGCCCGTTTTTACCGTATTGTCGGCCATTTTGAGACCATCGAGACAACGACAAGCAGAAAACACTATAACCGCCCGGCTCTCATCCGCCTCACGTTCGAATATGCACGCTCGCCCGAATCGCAGGATAGGTTCCTCGCTTTTTTCTTTCAGGCTCTCGCTATTGGCGCGCTCGACGGCGATTTTGATCTTGGCGACCTTGGTGAACCTCTCTTTAGGATCGCTGAGTTTCTCATGATCAATTTCTTCCTACCTCGTACCCACGGCCGTGTGCGTCATTGCGACGCCCGCAAGCCTCCGAGGGCAATAGAGTTGGTGATGCCGAGAGGGTTTGCAATGCCGTAAGGGTGCTAAGGAGTTGCCCCACGCACGTACAGTTACACTTGCGCACGCCTGGGCACGGCTGTGTGCAGCCAACCGGTTGGAACAAGTCAATGGCTCCACAGGCCCTGCTGGGTATAGCGTTCTTTTTTTTTTTTGGAACAGATTCACTTCTTGTTATCTACACACACACTGGCCTTGGATGAAGCGCCGCCGCTACCCACCCGGATCCTGGACGTTGGACCCTTGGACGGATCGATGGAACCTTAGCTACATATCTCTGATATGTCATCCTGCACTACGTACATAGGACTGAGTTACTGTTATGGGAAACCCCAGATCCTAACCACTAGAATGGGAAACCTCTAAGATCACCGCAGACTGGTTCCATTTGCTACCCTCTCCCAGACCTTCCGAGATGCTGTTATCATCACACGGAGACTGGGCCTTTAATACTTGTGGATCAATAGCTTATGCATCATCCAGGACAATGCCGATAACTCGGCGGGAATTTATAAAGATGGGCCGGATCTACCAAGATGCGTCGATAACCATCGGAGCTACCGGGCCAACGGACGGGACTGGCGGGTGTTTTATCCCCCGTTCACCCACGTGGCCGCATATCCCCTTGCTGTATCAAGTTAATGGATCCTCGGCGTTGGGAGAACTTATCTACGTTACTTTGTTCCCAGATTGCCCTGCGCGCACACGATTCTTCTCTTCCTCTTCTTTTCTCTCTTCGGCTTGTAATTTTACCAACGTAGTAAATTAGTTGCAGCATTACCTCAACACTCATCTCCTATCATCGTGCCGCAACAGAGCTGCATTTGAAAGAGTCAGAGCAAAAGGCAGCAAGGGAGAAGGCTTCACGAGAGAAGTAGGGTTAGGGTTAAATCTTTATTTACTTACCCCTGAGACACGGTGAACTATCTCGTTTTTCGCTGGACTCGCAACTTGTCCTCACTAGCTCGCAGCCTGCGCCGTAGCCGGATGTTCTCCTCCTCACTGGCTTGCACTTTGTCTTCTAGCGCGCGCAGGTTCGCTGCTACGGGTTAGCCGCTCCGACCCGGCGAAGCGCACAACGCCGCCGCCGCGCAGGGTGAAGATGACTTGGAGCGGGTGATGGTAGCTGGCCGCGGCTGCGACTGCGATACTGTCAGCCCAAGATCTACATGGTGTCATGGGCTAGTCAAATCGGTCTCGTTATAGCGTGCGCATGTGATAAATCGGGTGAGTTCTTTGGCTCTATTCGGCTCGGCTCTAACTTAAACTTTACAATGTCCTCGGGTATTGTTTTGACGTTTGACTATATTGCTCCAGTATTCACCCGTGTAAATTTTCCAAGATGTGACAAACCATCATCCATCACAATGGTATCCCACCAAAGAACCAGGACTCCTTTCTCTCGGCGTGTCCAGGCCTTACGCGGCCAGCCCTTCCCGCCCTATCTCCGTGTGTTTCGGCCCATTCGGCAACGCAGACGCAGCCGTAATAATAGCGACACTGAGAACGACAGCAACAGCAACAGCAACAGCGCACTGCCACCGCTACCAACCACACTACCACCACTGCCCACACTCCGAGATCCAGATGCTCACCGTGGCACCTTACCGCCGCTGCCCACGCTCCAGCCCCCATTTTCTCCCTCACTCATCCCATCAAAGATATTTTCCCCTCCCCCTAGGATCGCCATCCACCCACCCACCCGTCCTCTTCCCACAAGCTGGCCATATAAGACGCCGACTTCTGAGCCCATCCAACCACCACACCCCCCGCAGCACTCAGAAGGAGGAGGCTTAGAGCCTGAGACAAGCGAGACAGAGGCAGGCGACACAGACGGCAAGGAGTTGGTGGCGGAGCTGGTGGGAGACCTGATGAACTGGGACACGACGACGTTGTGCGAGGCGGGTTGTTCTTGTCTCAGTACATTCACCGAGCAAGGGAGGCCTACCTCCCGCGCACAGGAAACGAGACGATTGTGAAGCTGTTTTTGCGGGAGATGGGGGGTGCAAGTAGGCCGCACAGGTGCAGGCAAATGGGACATCGGAAATCGGCAGCTCCGACTACATTTATTCCGGAGTAGACAACATGTCAGCGAGGCTCACAAGTTAGTCCATACGAGCTGGTTGGTACTTAGCCCTCGAGTAGACATCAATAAACCGTTAAGCCCTCCAGCCTTAATCGAATCTCCTTCCTCAGATGCTTCATTTCAATGTACTGGCCCTCGAGAATAAGGTATAGCCACGTCGTAAATTGCTTTGCCGCTTCCTCCTTTTTTTTTCAGTCTGGTAATCTCTTTTTCGAGTCCCTTAATCTCCTCGGTTCTCAGCTGTTCGTTTAGCTCGAGCTACGTGAACGCTTTGTCGACCTGGAGCAGATTTCTGTTACCACGGCCCTTAGGGGGGCTCCCCCCTTTACCCCCTCGCGAAAGGACCCTTAGCGCTAGGCCTCCGATAATGAACATTCGTTTGGCATCACTCAAGGTCGTGGGGAGGTCCATACCGTGGGCGAAGTGTCTCCTACATAAGGGCTGATCCGTTTACAAACCTGCTCAAACATACTATCGCTTATACATGTTACACCACAATACCAACAGTTATCTTTAAGCGTCGTTTCTTCTCCGCCACGGTACCCTCTACTGCCTGACCCAACGCAGTCAACACCAAGTTTAATTGCGTCCCTGCCCTTACTGTCAGTGAGCGTCCCCTACTACCAGGTAAGTGTGGGAGAAGTATGTGCAGGCACAGCGTACCTGTCATGTTCTGGATTGCATGCAATGTCTCGGGAAACCCTTCAATCTCCGTGTTTGTCACCACGGCCTTCAGCGCAGTCAGTGGCTGCTCGGGGCGCGTCACTATGCTGTTCACTAGCCTGGCTATAACGTTACTCTCACTATTGTTCAGCAAGTTAGTGTTTGTCATACACAGTACATGGTCTGCAAGGCCCCATGCTGTAAGTGCTGCTTACTTCGATAGCTGGCGTATATGCAAGCTATCAATCTTGCCTTCCAGGCGGTACAGCACCTGTAAAATGCGCTGGCCCCTGTCAACTGCCGGGAGATATGCACACCGTGCAAACTGTTCACTCAGCTCCGTGAATCCTGTTGCGATTGCTCCAAAGTCGGGCTGCGGCACCTCCATATCGTCTGCGGCTGCACGATACAATCCCACTCGCTCTCGTTCATGGTGCTCAATTGCGCGCGGCAATGTTCGACTGTTGCTAATACACATGGCAGGAGGAAACCAAGCGGTTGCAAAAATAATTGACACTGCGAATAGTGGTCCGTGCCCACTAGCAACGCCTACCAATTTTACAGGAGAGAGACCAGTCCGGCAAGCGGCCCGCTAAAGGAAACCTGGAGGAACTGTCCTGGTGTTGTTTGGCAGAGAAATGAGGAAGATGTGCAGATGTGGAGGCCAGCAAATTCACCCTTCAGTCAAGCAACCCGCCGCAGCCCGCTGTACTGTTTCAGGCTGCCGCTAAGCCTCTCATCAGCAATGATGCCGGGTAATTGGCTGTTGAATACGGGCCCGATAAGCGATTTGAAGTGGCTATACAGCTCAACCCAAGGCCCGCCGTCCGCTTTTCCTTTGGTTCGTTCAGAGTCTGTGTATGCTATCGCTACATCTTGCCACGGGAACCACATATCTTTAGAGTGATGCGCTCAGAATGATTACAAAGTTAAGGCGTACAGTAGAAGATTCTGGAATACTATAACAACTATAAATCAAAAGAGTCCCCCGGACCCCTCCTGTGGCACGCTACGATAGAAAAATAGAAAAATAAAAGAGAGAGATCAAGTATTAGTTATCTGATGGGAACGCCATCAGAAGGACCCTTCCTGAAGGACAGCCAATGACAACCCTTGATGCGGCTACGGCCGAATGTCCCGGCCGGCATCCTGGAGGCAGCCACAGCCAGTTTTCTGAGCCTCTTGTAATCCACTTGTTATCTATGCCTATATGGTAAGTTTGTTGAAGGGAGGTTTTCGCATCGCCTAACCAGGAATCAATACAAGCTGAGAGACCCATGTTCTTTAGTGTCTGCGTGCATGTGCCTGTTGCCGCATCCCAGATCTTGACGGTCTTGTCGTCTGACCCAGATACCACAAGCTTCGAGTCTGACGAGAACGCGACGGACTTGACCTCACCATTATACCCCGCGAACGTCTGTGTGCATGCGCCCGTCGCAGTATCCCAGATCTTGACGGTCTTATCGCCTGACCCGGATGCCACAAGCTTCGAGTCCGACGAGAACGCGACGGAGCTGACCTCACTACTATGCCCCTTAAGCGTCTGCGTGCATACGCCTGTCGCTGTATCCCAGAGCTTAACGGTCTTGTCGTCTGACCCGGACGCCACAAGCTTCGAGTCCAGCGAGAACGTAACAGACCTAACGAAGCCGTTATGCCCCTTAAGCGTCTGTGTATATGTGCCTGTCGCCGTATCCCAGATCTCAACAGTGTTATAGATTGACCCGGACATAACGAGCTTCAAGTCCGGCGAGAACAGAAGAGACCAAACGTAATCGTTATTCCCCTCAAGCGTCTGCGTCTGCGTACATGTGCCCGTCGCCGCATCCCAGAGCTTAACGGTCTTATCGCTTGACCCAGATGCCATAAGCTTTGAGTCTGGCGAGAACGTAACAGACCTAACGTAGCCGTTATGCCCCTCGAGCGTCTGCGTACATGTGCCTATCGCCGCATCCCAGATCTTAACGGTCTGGTCGTCTGACCCGGACGCCACGAGCTTCAAGTCCGGTGAAAACGTAACAGACCGGACCGAATCGCTATGTCCCTCGAGCGTCTGCGTACATGCACCCGTCGCCGCATCCCAGATCTTGACGGTCTTATCGGTTGACCCGGACATAACGAGCTTCGAGTCGGGCGAGAACGCAACCGAGTTGACGGCTTTGCTATGCTCCATCGTGTGCTGGCACGCATTCCAATCATCTTCTACCACTGGCACGGTAGTAATCCACTTCCGTTCTTCCTGTTTGAATAGATCTCTCGTTATACTGCGGGCCGGGCTGAACACAAGTGCTGAAGCGTATACTTGAAGTGGATGATTCTCAACTACCCATCTGCAGTATTGAACAAATCGGCGCATGTCATAAACCAGGCTTAGTAATTGTGATGCAACGTTCTTTTGCTAGACTAATGTTAGAATCGCTAGATGGTAAGATGGATATCACCAGGTGGAACCAACCTGAAGAATGCTCTCGAGGTTCACCATGGACAATATCCCCTGTGACATGCTCCTGCAAAGTGAAAGAGCTTCGAGCCAGTGGAGGTAGTGCTTCCTCAGGAAGCTATCGATGACACCACCATTTTGCAAAGCATCTGGGTGTTTGGTATTGTCGCTCGACTGCGAGTCGTAGAGATGATCACCCCAGTAAACGCACGAGTACCGCACTGTCACTAGAGGGTCTGGGTCCGGTACGGTGACTTGGTCGATAGGAAACCCCGGTGCGTATAGGCCGTATATGTCGCGTCGTAACTTATCCGACAGAAGCTTCAGTGATCGATTCGATATGTCGTGATGGATCATTTCCGCGCCCTCTGGGAAAAGTAAGGCGGAGGCTTGGTCGCTTAAATAGTCCTTGGCCGACTGATGAACGAGGTAGATCTGGTTGTCTCGGACTGAGAGAAAAGATCCGCACTTGGTTACGATCTTCTGAACCTTCTCCGTCGATTTTGTAATCTGTTCTGGTAATCCTGTCAAGCCGCCTACTTCGGCCAAGTGAAGTGGGCGGTATGCGAGGGTCGCCACCGAGAGAATGCGCCGGCAAAATTCTGAGTCCCGTTTCTGCCGCTTGATCTCATTTATCATGCGACCGTACATCCCATCCAGGCCGGTTGGCATTTCTTCGACGATTTGCAGAACATGCCAGCTCTCAACCTCATCCTTGCTGAGTTCCTGAACGACGAGGGCGACCCAGAGGAATGTACCGTTTGCTTTGTTGCGCAAAATATCCCGCACTCGATCCTTCAGTAGGGCGCCATCTTCTAATATCGTTTCATCCCGAAGCGGCTCGAGATCGGATAATTTGTCGTCGATGTACATCTCAACAGCGCGAGACACCTGCATCGCATTTGCCTTCAGCTCGAGACTAAGCCTCGTCCTCGTATCGTCAGACCTCAGCTTCCTTTCGATATTCGTCTCGTTCCGACTTGTTAAGAGCCATTTTACACGACCGGATGAGATACGAACCACGAAGTCCAAGAGCTTTGGTAGGTCAACAACACATTCGTCCAGGGCATCGACGATCAGGCAGGTTGGCTTCAAGTTCGGATCTCCTAGCATCCCCCCTAAAATATCCGAGAGGGCGACCCACGCATTTGCGTCGGAGAGGGATTTGCCTGCGTTGGAGTATTTGCGCACGTGGGAGATCAGACGTGGTTGCTGGTGGGCAAGAAGGTAGATCAAGCCACGAAGCACGGCAATCGCGTTATTGATGCGCGAGTCGGTAGCTTGGCAGAAGAAATATGCCAAATTGCGACAGTGCCCCTCGGCAACAATGGCTTGCTTTAGTTCGTTGATAATACCGCAGAGCAACATAGTCTTGCCCTTGCCAGGATCTCCTTTGATCCAGAGCAGGTGGCTCTCTGGCCGGTCACGCCACTGCTGGAAGTCAGGGCTGTCGAGGACCCAGCGGTAAGCGTCGGCAAACAGTCCGCCCTTCGCCTCTTCGATGCGCTTCTTGTCAAGATGTGGATCGGTAGAATTCAAATTAGCTAGGTGACGATCGTGCTTGCTGATTTCTTCTCGCAGCCGCTCAAATGCTCTTTCTTCTCCTTCGCCGTAGAGAAGGTGCATGCATACGTCAAAGATACCAAAGAGCGAGTACGCCTTGTCTTCTTTGCGTGTTGTGTTGCGCTTTTGGATCCACGACATGCGTGCTTCGATGCTGAAATCAGGCAATATGTTGCCTTGGAGAGCTCTGAGGGGAATGCCGGTTGCGTTATGAATATGATGCCTTAGCGACTGCTTGTTCCCTAGGTACACGCCCTCCGGAGAGAAGAATTCGACGATTGTTGGAGCAATGAGTTCTTGGAGGGTCCATCCGCGAGTGAACCATCTGGATTTTCGAAATGCCAATTCCCAACCAGGGTCACCGTCGGCATCCTGCTGGCAGGTTAAGACGTCTGTGAGATATACATAGCATTTGACCGCATTGCGGTACCATCGGAACATAGAGTTGAGAGCGTCCTGAAGCTCGGCGGCGTCGGACTTATCGATGCAGCATGTGTCGACCCAAAAGAATTTCAGCTCATCCCGCGCCGCTTGATCTCCGCAAAACCGAATCTTGGTGTAGCCTGCTTTGTTCTTGGCCGTACCATCCGCTAGGTCTTTGAAGAGGACCTCTTCGTCGCCCCATGTGTGTGAAAGTATTGCGTACGGTGGGACCTTGTCGTCGGGAATGTCACTTGTCAGACGGAAATCGCCAGTATCGTCGCGTTCCAGGAGGCGCATGGTCTAAGGGGTTGGTGAATGTTCGGTGACGTGGTCGGGTTACCTCAGTGTTCGTGGGGGTCTGCGGCAAATAGTAATTAGACGAAGATACAGAGAGCCACCTGGTACTAGTCAGCTACTTACCGCAAATGATGATCGGGGGACGTAGCGATAATCTCGGTAGGTTCAGCTGGGGTGTTGACTCTCGAGCTGGCTGTCATTGTTGTCTTCGAAGGTCGAGGTATTTTGCTGTCGGACCACCAGCCCAGCACGTTGGGCATTCCATGGCGTTGGCGCCCAGGCGGCTGGCGTCAAAGCATCATCATTGGTGGTGTTTAGCCCTCCGCATACTGGCGCCATAAACGCGCCTGAGCCCCCATCGCTTGGGAGATAATATAGTGGCACCTGTAATTGGATACCCAGGCGAAACGGGCGAAGTAATAACCTCTCTGAGACGAATGCAGGGCAGTTTCAGGATATTTCTAAGACTGTGGGTGGAAGACAATATAGACAAGGGGATTATTCCTACAAAGTTACATAATGTTAGGGATGATAGTAAATTTGGGCTTCAGGTTAATCTTGTGAGCTATGTTTGACAAATGAATAGAGTATCTAATCGTATAGCTGTGCTTTCCTTTTCCCTGCTGTGGTCCTCTTGCTTCTTCCCGACCCAGGAGAGCCTAGTGCCTTCCTCTTATGTGTTGGGGTAGCACTGGTGGAAGCAAGTTGATCATCATCCAACAACTGCTCTATGTCTGATCCATGTTCCGTAATATCGCTACTTAGATGGACGGTTAGCCGAATTAATAGGTTAGAAGGAACGAGACGTACTCGAGCTCGGCACTGTCATTGGGTCTGCGTCAGTTGTCGCGGTATCCCGCGATGTTTGCTCTACTCTAACGGCTTGTATCGCCTTGTGATGTGAATCCTTGGTAGTCTCTGGTGTTGGGAACGTGGGGTTTTTATGCAGAGGCGCCTTCTGCCCACGGCTTGGAGATGAGAATGGATTTCTGCTCGCGACGCCATTAGGGCCCGCTGGTCGTGGTGTTATAGGTGGCTTGTTGCCGACATTTGAAGATGTAAGTGCGGATGTATTATACCTAGATAAGGCACTTTGTTGGATAAATTCTCAGTTATTAGGAAGAATCACCAAGATTCAAGTAGTTAAATCAATGACTTCAGGGCTTTAGATAAGCTTACGGTTAAGGACCCTTAGGATCTGGCCAATACATATAATCCAGGAACCTTTAAGAAAGGAGTTTACAGCTTATTGAATCCAGCTAAGCAGAGAACTCTATAGCTGTTACTTTAAGGAAAAGAGGAAGAAGACGTAGTATACATACACGCTTTTATAAAGAGGGTAGTTGCTTTCTAGCAGTAAGTATAAGCCTAGCTTTATGAATACCAAGGTTTTAATAAGCGCTTTACGCCAGATATTCTTCTTAATATAGAACGTGTTTAGATTAACAGGACTGGTAAAGGACGTATACGCTAAGGAGATAAGCTACAGGGCGTTATTATTATTATTAGAAAGAATATGAGGGATAATACTATATAGTTATAAGTATAGATATTTAGTAAGAGTCTATAGTGGATAGGATAATGTACAGAGTTAAGCTGCTGTCCCTTAACAGCGTTAGCAAAACCTAAACGGACTGAGTATTATCTGTCTCCTATCTATTAAGGTATACATTGATAAAAATAAGTTTGTTTAGGTAAACTTAGGCAATGATAGTAAATTACTTCCCCTCCCAGTCGTCTTTTAAGGTTACAGTTTATACTCTAGCATTAAATATTAATAATAGGAGAGGGATGTTAAAGCTATCTTCCTCTTTGGTATTAAGGAGATATAGATAAAGGTTAAAAATAAAGCCAGGCTAGTTAAAGGGAAAGATAGTCCTAGCCTTAAAATTCCCTGTATTTATATAACGTAAGTTAGGTAAGAGGATTTCACACTAAGTTAAGTCAGAGTGGTAGGTAACGATAAGCTCCGCACTTATTATCCCTTATATTTGCTTATTTGTGTGACAACCTTGCAGGCCGTCACTTGGGCCGGAGCAGCCCGACGTATCTCCTGCAGAAGTAACAGTGCAGAGAGACAGTACGTATAGTACTGTGCACTGGGCCAGGGGTGCAAAGGCCCAAAGCCCCTACGACCAGTTAGGGTGTCCTGGCCAGGAACGTCCTGGGCCTCAAAATAACAGAGGTCAGGACAGTGTCTCAGGAACATAATAAACAATTACCAGAACATTTAGACAGCTAGTATAAATAGTTATCATCGTGCCCACGATAGCCGTAAGGGACTCTAGTTCCCTATGCTAATATTACATTATTCATTTATATCCTACTGTTCAGACTTCCCTTTATGCATTATAGTGATAGCAACCTACAGTAATAGTATACTCTCGTCTAGGAGTGCTAGCTCAATAAGCTATCTTTAGATCACCCTTTAAGTTTAGCGTCTTGCTATACGCTCTGTCTTATCTTGTCCAGTCACCCCTTCAGGTCTGCGTCAAGAGCAAGTCATAACAATTTAGTAGCAGAAGCATCAGATAAATAAGAGAGGAAGCTATAATAGATGTGGTTTCGTTATGGAAAGGGAATGGAATTCTGGAGAGGGGAGATAGTAGTGTGGGAGACTAATCGCTTTTAAGTAAGCTGGTTAATGTATTTATAAATGTTGCTTTTGTAATGCACTAACCTCGTTAGCGATGTGGTAAAGTAAGTCACGGCACCCGTTACTTAAATTAGTCAATTCCGTTCCTTAGCCCCTACAATATTAACATTAAGAAAGAATAGCTATCTCATATAAGTCTTCGGATGCCGTCGCGTGGTCGTATTAGCTAAACGCCTGGCGATTTTTTTTTAATAGTTAATAGCGGGGGTTTAGTCTCTGAGCTTGGTCTATCTGCTTAGCTTTAGAACCGATTTCACAAATATTCCTGCCTAGACCTGGGTGCATCTTAATACCTTGTACTGGGTCTGTGCCAGGTAGTAGCTGGGTCTGTGGGAAGCCTTATCCCGACACCTGAGTTAAGATCCCTAGCTAGAAAATATCTAGTTTTAAGCGGACGGCTTTAAGTTGCCATATCTGGAAGTATACAAGCACCGCGGCCTAATCTTCTAAGATCTCTATTTTTATAATTATATAGTATCCATAGTCTTGAAAAAGAAAGGCGTTTATTAAAAAGGGGCGACGCCGATTCCTTTCCTACTTACAGCCATAATCTGTAAAGGCTGGGTTCAAATCCTGAAGTTACTTAGAAAAACGGCTGTTCCTGTCTTTAACGGCTGTCTTATAGACGATTTCGACAAACAGGACAAAATTTTTATAAAAAGTAGGTAGGATTAATCCAAAAGCCTAAGTAGAAAGCTTATCTATAGTAGGAATGCAGTTTTATACCTCACTCTATTCGTTCTCTGGGAAATGTTTTAAAGCCAGCTAGCGGACGATATACTCAAGCGTTAGTAAAGCTTTAAAAAGAGGTTAAACGATTACATACTGTGACGACCCTGCAGGCCGTCACTTGGGCCGGGGCGGCCCGACGAATCCCCCGCAGAAGGAACAGTGCAGGAAGACAGTACGCACAGTACTGCGCACTGGGCCAGGGGTGCAAAGACCCGAAGCCCCTACGACCAACCAGCAGTTGCTCAGTCTTGGCAAGAGTGCTCACCTACTGAGCAGCTGAAAGACCTCTGAGCAGGAGGTGCTCAGCGGTAGGGTGCTCAGTCCTCCACTGAGCACTAGACCACTGAGCAAGGTACGAAGTACTTCCTAGTTAGTTAGTATAGATAGCTATGGTTGTGACCACAACCACCGTGAGGGACTCTGGTTCCTCACGCTAGTATTCAATTGTTCATTTGTGTCCTACTGTTCAGACTCACCTCTGTGCATTATAGTGACAACGGCCTACAGTGACATTGAACCCCCGTCTAGGAGTGCTAGCTCAACAAGCCGTCTTCGGAACGCCCCTTACCTGTTGGCGTCCTGCCATACGTTCTGTCTTAACCCGCGCCAGTCCTCTCGAGGCCTGTG
>Ga0247760_1000383_pt1 | contig 49073 bp, 25 predicted proteins | sample UWRJL171409R4_FD_179936 | JGI IMG/M metagenome (GOLD analysis project Ga0247760, IMG submission 179936) | Plant litter microbial communities from Arlington Agricultural Research Station in Wisconsin, United States - UWRJ-L171-409R-4 | ecosystem: Environmental > Terrestrial > Plant litter >...
CGAGCGGCGCGCTCGGCCAACACGGCAGGCCGAGCACGTCGTAGAGAGGTTCGTACCCGAAGGGATCACCGCACTCGAGATCCACTTGCTGCTCCAGATCGACGCTCGTGATGTGCGCGCCATCTTCGCCCACGTGCAGCGCGCTGGCCTTGTGGAAGAACGCGAAGCGCACGCCGCGAGCCCGCAGCGCCAAGTACAGCGGGCCGAACACGGTGTCACCCATGCCCGCCTGCATCTTGTAGTACATCGCGCCTTTGTAGGTCGCCCCCATGCGCGCCATGGTCCGAATCGCGACTCCGGCGGACATCGATTCTTCCAACGATTCCCCGCGCTTGACAGAAAATGCTGCGTCGTAAATCGCTCGCGCGAACGGCGAAGAGAGGGTCGCTTTCGCCGCGCCGTGACGCTCGAGCCAGGCTCGAAAGTCGATGTCGTCGATGCCGTCACAGCCAGCCGGCGTGAAGACGCGATCGGTCAAAATCCCGATCGCCGAGCTCAGCACGAAATCGAGCAGCAACACCGAGCGGAGCAGATCGGGTTGGCCTTGCGAGCGATCGAGCATGAACGCGATCAAGCACTCGCGTGCTCTCGCCAGAGCTTTCGTGAGCGCTGGCAGCTCGCGCACGATGACCTGAAGCGCGTCGCTGACGATGCCCAGGCTCCACTGCAAGACGACGAGCGAAGCTCTCATGCCCAAGTGCGGGCTGTTCGAGCCTCGATCCGTGCTCTTTTCCCAGCTGGCGCCTTCGGGGAAAAAACACGACTGCGCGTCAGCCAAGCGCTGCCAGCCCACGACGGCGCCGATCGCAGCCTGCAGCGCCATCGACAAGTAGTCGAGACCGCTATTGATGGCGACGCCGACGCCGGGTACTTCGCAGTTGCGTGGGAATTGAATGAACCAAGAGTCCCAAGCTTTTTGGTCGAAGGCCTCGACGACACCGAAGCTGTATGGCTGAAAAGCCTCGCGAAACGTGGCGAGCGGCGCGGACGCCGGACGATCGATCGCGGCATACGCGTCCCACATCATTTCGAAGAAGTTCTGGTAGAAACCGAACAGAATGTGCAGGCCGTGCTCTTCGATTCGATCACCGAGCTGACGGTTGCGGCCGCTCGCGCCCTTGCCGCCCAAGCGCCAGCCCATCTGATACACGGTCACTTCGTGGCAGCGAGCGAGCTCTGGAGTTTTCGTCAGCTGATAGGCACATGAAAGGGCAGAGGGCCCACCGCCCAGAATCGTCACCCGCTTCTTTTTGGATATCATCGTCGTCGGTCCCCGAAATCCGTGCCCGCGGGCCTGCCGTCAGGCGCCGCTCGTATCCAAGCGCTCGAGCCGATCATACGCGACGCCGAGCTCGACGAAAATCGCCTCGGCGCGCTGCTGCAGGGAAGCGCGCTCGGCACCCTCGGAGAGCAACCCGAGGTGCCACAAAGCATTGGCGCTTTCGTACGGTTGTTCGGTCGCCGTGGCGCTCTCCACGGCGGCGCTGAGGTGCCGCCGAGCGCGGCGCACCTGCCCGCGCTCGAGCGCTGCGCGTCCCTTCGCTAGGCGGTAGTGCGGAACTGCGCCGGGGAACGTGCGCGTCGCGCGACGCAAGCTGGCGACCAAGGCGTCCAGGTTGCGTTGCAGTTGGTTCGCGGAGCGTGCGATGGGGGCACCTTGTGCGCGCGCGCGCAGTAGGTCGGCCACCGTCTCGGCGAGCACCGAGAGTCCGGCGTGGCAAATGAAGAAGTTGTACACGTCTGCGCGAGTGGCCACTTGGATGGCTTCGTCGATCGAAGCCAGGGCCTCGTCGTAGCGGCGCTCCGTCGCGTGGCCTCGTGCGAGCGCCGCGAGGCAGGTGAGCAGCTGCAAACCGTTCGGGTTGTCGCGCACCAGGCACACGCCTTCGGGCCCTTCGACGAGGCGCAGGGCAGCTGGCGCGTCACCACGCCGCAGCAAGCAGAGCGCCTTCACCGCGCGCGCGAAGCCGGCGATCGGCGGCTCGGCGCTGAGCGAAATCGCGGCGCACGCTTCCCACAGCTCCCCGGCCGTCGCGTAGGCGCCGCGCATGAAGTGCGCTTCGGCCAGCATGAACTTGCCGCGGTGGCGCCAAAGCCCGGCGCCGAGCTCGGTGGCGATCTGATCGGCGCGCGCCAAATAGGGCGTGCCCGAGCTCGGTTGACCGAGCAAGCTATAGGTCATGCCCAAGTACATGTTGGTGCTGCAGATTTGCAGTAATTGTCCCTGATTTTCCGCCATTTCGACGGCCGCCAGCAAGTCGCGCTCGCCTGCTTTCCTGAGGCCGCCCACGCACAGCAAATATCCGATCATCGAGCGCGCGAACGCCGCTTCCGGCGAGGGCCCGGCGTTTTCTGCGATGTTGATGCCTTCGAATACGGTGTGCGCGAGCCCCGCCGTGTCCCCCTCCCACAAGCAGATCACCTGCAGGATGTCGCAGGCTTGCAGCGCCAAGACGCTGCGCTTACCGGCGGAAATGTCTTGCGCCTCGGGGCGCGCGAACGAGCGCGGGAAGTAGCGCGCGAAGCCGTGCCGCAGCACGCGCGCGACCGTACCAACGCCCGCGACTGGTCGCTTGAAGCCGCACAGCTCGACCGCGGCTTCGCAATCACGCCGGGCGCCTTTCCACTCCATCAAGCTGTAGTAGGCCTCGGCGCGCTGGCGGTGCCAACTCGCGCGCTCGATGTCGATCTCGAGTTTCCCGCGTAGCTTTTGATCGAGCTCGATGGCTTGCGAGTAGAACTCGGCGGCGGCGCGGTTGGCGTACGCAGCGAGCGCCTGGCGGCCCGCCCGCACCAAGTAGTAAATGGCCTTCTCCGGCAGTTCGGCTTGCGAGAAGTGGTACGCGAGGCGCGCGTAGTACGGTGCCAAGTCGTCGCGGTGCTCGATGCGCGCCGCCGCAGCCGAGTGCAAGCTGCGGCGTTGCGCGAACGCGAGCAGCCCGTACGTCGTCTCGTGAACCAAGGCATGTCGAAAGCGCTGCACGGACGAAGCGTTCGCTTCCGGCACGACGATATCGCTCGCGTTGAGCTCGTTCAGGTGCTCGCCGATGCTCTCGGCCTCTTTCTGCACCGGGTGGATTTCGGCCACCATTTCCACTTCGAAGACGCGCCCGACCACGCTCGCGACTTTGAGCGTTAATTGCACCTGCGGGCCGAGGCGATCGATGCGGCTTTGAATCACGCCGTTGACCGTGCCCGGCACGCTCAAGCTGTCGAGATCGGCGACGCCCTCCACGAAGCGGCATGAGCCTTCGACGATCTCGATCACTTTCGCGTCGCGTAGGCTAAATGCCAGCTCTTCGGCGAAGAAGGGGTTGCCTTCGCTCTTGGCGGCAATGAACCGCTTCAGGGCCACCGGGAGCGCCTGGGCTCCGAGGCGACGCCGCAAGAGCTCCACGACTTCGTCTTCCCCGAGGCCGAGCAGCGCGATGCGTTCACGGCCCGCGCCGCTGACGAGCCTCGAGAGCGCGGCTGAGGGCCGCTCCAGAGGCCGCATGTTCAAGATCAAGAGCAGCTCCCGTTCGTGGCGGTCGCCGAGATCGGCGCACAGCGCGAGAGAAGCGTCGTCCATCCAGTGCAAATCCTCGATCGCCATCAGCGTCACGCCCTGGGCGAGCGCGGAGTCGAGCAAGCGGCCGAGGATCGTCACCAAATTGTCGGCGCGGATAGGACCGCTCATTTGCGCCGTCAGCGGCGTCTCTGGAATGTCGAACGGCAAGAGCAAGTTCAACAGCGGCGCCAGATTGGCCGCCAACCCGAGGCTCTCGAGCCGGGAACGCACGACCGACGTGGCGACCTCAGGCGCGTGTCCCTCGATGCCGAGCAGTTCGCGGAAGATCGGGCGAAAGGCGAAATAGGCGGTATTTTGCTCGAGTGGATCGGTGCTGCCCGCGAGAAATCGCAGCCCGAACTCCTCGGCGAACGCAGGCAGGCTGGTGAACAAGGCAGACTTACCGATGCCGGCGTCACCCTCGACCACGAGCACGCCGCCGCCCTCGCCCTCGGCCGTCGCGCGCACGCGGGCGCGAAAACGCGCCAGCTGCTCGCTGCGCCCAACCACCGTGGCGAGCTCTTCGTCGCGCCGCGAACCGGGGCGACGCCGCACCGGCAAGAACACGGGCAAGGCGCTGTCGAAACCCTTCAACTCGATCGCGCCGCGCGACTCGAACTCGAACCAACGCTGCGCTAGGCGCCGCGTAGGCTCGTCCGTCAAAATCTCCGAAGGCTGGCTGGCCTGCATCAAGCGGGACGCGAGGTTCATGGTGCGTCCAATGATTGCGTAGTGCGCGCGCCGCGATGTCCCGTGCGAACCGCAAAATACGTGCCCCGTCGAGATCCCGATCGCCACGTCGACCGCGTGCGAGCGAAGCTCCTCCCGCACCATGCAGGCCGCTTCGGCGCCGCGCGCGGCGTCGTCTTCGTGCGCTTGACCGGGCAACCCAAACACGGAGATGATCGACGTGCCCTTGTCGTCGTGCAGCATGGCGTAAACGGAGCCGTCCAAGCGCTTGACGGCACGCTGCACGATGCCGAGCGCTGCGTGGAGGCGATCGAGCTCGCCCGCCGCTTCTTGCACAGCGGACGGTAAATTGATGAACAAAACCGTCAAATCGCGAAATTCCGCGAGGAACGCGCCGTGGCCGCGGCTCAAGCGATCTCGGACCACCGAGATCAATTGTTTGCCCAGCAGCCGGTGGGCACCGATCCGTCTGCGCGACGTCGAAGGCGGCGCTTCCGAGTCTCCCGCCACGCTCGTGAGCCGCACACCGCCGCGCGCGAGAGGCGTGCCGCTGGCTTGGTTCGAGAGCAGCTGCCACGCGCGCGCTGTCACCAGCAGCTCGCCAGCGCTGTTGTAGCTGTCGGCGGCGAACGTCTCGGAGAGCGCCCGCCCGCACAGCAGGGTGGACCAGCGATCGTCGACGCCGCCGATCCGGTGCGTCACCAAATCCCCGAAGCCTAGGGTGAGTCGCAGCTTCAGCGTCGTGCCCGGCACTGGCTCGGAGCCGTCCAGTCGTTGTCGAATCGAGAGCGCAGTGCGCGCGGCATTGCGAACGACGCCGCCGACGTGAGGCGCGTCGCTGGCGTCGAAAACGATCAGCAGCGCGTCACCGGCGAACACGTGCACGTCCCCGCCGTGCTCGGCGGCGACGTCGATCATCACACCGAAATACTGATTGAGCGCCTCCGAGAGCAGCTCGGCGCCGAGCGGGCCGCGTGACGTGAGCTGCTCGGTGAGCGCGGTGAACCCAGAAATATCGATGAAAAGCAGCGCGCCCGTAAACGCGCTCGTGGACGGGCCAGACGCGACATCCACCAACCCGGCGAGCTCCAGGGAGGACAGATAGCGCGCCAAGGACTCGTCTTGAGGATCGTTTCCGGGGGAGCTCATTGCCCTAACTGATCATGGGATGCACGGGCGAGAAGAGGCTGTCAACGATCTTGCCTCTCGGAGGGCTGTTTCCGGCGGCACCGCCGAGTAATACGAGCTTCGAAGGCGCGACTTGAAAGGCCGACTCGAGATGCTCCATGATTGGTCGCTGGATGCCGGCGAAGAAGCGAGTGCTGATTTTGGGAGGGGGGCCGGCGGGCTTGGCGAGTGCGTTTGCGCTGTCTCGGACCGAAGCGCTCCGCGCCGAGTTCGAGGTCACCGTGATCGAACCTGGTTGGCGGCTCGGCGGCAAGTGCCGCTCCGGTCGCGAGGGGCCGATGAATCGGGTCGATCAGAACGGCACGCATTACCTGTTTGGCGCGTACGACAACTGCTTTGGTGTAGCGCGCGAGGTGTTCGCCGAGCTGGCCCTGCAGGGCGAGCAGCGCTTCGGCACGTTTCAAAGCAACTTCATCCCGCGCAGCCTGCTGGCGATGAAGCAATTCTTTCGAGGAGAATGGCACGATTGGCTGGTCCAGCTGCCCACGAACGGAGTGCCCCCTGGCACCAGCACATCGACGCTCGGGCTGAGTGATTTCCTGGAGATGGGCCTCGAATGGTCGATCGAGCTCATCTCCGGCGACGGCGCGTTGCGCGAGCTGCAGGCTCTCGGCGTATTTCCGGCAGGCCAAACGCCACCGGAACACCTGTCCAAGCTGTGCCTGAGCAAGCTCTGCGACTACGCCGGCACCAAGGCTCTCGAGCTTGCGCTGAGCTTGGTTCGTCTGTTCCGCGACGCCAATGACGCGGCGCTGTTGCGCTGCGTCGTCTGGCTCTTGCGTGCGTTCCGCGAGGCTGCGCGGCTTACGCTGGCCAAGTGCGCGGCCGAAGAGCTGTGCGTCAATCGCGCGTGGACCTTGCTCGAACTCGGGATCACGATGATGATCGGCGCCGTCGAAGACGACTTGTTTTCGCCCGCGGGCTACGAAGCGGTCGATCGCTACGATTTGCGTGAGTGGCTCGCCAACTGGGGGTGTTCGCAAGAGACGCTGTGGTCCGCGCCGCTCGCCACTTGGTACAACGCGATCGCGGCCTATCACGACGGCGATGTGCGGCAACCGAACATGTCGGCGGCGATCGGCTTTCACGCCTTGCTGCGGCTGGGCATGACGTACAAGGGCGCGTTCGCCTATCAAATGCGCGCTGAGGTGGGGGATTCGTTGATCGCGCCGATGTACTTCGTGCTGCGCGCACGTGGCGTGCGCTTCCTATTTTTTCATCGCGTGTGGGATCTGGTTCCGTCGCACGATGACCAGCGCGTCGAGCGAATCGAGGTCGAGCGCCAGCTGACTCTGCGTTCCGGAGATCCGTTCTCGTACGAACCATTGACCGAGATCAACGGTCGCTTGTGCTGGCCGGGCGCCCCGCGGGAGTCCCAATTGGCGGAGTCGGGCGACTACACCCCCGCCCTCGATTCGTTCTACACGCCCCGCCGAGGAGAGCGCTTCTTCCTGGAGCAGGGCAAAGACTTCGAGCACGTCATCTTGAGTTTCCCGATTCAGTGCTTCGAGTGGTATTGCTCGAAGCTCCTCTCCGCGCGCGAAGCTTGGCGGATGATGGCGCTGCGCGTGGAGACCACCGAGTCGCAATCCGTGCGCCTCGCGCTCAAGCCGGACCTTGCCGGGCTCGGTTGGAATTTCGGGCCGGCGGTGTTGTCCGGCTTCTATCAGCCGCTCGCGACCTGGGAAGACAACGGCCAGCTAATTCCCTGCGAAACTTGGCCTCCCAACAATCGACCGAAGGCCATTGCCACACTCTTTGGTCCGCTCTCGTCGCAAAGTCCCTATCCGGGACCGAGCGAGTTCGGTTATCCCGCGTCCAGACAGCCGATCGTCGAGGCAGCCGGCCTGCAATTCTGTCAGAGCTTTGCTGGCTCTTTGTGGCCAGGCGCGGTCGACATCAAAATTCCGCCGGCGCTCGACTTCAACCTGCTCGTGACTTGGGACGACGCGGGAGTCGGGGAGGAGCGCTATCTTGCGCAAGCGCTGCGCGTGAACGTGGGGCCAGTGGAGGCGTACACACGCATTCAACAGGGGACGCTGCGCTACCGGCTGCGGGTAAACGAGGCTGGCTATTTCAATCTGTCATTCGCCGGAGATTGGACGCGCAATGGCTTCGACCTGCCTACCGTCGAAGCGGCGGTGCTGTCTGGCCTGCAGGCGGCGCAGGCCCTGACGGGCGCTTGATATCGGTCAGGGCAGCGCACGATCACAGATCTTCACCGATAATCGTTTGCGGGAAGCCCGATATCGCGCGCGACGCTTGCAGGCCGCCCATCACCGCTGCTTCCACGCAACCAGCGTCGACGCCGGTCTTCAGCCAGTCACCGGCGAAGTACAAGTTTTCGAAGCCGGTCTCGTGTGCGCGCGGACGAAAGCGTGCCGTGCCCGGCAGCGACAGTACGTAGCGTTCACCAGGATCGATGTTCAATCGCACGTACTGAGAGTCGAAGCGAGCTTGGCCCACGGAAGCCTCCGCCCCCATCAGTGACCAATCGATGCCTGGGGTCGCTCCCAGCTGCAATTTGGGCCAAATGGGCCCCACTTGCGAGGAGAGCCAGTTGATCGAAAGGTCGCGGGCGCGCGCGGTCTGCGCATCGGCGAAGGCTGGATTGGGCGGCTCGGGGATCACCTGGGCGTCCGTCAGCGTGCCGCAAAAGTAGAGCACCGAGCGTGGCACGAAGCCCTTCCCCTGCCACTCTTCGCGCGCCAAGAGTTGATCCATATTGGCCCAAGTGTTGTGTGGTTCTGCGTACGCAGTGCCGACCGTGGGTGGGTGAGCCCAACCGGTCTCTGGCATGGATCGCGTGAGCCACACTTGCATGGCGATGGTCTGAATCGTCTTCAGGTGTTGCAGCGTCTCCGCCCAGGGCGCGTGAAACCGCGCGAGCGCCGTGGTGATCGGCGCGGCCGCCGACGGTGGGATCGCGAGCACGACCAAGTCGAAATCACGCCCGCGTCTGAGCACGCAGCGCTCCGCCGGTTCGTACTTGGCCCAGAAGGATTCCAAATTCACGCCATCCGCCTGGAGGCGCGCGGCTTGCTCCGGATCGATCTGATCCCACAGCGGTTCAGAGGGCCAACAGGGTACGTCTTTTACCGTCACGAGCGGCCGATACGACAGCGGGCCGTCCTTCAAGTCGACTTGCCGCGTCACTTGCAACGACTCGATCGACGCCACCGCTGCCCCATCGAGATCGTTCTCGATCGCCTCGACACGCTGAAAGAACGCGAATTTTACGCCGCGTTGCTCGAGCCATTGATAGAGCGGGGCAAATACCGTGTCACCCATGCCGGCCTGCATCTTCCAAAAGAAGGCGCCGGAATAGCTGAACACATAACGAATGAGCGTACGCAGCGCCGCAGACGCAGACAGGCGCGGCTCTGCCGGGTCACCATCCTCGTTCGCGAAGAAGAACCCGTACCAACCTCGGACCAACGCGCCCTGGCGGGTCAGATCGGTGGCGCCGTGACGCCCTAGCCAGGCCGCGAAATCTTCGCCGTCCACGGCATCGAGACCGCGGCTGAGCAGTCGGTCTTCGAAGATCCCCCGCAGCAACGCGCCGCCGAAATCCAGGAATTGATAGAGGTGCCGAATGCCTGCGTGCCGTTCCAGGAGATGGCCGTGGCTCGTGAACAACGCATGCAGCGCCGAGGTGAGCGGTCCGGTCACTGCGTCGATCTCGGCTTGTGCGAACTCGACCAGGCCCGAGAGCTTCGAGAAGGCCGAGTGCGCGCGCTCGACGTGCCGAATCAGCTCCGTGTGAACGCCGCTCGAGACGGACTCGAACAGCCCGAGTAGCCTTTGCACACAGCCCGGGGATTCACCAGGCTCGTTGTCATCACCTTCGAGCTCGGCCAAGAAATCGGCGCCCGCTACCAACTCCAGTAGTAACTCGAACATCTCCTCGAGCACGTCGGCCAGTGTCGGAACGAGCTGACCGTCGCCGGGCAGCCCGTTCTTGCGCGGCATGGTCAAGTTCCAGGTGCTCCACGCGCCCTCGTAGAATTCCGACAGCGACACGTAGTCGTGCGGCCAAAACGCGCTGGTCGCTGGGGAATCAGCGGCGTACCAAGTCGATAGCGGCAGATTCTTGTCGCGCGCGAGTGAATCGTAAACATCGCGCATGATGGCGAAAGCATTTTCGTACATGCCGCCCCAGATGTGCAGGCCATGCTCTTCGATGCGCTGACCGTGAGCCGCGTTGCGGCCACTCGCGCACTTGCCGCCGAGGCGCCAGCCATATTGATAGATGGTGATCTCGAAATCCCGTGCGCGCTTCGAGTTCAAGATCCCCCACGCGGCCACCATGCCCGCGCAGCCCCCGCCAACGATTACCACCCGCGTTTTCTTGGTCTCTTCCATCGCCATCACGACCTCGGACAGGAACCCGTCGAGAGGCTCTCATGACCCCCTTACTGGGGGCAAGTTCACGAACCCTGCGCCGCGATCGACGCTTTTGCCTTTCCAACCCACCCGCGCGTGAAGCGTCTCAAGCGGGTCTGCGAGACGCGGAGAAGTCTTTGACGTGCCTCATGCCAGGGTCGCCTGTTTTCCGCTGCTGGAGGTGCTCTCGGACTTTCAGGGCAGGTTGAATGACAGCCTGATCCAGAACCTCGATCAAAGATTCGGCTGTGCCGTACTCCAGCGTCGGCAGCACCCAATCGTACTTGTTCTGAAGATCTCGAAACATCGACAAGGGTGCCTCTCCCTCCTGCAAGATCGGCACGAATGGGAGCATCAGATTGGGCACCGTCGCGTGCAGCTCGAGGGGTACGGATTTCGGGGAAGTGATGTCTGCGATCACGAATAGACAGAGCCCAGCCAAGGTCGACACGACCTCCGTGAAGTCCCGGTGAGCAGGTCCCTGAAAGTCGAAAATGATGGGCACCAAGCCCTGCCGACGAAGCTCGCGCCGAAGACCCTCCAAGACTAGCTTGCGTTCTTCCGAAAATCGTCCCAAAACCAGCACCGCCTTGTTGCCGACGGTCTCGATGACTTGGCGAATGTTGCTGTTGGTAAGAATCAGATGGATGAGCTGCGCCACCCGTAGATCATCGACCTTGACCCGATCTCGCTCTCGCTCCTCGGTGACCACGAGGTCGAGCTGCGTGGTGTCGTCCGAGATGGCGACATCCCACGCGTTCACGCCGTACACGAGCGCGCCGGTGATGTTGCACGAGAGCAGCTTGGACTTGACGAACGACGCCGATTGCAGATTGCTGCCCGAGAGATCGCAGCCGGTAAACGTTGACCCGTTGCAGTAGGTCTCCGAAAGGTTGGCAGAAGCAAGCTTCGTGCGCTGAACGCTGGCAGCGAACAGATTGACGTATTCCATCGAGGTTTCGACGAAGGTCGTGTCGACGATGTTGACCATCATCAAGTGCGAATGAAGCATGTCGGAACGGTCGAATTTACAGCCTGCGATCGAAGTCCCCAAGAAGCAGACCTGCGTGAGATTCGCGCCTGAAAACGAGCAGTTTTTGACGTTTGCCTGCATGATCAATGACTCACGCAGGTTGGCTGAATCCAGGCGCAAGCCCTGCAGCGTCGCGTAGTGAAGTTGGACGCCCTTCAGCTCTGCTTCTGCCAGATTGAAGCCTTTCAGGGACATCCCATGGATTCGATCACCGACCACTTGCGGGGCGAAGTTAATCCCCGACAGCTGTGGTTTCACCGACGGGTGCGCCTTCCGCCAGTCATTCCAACGCTTCGCGCCCTTCTTGAGAATCTCGATGTGTTCCTGATTCGGAGGCGAAGCAGAGCCGAGGCTCGGATACAGATCCCACCACCGCCACTCATCGGCCGGTGTGTCGATTGACCCAAATCGGATCTTCGTGTTGGGGCTAGTCATCGCGCGTCACAGGGCGTTCAAGTAAGAAATAGCGAGTTTGACGCTAAGGTCGCAGTCGAAATCATCGCCGCCGATGTTGCCCACGAAGGTATTCTGCGATTCAGCGGCGATGGACACTCCGGCCACCACGGTGCCAGTCAAGATCGAGTAGGACGTGTTGCTGCCAACGGTCAGACTGCTGCCGACCCGAAAATCTCCGCCGCGGTTGATGCCGCCGTCGTAAACCTGGTCCTGCCCATTCGAGCGCAGCACGACGTGCAGCGCGCCATTCATCTCGGTCAGAGTGAACGTATCGCCCTTGTTCCCGTGCCACCTCGAACAGCTGCCCACGCGGCAATCACAGGCGACAATCGTGGCGTTGTCGAGCCGGAATACCCCCGAGAAAGCGTTGCCGATGGCGTTGCCCGACGGCAAATTGCTCACATCGGACGCCGATACCGTGCGAGACGAATCGTCGCTGCTGCCGCAGCCCAACGCGGCCATGAGGACCCCGGCGACGAGCACTGACGTACCTTTCGAGTGCGCTCCCATCGCCCCTGACGATACCAAACACTCATGCTATTGGGAACAGCTCGAGAGGAGAGCCTCTGGGGCGCCCGCGCGGGCGCGCCATTGACGCTCCGTCACGCCCGCGCGGGCGGCAGCAAGGTCAAGGGCCGGAGTCGGTCCACGTCAGTCTGGAGAGCCTGCAGTCTGCCTCGGGGCAGGTGCTGATGGGTCGACAATACTGCGCGCTTTGAGGTGCGCTGCTGGATCGCGATCGCCCACTCCGGCGAGCCAGCAACGCGCCGGTTTCAAGGGACCGAGGCGGCCCAAGTCAGCGTCGACCCGGCGATTACCGTGAACTGCGAGGTGATCATCGTGCCGACGGAAGCGTCGAAGTTGTCGTTGATCAGCAGATTGGAGGTGTGGATGCGGTCGACGTAGACGACCGTCGGGTTGAGGAAGGGGCCTACCCCCGAGGCATTCACATCCAGGTTGATCTGCTTGGCATTGTTGGCATTGAAACTACCGAGCATGGCGATCGGAACGGTGATGTCCACCCACTTCTGACTGATGTCCTTCAGGTTCGTCACGATCAGGGTGGGGCTGAAGTGGGAGCCGTAGTCGCTCAGAAACAGCTCCAAAGTACCGCCTGTCGCGCCTGGGGCGTAAACCCGGACGGTCACGGAGGCCCCATCCAGCGGGAGTTTTTCCGGGAAGACCTCGGCGTAGCGCATTTTCCCGGCTCCCTCGGCCAATGGTGTGGTGAGGACGGCCACTCCGGCGGGCACGACGCAGCTCCCTGCGTTGCAGACCTTCAGGGGATCGCAGGCGACGGCGGTGCCGTTGCAGCTGGTCGTGCATTGGTCGAGTGAATCTAGATAGACTTCACAGCCGTCGTTCGGTGCGGGGCTGCTGCTCCCATTGCAGTCCGCGTACCGGTCCGAGCACGTCGGTGTGCAATGAATCGCCGCGCATTCGCTGCTCGTCGCGCCGACCAGGCTGCACCGGTTGGCGCACGAACCGCAGCTGAGCGGGCTCGCGAGATCTGCCTCGCAACCGTCGTTCGCGGTAGAGGCGTTGCAGTCGTCGAAGCCAGTCTTGCAACTCGGCGCACACTCCCCCGAGTCGCACGTGGCGCTCTTGGCATTGGCCAGACTACAAGTGACCCCGCATTGGCCGCAGTTGTCCACTCCGTCGCCATCCGGCGTGCCAACGTCTAAGTCGATGCACTCGTTCATCGGTAGGCAAGCAGAGAGCCCCGTCATACAACTTTCGCCAGCGCCGCCCTTTCCGCCTGTACCGCCCTTTCCGCCTGTACCGCCCTTTCCGCCTGTACCGCCCTTGCCGCCTGTACCGGGTTCAACGAACTCACCACCCTCGCCGCCTTCACCGCTGAGGCCCGCCTCGCCGGTGCCGCCGGACGCGGAACTGCCACCCTTGCCGCTCGACCCACCTTTGCCCGCGCTTCCGTTGGCGCCGCCTTTACCGAACTCCGTGGACAGCGCGTCCAAATCCTTCGCGCATCCCGAACCCACCAGCAACAGCAGGCCCGCCGTCGCACTCACCCGTCGCAACCCGGAAGACATTCGCTCCATCACGAGTAGTCATATCACGAACCTCGCCGAGGTCGGCGAGCGGCGTTCGCAGGCTTTTTCGGCCAGGGGCGCGAAATCAAGCGCCAATGCCGGATGCGGCGGAAGGTACGGTGTCCGCACTCGATCGACGCCTGATGGCCGCGCGGCCGAGAGCCAAGCACACAAGAACGCACGTTGTGTTCGACAACCAGGCTCGGGGATATCAACTGCGCAGAGCCCTGACTATGCTCGCTCGTTCGAGGGCCCCGTCGCCTTCCTCCGTCGGTGCATACCAAGGACGCCCAGCGCGGTTTGGGTGGGAAACCAGTCGGCTGTTCGTTCATGTTGCTTCGTCATCCTCGTTATCCTGCTCTTCGCCTGGCTCGGAGGCGTCGCATGCCGCCGAGCGTTTGTCGCTGGTCGAGCGTGGCCGCGACGTCTCGTCGAGCGTTGGTGTGGCTGGCGATCTTGGGCTCGGTGTTAGCCAAAGCCACGAGCGCCGTCGCGGTGGACTCGGACAGTGCGACGGCTAAGCGTGACACGCCGGTCGAGCGCGACGCGACCCTCTACTTCCACCATGACGTCGACTACGGCAGCGACAGCGAGTTCAACCCGGTTCAGGCGACGCTCCATTTGTCTTACGATATTTTGCGCAACGCATCTTACCAGGACAACCCCTTCGAGCTTGCCTATGGCGCGGGCTTCGAAAACGTCGCCAAGAACCTCGCTCATCCTTTCGAGGCGATCGAAAAGAGCGGAGGCGCCGCGGAGTTCATCGGTCGCGAAGTATTTCCGATCAAAGGCCTGAGCTCGGACTACGGGCAGTGGGTCCCGAACTATACGCTCCACGTGCTCGGCGAGGGCATGGTCTATCGAAAGCTCTGGAGCTGGTACGCTTCGCGCGACGTACCCGCGCCGTGGTTGTTCGGCCTACTCAATACTGCCGCGGCTCAGCTCATCAACGAGGTGGCGGAAAATAGCGATTTTCGTGGGCCCAACGCCGATCCGGTCGCAGACTTCTGGATTTTCAACCCGATCGGCTACGCGCTTTTTTCGTTCGACCCGGTAGCGCGTTTCTTCTCGACGACGGTGAAGCTCAACTTTTGGCCGCACCAGGCGACGTTCGACGTGGTGCACGCGAAATTGCTGAACACCGGTGGCAACTACAGCTTCAAGCTGCCCCTGCCATGGACGGCGCTGAAGCTCTTTTACTACACGGGCACCGACGGTCTCTTCGGTTTGAGCATCCCGACTCGGCGCGGGGACTCGATCTCGTTGGCCGCCGGCACGCACCTCTACGCGGTTCGCGCGGCGTACACGGAGCAAGGAGGCCGGATCATTTTACCAGATGACCTCGAATTTTCGCTTGCCGCCTTTTGGGACCGCAATGAATCGCTCATGTCGTCGTTTCAGTTGATCGGTCTCAAGCATCCAACGGCGCTCGCGAACGTTTACCCGGGCCTGCTCCATGCGGGCAATTTCCGCTTCGGGCTCTACGCCTGCGCCGGCTACTACGACGGGTTCGCGACCGGACTCAGCATTTCGTGGCTGCCACTCGGGCCCGGCTTCGCTGCGGGGACGCGCACGAGTCAAGAGTGGCTTTAGGGCCCTCGAATGGCTAAATCGGTCGATGATCGCGGTCGAGGCGCGCGGCTGGCGAGACGCGACGAAGGCGCATACTGCGGGTATGTAACTGAGGAGCAACGAAGCCCGCCGCGACGCATCGGCCGCGAGAGCGATCGACTTAGCCATTCGAGGGCCCTTAGTACTGCTCTGAGGCAGTCGTAATCGAGCCGGTCTCAATACGTCGAGAACAACGCCCACAAGAACTTGCCGGCGAACGCCGGCCAGCCGTGGTTGGTGTTGTTGTAGTTGGGATCGGTGTGGTTGCACCAGTAGACGGGATAGCTGGCGTCGCAGCCCTGGTACATGACGCAGTTGGACAGCGTGTCCGTGTAGCCCGCGACCGGCATCGTGGTCGTGCCGCAGTGGTTCAACGCGGCGTAGAAGTCGCGCGTCTTCGGACCATTGACTGGCTTTACGACGTTGTCGTTCTTGCCGTGAATGATGACCGCGGTCAGCTCACCCTTGCATTGCCGCTTGGTCGGCACATCGAGCGCATAGCCAGAGACATCCTTGGTGGCGCAGGGCGCCGTGGCGCGGAGCTTGTCGCCGTGCTCGCAGCCGAGAATGCTCACGAAGTCTCCGCCCGAGCTTTCGCCGCCCGCGAACACGCGAGCCTTGTCCACGCAGTAGCTAGCGATGATCTGTTCGTAGAACGGCTCGAAGAAGGCTACGTCGCTGGCGCCCCAGCCGTTGGCGTTGTTGGCCATGGTCGGGTACGCGCGGATCCACGCTTCCTTGGGGCCTGTCGTTTCGAAACCCGCGTTGCCCTCCGCCCAACTGATCGGATTACCGGTCGGGTTGAACATCATCATCACCGGGTACGGCTTGCTCGGGTCGTAGTTGGTCGGCAGCTTCACGTAGTACTGGTGCCCCGACACGGTGAGTGGGCTGCCAGAGCTGCCAGTGGGCGGGCTTGCTTTGTTACAGCCGGCGCTGGGATCGGCAGGGGCCTTTCCGTTCGCGCCCGCGCTGCTACCGGTCGAACCGGAGCTGCTCATGGCGCCGGCAGAGCCAGTCGTGCCTCCCGCGGCTGCTGCGCCCGCTCCCGACGTGCCGGCCTGATTTTGTCCTGCGCCGCTCCCGCCACTCCCGGCCGCGCTTCCGACTGCGCCGGCGTTGCTGCCGGCAACGGCTGAGCTACCGGCGACGGCTGAGCTGCCGGCGACGCTGGCAGGGGAGCCACCGCTTGCAGTTCCCGCAGCGCCCGCCTGAGCACTCATCCCCGAAGGGTTATCGCTGCCGCAAGCGGCCAGAAGGAATGAGCCAAGGAGCAAAATGGCGGCTGCACACAACACTGAAGGCGAAAGATTGAAACGGTTGTTCAACTGAGATCCGATCGGCGTTTTCTTTGTCAGGGCCGAACACGCAGTGACTTCGGAGCGCAGTTTCCGTTTACGATTCGAGCCACAAACCAATTTGACGGATTTGCGCGCGAGCCGCTACTGCAGGTAGTGGGGCACCTCCGCCTGTGCACACTGTATGCTCCCCTCGCGTCTCTCCGACAACTCTTTCTCGCCGCCACTCCCCGAGGTTTTCAATGTCGTTTCGCCGTTCAATGTGCGGCGCCGTAGCGCTCGGTGTGCTGGCGTGCTGCAGCACCGCTTGCACCGTCAGTGGTAAAATCGACGACACCAACGATCCGATGGGCGCATCGGGTGGTGGTCCGTCTGCGGGTGGTGAAGGTCCAGGTGCGAGCGCGAGCGGCGGCTCCAGCGTGGCGATGGGCATCGACCTTCCTGGCTCGCCACAATATTACCGCTTCGTGCGTCTGACCAACGCGCAGTGGACGCAGAGCGTGCAGGACATTTTGGCGCTTCCGTCTGCCGCGGAGCTTTCGGCCAACTTCGGAAGTCCGGTCGCGGGCACTACGGACTTTACGAACAACGAGCTCTTGCTCGACGTCAATCAGCGCTCTTGGGATGATTTCCAAACGGCCGCGGAAACCGTAGCTGAGCAAGTGACTTCGTCCGCGCCCGCGCTCACCCGCATTTATTCGGGCACGGACGCGGCCGGCTTCATCAAGGCCCTGGGCCGTCGCGCGTACCGCAGGCCACTCACCGCGGCGGAGGTCACGAATTACACGACGCTGTTTACGGCGGGGAGTGCCCTGTCCGGTAGCAAGAGCGAGTTTGCCAAGGGCGCAGGCTTGGTGATCCGCGCGATGCTGCAATCGCCGCATTTCTTGTACCGCAGCGAGCTGAGCGGCGCGGGCGCAGCGCTCACCGGCTACGAAATCGCGGCCAAGCTCTCGCTTTGGCTCCGCGGCACTACTCCCAGCGACGCGGTGCTGGACATGGCGCCCAGCTTGACGACCAGCGACGCCGCGGCGTCGCTGGCCGAGACAATGCTGAACGAGCCGAGCGCGGTCGCCGTGATGCGCCAATTCCACGGCCAGCTCTTGCACTTCGATCGCCTCCAGACCCTGAGCAAGACCGGCGTGCCGAGCTACGCTGATTCGCTGAACGACGAATACCGAGAGAGCTCGTACCTGTTCTTCGACAAGATTTTCAGCGAGGGACTGGGCCTGAAGGAGATCTTGACCTCTACGCGGGGCTTCATGGGAGCGGGCATGGCCAAGCTGTACGGGGTCACGCCCGCGGGCAGCGGCTTCACCGAGCAGGATTTGGGAGCGAATCGGGTCGGCTTCTTCTCGCAGCTGCCGTACCTCACGCTCAATGGCCTCAATGCGGAGCCGGATCCCATTCACCGCGGCGTGAGCATCAACCTGGACGTGCTGTGCGCGCCGCTCGGCCCGCCTTCGGCCATGCTCCCGCCCATTCCCGCGTTGGAGTCAGGCCAAACCAACCGCCAGCGCATCACTACCTTGACTGCGGGCTGCGGCGGCGCCTGCCACAGCAAGATGATCAACCCGATCGGCTTCGCCTTCGAGCACTTCGACGGCATGGGCCAGTATCGCGACAGCGAGAACGGCGGGCTGACCATCGACAGCAGCGGCTCGTTCGACTTCAGCGACGGCACGAAGGCGTTCGATGACGCCGCCGGTCTGATGCGAGCCATGGCTGAAAGTGAACAAGCACACCTCTGCTATGCCAAGAAGCTGGCCAGCTTCGGCATGCAGCGAGACGTCATCCCGCGGGATTTGGCGCTGGTCAAGGCGCTGGCCGCGGTCAGCCGCGCCGCGAACGGCTCGGTGAAGCAAGTCATGACCGAGCTCGTCAAGAACGACGCTTTCCGCAAGCACATCGGAGCCGCACCATGAGAATCAATACCATCAACCGCCGAGCCTTCTTACGAGCGGGCGCGGTCGCGGTCGGCTTACCGTTCTTGGAAGGCTTGCCGGAACGCTCGGCTTGGGCTGCGGACGCCGCGCCCGTGTTCAGCTTGTTCATCGTCGCGGCCTGCGGCGTGGTCGGTAGCAAGTTCTTCCCCGCCGCCACAGGGGCGCTCACCGCCGCGTCGCTCGCTGCCGAGAGCGACAAGGCAACGTCGATCCTTTCGCCGCACGCCGAAAATCTGCTGTTCCTAAAGAACGTCAATTTCCCGATGAACAGCCCGAGCGCGTGCGGTCACGCTCAGGGCTTGTGCATGTCGCTCACCGCGGCGCCCTCGGGCGGCGGCGCACAAAGCGCGTACTCTACCGGGATCTCGGCGGACATGGTGATCGCGAAAGAGGTCAACGCCAGCGGCGCGGACCCGCTCACCCTGTACGCAGGCAATCGCAAGAACGGCTACATCGCCGAGCGCATCTCGTTCAAGGGTTCCGGTTCGGGCCAGGTCCGCGCCGCCGATGACAACCCGTACACGCTCTACTCCAAGCTGATCGGCCTCACGACCACCACTACGCCCACCACGCCGACCGGCCCGGACCTCGCGGCCGAGCTGCTCAGCAGCCGCAAGAGCGTCAATGACTTGGTGCGCGGCGAGCTCAATAGCTTGATGAGCCTGTCAGTGCTCAGCGCCGCCGATAAGCAACGCCTGCAGCAGCACTTCGACTCGATCCGCGACGCCGAGGTCAAGATGACCCAGATGGGCGTCGCCTGCTCGAAAGACGGTCTGGCCACGACCCAGCTCGACGCCTACAAATCCGGCTTCGCCTTCAAGACGAACGGCATGATCGAAGACGTCGCCAAGCTGCACCTCGAGCTCGTCTCCCTAGCATTTGCCTGTAACTTCAACCGCGTTGCCACGCTCCAGCACGGCGACGCCACGGACAAAACCATTTACAGCGTGCCCTCGAACGCTAGCCTCGGTTGGCCGTTTCATTACCTCAGCCACCGCGTCCAGTCCGACGGAGCGAGCGGCACCAACCCCACCGCCGAGAAAGCCCACGCGGAGATCGACGCCCTGCGCATGAAGACGCTGTTGCACGGCCTCGATCAATTCAAAGCCCGCGGCCTGTTCGACAAATCCTTCATCATGTGGACGAACCACATCGCCGACGGCCCGACGCACAGCTTCAAGAACGTGCCCTTCATCATCGCCGGCAACGCGGGCGGCTACCTCAAGCAAGGCGCGTACGTCGACACAGGCAGCGTCACGAACAACCGAGTGTTCAACACGTTGATCGCCGCTGCCACGCGCGACAAGAGCGCTTGGACCAAGAACTTCGGCGCGGGTACCGGCACTGGCGGCCTTGCCGAGATCGAGACCGCGGGCTGAAGAGGCTGCGCATCGCTGAGTCGATTCGCGTTTCTCGAGCTGCGACCATCAAGTAGGCGAGGCACGCCCGGCTGGTTTCCGTTTGCAAGTTGCCCTGGTGCAGCTAAGGGCCCTCGAATGGCTAAGTCGATCGCTCTCGCGGCCGATGCATCCCGGCTGGCTTCGTTGCTCCTCAGTTACATACCCGCAGTATGCGCCTTCGTCGCGCCTCGCCAGCCGCGCGCCTCGACCGCGCTCATCGACCGACTTAGCCATTCGAGGGCCCTAAGGCCGTCTGTGGGCTGACGGCGCACATCGCCGGGCTAGGCAGGCGGAACCCATTTGCCGTGAAGAATGACTATTCCCTTTGCCTGGCGGTTCTGGGATCCTTCCGGTCTTTTTGGAGTGCGCGTGGTCGCTATCGGGTGCGCTTTGGGTGGCGGATGGGCCGAGAGCGCTGGAATCGGGACAATCAGATGAAAATCGCGAACAAGCTCGAGCGGATCAAAGAGCCAACGGACGACCTGTGAACACCGACGCGCCCATCTTCGACGAGCTTTACGTCGTTTCCGACCTACACCTCGGCGCCCCTGCCGGCCATCAGATCTTCGGTCAGGGCGCGCGCCTGGCCGCGACCATCGAGCGCTTGGCGCAGGCAGCGAGCGGGACCTCGCGAGCGCTCGTCATCAACGGGGATTTCGTCGATTTCTTGGCTGAGGAACCGAGTGAGTACTTCGACGCGGCTGGTGCGGTGCGCAAATTGGCGCGCATCATTGCCGACGCCGGCTTCAGTCCGGTGTTTCAGGCGCTGCGTCGGCTGCTGAAGTCGCCCGGCGGTCACGTCGTGATCGTGCTCGGCAACCACGACGTGGAGCTGGCGTTGCCGCACGTGCAGCATTGGCTCGGCCATTGGCTGAGTGAGGGCGCAGACGATCGCCTCGGCCGTTTGCACTTCGCTACGGACGGCGCCGGCTACCAGTGTCAGGTCGGCAACAAGCGCGTGCTGTGTATTCATGGCAACGAGTTCGACGACTGGAACGTGATCGATCACCGGGCGCTCTTGCAGTTCATTCGCGCATGGAACCGCGGGCAGACCCTGCCGACTTGGACGCCGAACGGCGGCACCCGCCTCGTGATCGACGTGATGACCAGCGCCAAGCGCAAACACGCGCTGGTGGATTTGCTCAAACCGGAAACGAAAGCGGCGGTCCCGCTCGTACTTGCGTTCTCGCCGGAGTTGCTCGCGAAGGCCGGCGCTGCGGTGCGCGCGGTGTCGGTGCGGACCTTCGACGGGCTACGGATGAGCGCTGGCTTTCTCGGCAGCGAGACTCCCTCCGAAGGGCGGCGTCCGAGCGAAGCCGAGGCGCTGATGGCCACCTTGTCCGCGGCGGAGCCGCCTCCGCGCGCGCTGTCCGGCAGGGCGGTGCCAGGCGTGCCCTCGGAGTTTCGCGAGGCGCAGCAGCGCATCGAGCTGAAGCAGCCGCCGCTGCTCGGATACGATCCGAATGCGCCCGTCGAGATGCTCGGCCTGCGCGAGTGGTGGAACGAACGCAGCCTGCCCACGTTGCGCGCCGCGCTGCAGCGTTGGCTCGCGAACGACAAGACGTTCGATGTCGCGACCAAGGACGAGACCTTCAACGCGGTCGACGAAGCCGTGGGGAGCGGCGTGGAGTACGTCTTTGCGGGCCATACCCATTTGCGTCGAGCGCTGCCGCGTCGCTGGCCGGGGTGTGCTTATTTCAACACCGGCACCTGGATCCGCTTGATGAGGCTCGACAAGAGCTTGCTCGAAAACGAAGAGGCCTTCGCCACGGTGGTGGACGCGCTTCGGGGCAAAAATATCGCCGAGCTCGACCAGGCGCGGCTCAACGGGGTCGCGGTCGTGCAGCATATTTCGACGGTAGGCTCGGTCCAGGCTCAAGACGGCCAAGTGTTCGCACGGCTGAACGACGCGCAAGACGACGGCACACTGGTCCCCGTAGCGGGCACGGAGTTCACATGAGCGGGCATCACGACGGTTCCGTGCGCAGCGTGGTCGTGGAGTTCTTGCGGCCCGGACCACCCCACAATCAACTCTTGTCACCGCTCACTCGCTACCTAGCGGTGTGCGGCGATGGGCGAGTGGGGGAGGTGTGCGTCCCTTACGAGCACTCGGAGTTCGTGCGCCGCTTGCGCGACCTGCGTTATGTCGCGGAGTTGCCGCCGCTGGAGGACGATCCCGAGCGCGAGCGCGAACGACAGGAAACTCTCGACGCAGGCAACCGCGATCGCCAGGCGGCGCTGATCGAGCTCTCCAAGCACATGAGCCAGTTTCTGGCTGCCGTGCCCGGGCTGACGGCTCACCTGGCCCAACGGCAGTGCGCTTCGGAGCTCGTACATCTACAGATCATGATCACCGCGGCAGAGTTGGCGATGCTGCCGTTCGAGCTCGCCGGCACGCTGGAGCAGCCGGGGGCCGACCCTGGGAGCTTCCTCCAGCTGGGCGCAAAGCCGTTGATTTCGATCACGCGCCGATCGCGAGGTCTGCGCGAAGATTGCGTGCGTTGGCCGACGGAGCCGAAGATCCTATTCGTAGCCGCGAACCCGACCCAGCCCATCCCGTACGAGGCGCACGTCGACGCGTTGCTGCGCGCGCTCCAGCCCTGGCTGCCGCCGCTGCACGTTCCGAGCGGCGACGATGCCGGCCGCGCGCGCGCCTACGACAAATCCTTCGCGAAGCACCTGGTGGTGCTCAAACAAGCCTCGATTTCGGCCATCGCCGAGCACTGCGCGCGCGAAAATTTCACGCACGTGCACGTGCTTGCGCACGGCGCGACCGACCTGACTTCGCCCGGGCAGCACTTCGGGCTGGCGTTGCACAGCGACCACGACAAGAGCCGTGTGCACGTCGTGAGCGGCGCCCAGTTTGCCTCCGCGCTGCGTCGCGACGGTGGCGAACTCGGACCGGCGGTGGTGACGCTCGCCGCGTGTGACTCGGGCAACGTGCACGAGGTGATGTACACCGGGGCGAGCTTCGCGCACGAGCTTCACCGTTCGGGCATTCCCTTCGTCGTCGCCTCGCAGTTTCCGCTCTCGGTGGCGGGCTCGTCGATCCTCACTCAGCAGTTTTACGCCAACGCCCTGCTCGGCAAAGATCCGCGCGCCTTCATGTGCGACGTTCGCCTGCGCCTGCATTCGGTCTACGCAGGGGTTGCGCACGATTGGGCGAGCCTCGTCACGTATGCCGTGTTTCCCCCGAACCTGGATGATCAGCTCGAGGACACGCGCTACTACCGCGCCCGGCGCGCGCTCAACGTGGCGCTCGACTCGCTCGATATCGAGCTGACTGCGCACGCCGCCGGCAAGGGCAGCACGCTGCCCGTTCCCCAAATGAAGGTGATGAAAGACAGTCTGTTCGCGTGCCTGGACGAGGCGATGAGGCTCATCCCCACGACCGGCAGGTACGCGGGTGAGGGGCTCGGGTTGCTCGCGGCGGCAGAGAAGCGCCGCTCCGAGTTTTGCTTGGTCATGAGCGAAGGAGGCATGAGCAAAGACGAAGAGCAGCTCACCGAGGCCACCGAGCGCTTACGGCGCGCGATGGACACCTACGACAAAGCCTTCGTCGATGGCGTTCGAAGCAACGAGCGGGCCGCGGACACGGGTCAACTCAACTGGGCCATCACTCAGAATCTCTCGTTGGCCGCCGTGCTCGATGGCACATTCTCCGATCAGCGCTGGGCCACGGCCAAGGAACTTTCCCAGGCCGAGCTTCACGGCCGCACGCCGCACTGGGCGCGGACCAGCTTGCTCGAACTTGCGATTTTACGATGGTGGATCAAAGACGAGGAGCAAGCCGCCAACGTCGATCGAGAAGTCAGCGAGCTGATTGCCCTGACCCACGAGGACAAGTTCGTTCTGCACTCGACCGAGCGGCAGCTTCGGCGCTACCTCGATTGGTGGTGGCACCCTGATTTTGCGAAGAAGCCGGTGCCCGAGGCGCTTCGAAGGAAGACGCTGGAGATCGCCAAGCTACTCGCGGAAGAACAGAAACGCGGGCCATATACCGCGCGCAGCGCGACGAAATAGGTTTGTGGCGAAACACATCGGGCCGTGCCACGCACGCTCGTCCGCGCGGCAGCGCCCGCGTCATCCTCAGCCCTGGCAATTCAGCATCCAGACGCCCGTCCACGAGCAAGAAACCTGAGCTCCCGCGCGCGGCTCGCTCACGGTCGTTGAAACAACGCGAACGCCGCTCCCTGCGCATCGTCACAAACGCACACTCGCGCGCCATTCGGCAGCGTGATGGGCTCGAGCGCGACTCCGCCAGCGGCTCGCGTGGCAGCCAAAGCGCGCTCGATCGCCTCGACTTCGAAGAAGTACAGCCAGTGCGGGTGCACCCCCGGGCGATCCGCGATGTCGCCCAGCGCACCCACGCTCTCGCCGCCGGACTGCCAGGCGAACTGTTGAAACCTGCCCAGCCCGTCGAGGTCGAGTTCGGTCGTGAGTGACCAACCGAACAGCTCGCAATAATTCGCCGCAGCGCGCGTCACATCGTTCGTGTTCAGCACATGCCAGATGGCTCCCAAGCCGCGCCCCTCCCTGCCCGGCGGCTGCGAGGGAAGCGTAGAAAGGGCGACGATCGCGCCCCCCGGATCGCGCAGCACCGCGCTGCGCCCGCCGTGATGAGCCGGCCGGGTGGGCCCCAGCGGGGTTGCGCCGCGCGCGACGAATTGCGCGGCCGCAAGATCCAGATCTTCTACCTCCAGATGCCCGAGCCAGTGCGGTTTGGCACCCCGCGCCAACGCTTGTTCATGCAGCGGCCAAATCACGCCGCGATCGTGACCGAGCACGGACCCATAAAATGCCCGCGCCGCTTCCGCATTCGTCGTCCGGAGCTCGACGCGATCGAATTTGATCATTGGCCGCCGGAAATGCCACGACATTGAGTATCGAGCAAGCCGGGACGCGGGGCGCGCGGTAGGCGACTTTCCGCTGAATCACCAGGTGTTCCGCCGGCAGCCCGAGAGCGTGGCTGCCTTCGCCCCATTCAACTGCAGCCACGCTCTCGGGTTCAACGCCGGTTTCATCATTCAACCTGCTCTGGGTGACACTGCGCTCCGCGTGCGCTCAAGACAGAAACGGATCCTTGCTGGCGGGCGAGGGCTTCAGCACCGTCGTCGTTGCGTTGGCCGAGTCAGACGGCGCCTCGGACGACGGACTGCCGGTGGGCGATGTGCCAGCGGCCGGTTTGGTGGGGGCGTCTTCGGTCGCCCGACGGCGCGCCTTGCCCGGGTAGAGTGAAGGCGCAATCGACTCCACGTCGTCCTCGCGGCGACGCAGATAGCCAATGGCCAAGCGCGCCTCCTCGTACGTGTTCAGCAGTAAAGTGAAAGCACGTTGCCGCTGATCGGTCGCCGCCGCCACTACCGCCGGACCCTGATCCCTGAGCCCCACCACGCGCGTGAGCCGCGTGCCAATGCGCGAAGCGGCCTGCAACTCCTCCTGTGTAGTCGGCGACTTGCCTTGGACCTGCGGCCAACTGTCGAGCAGAAGGGTGCTCAGCGCGAGCAAATCCTGCGCCACATTCATCCGACCGTTGGCGCCTTTCAGATTGTCCAACTTGCGTGGGTTGACCAAGCCGCGCAACGAAAGCGACTTCGCCTCCGCCAACAACATCTCGCGCAGCTTGGCGGCTTCCGTGGACAATAACTCCAAATCATCCGGAGGTTGCGTCGCCGTGACGTAGCTTGCGTGCGCCGCGCTGAGCGCGAGCACGTAATCCTCCAAATTGTCGAACGCCACCAGATCAACCCTCGGCAACTCCTTCACGATCCGCTCGCGAAACCCGCGGATCTCCGGCAACGCACCCAAAATGGTGCTCGTCGCCGTCTGCACATCCAAATTCACTAGCTCGAGCTGCTCCGGCAACAGCGCCGCCAGTTGATCCTTCACCCGCGCCAGCGCCTCACTGGCCAACTTCTCATTATTCGCAAGATGCTTCATCGATTCCATGACCTCTGCTCCTGTCGGATTGCTGACGGGAAATTCCGTCAGTGACCTCCAGTCGGGCAGGGGGCGAAACCGGTTGCGAAAAATGTTCGCATCGAACTACTCGCGCCCACTGCTCCAGTACGTGCGTACCCGCCCGCCGGACACCCGAGCCCGACAACCCGATCATGAATACGTAGGAGGCAGCTAACGGAATCGAGATCCCGGATGTTGTGAACAGACGTCCCGGAGCGACGTAAGACCCACCAACAAAGTGTCACCCAGGCTCCCGGGGCCGGTCAGACGTGTAACCAGGGGTCCGTTCGCTCACTCGCTGCACGCCGAATTCGTTTCTTGCCGCGGTTTGACCGGGCCGATCGGCGAAAAATTTGACGAAACGAGCGGTCTGACCGGGTCGATCGGCGAAAAATTCGACGAAGCGGCGGGTCTGACCGGGTCGATTAGCGAAAAATTCGATCAAGCGGCGGGTCTGACCGGGTCGATCGGCGAAAAATTTGATGAAACGAGCGGTCTGACCGGGTCGATTAGCGAAAAATTCGATCGAGCGGGCGGTCTGACCGGGTCGATCGGCGAATGAATCGTTCTCGGCGGGCGACCCGCTGTCAGGACGGAATTTCTAACGACGCTGCTCGCTGATCACGCTGGCTCACTAACGAGTGGCGTTCACTACCGCCCGTGGGGAGGCGCGACACGGGACGAAGCAACTGGCGCCACGGCGCGCCCGACCGAGATCCATGCAAGAGCCTGATATGGGGCGCCAGCGCAAGACGCTGGATCCTAAGCTGGACATCGTGTTCTGGATGCTATTCGGTGCCGAGCAGAATCGCGAGCTACTGATCTCGCTGCTCAACGCCGTGCTGAGCCCAGCAGCGCCCATCGAGGCGGTCGAAGTGCTGCCAACGCAGCCAGAGAGACTGGCCGCCTCGGACAAGAGTATTTCGCTCGACGTGCGTGTGCGCCTGCAGGGCGGCGAGCAGGTCGACGTGGAGATGCAGAGCCAAAGGCGGCCGGCGCTCCGGGAGCGCGCTCTGTACTATTGGGCGCGCCTGTTCACGGGCCAACTCCGGCGCGGGGACCCGTACACCGCGCTACGGAGCTGCGTCGTGGTCGTCATCACCGATTTTGCCGAGCTGGCGAATCAACGATTTCACTCAGTATTTCAGGTCCGTGAGCGACACGGCGGCGAACTCTTGACCGCTCACCTCGAGCTGCATCTGCTCGAACTCCCCAAGCTCCCGAGCGCGCTCGACAGAAACGACGAGCCAAACCTGGCCTTGTGGGCTAAATTCCTATCCGCCCAAGCCGACGAAGAGCTGGAGAAGCTAGCAATGGAACACCCGGTGCTGAAGCAAGCCAAAGCCGCCCTCGACCGTCTCAGCGCCGATGAAGTAGCGCGGCTCCAAGCCGAACACCGCGAGATGGCCCTGCTCACCTTCGAAGCAGGTGTCGCCGCCGCGCGCGAGGAGGCCGAACAGAAAGGCCGCCGAGAAGGGCGTACCGCAGGTACGGCCGAGGTGCTGCTCCGGCAGCTGACGATCAAGTTTGGCTCGCAGCCGGCGAGCACGGCAGAGAGACTCGCGCGGGCGGAGCAGGCGGATCTGCTGCGCTGGTCGGAACGCGTGCTGACGGCTGAAACGCTCGAAGGCGTGTTCGAGCCACGGTAGGGACAAGAAACAGGCCGAAGGATTGGCTCTTGTCGACAAGTAGCGCTCAGTCGTTGCTTCACATATGGGGTAGCAGCGTGAGCTATTTGAACGGAACGATGTCGAGGTCAGCTTCGACTTGATAGGCAGTCTGGCCACTTGCGGCTACCTTGAGCGCTACCGTTCCGCCCGTTTCGGGGAGGACGACGAGGTTTGAGCGTCCAGAAGCGAGCGGCCCGTTGCTGAAGGAGTCTGCGAAGGTTCCATCAGTGACACATTCGATTGTGTCTCCTGCAGCGGCGTTCAAGATCAAGGTGGCATCGAGCGTGTGAGAACTATTCGCGTCAACACGCCCGCCAGCTACGAGTGTCCCTTCCGTGTACGGCCCGTTGGCGGCGGTGAAGCATCTGGCTTTGAGAGTCCACGGCGTCGAGAACCAGGTGCCGTCCTCCACCACGTGCAACGAGCGAAATCGAATCGTGACGCGATAGCCTGGGTCGAGCGCTATGCCCAAGTTAGGTCCGATTGTACGTCCAGGAATGGCTCGATAGTCGACGAACACAGGGGCCGGCGCGCCGTCTGTGTCGTAGGCAGCCATGATCTGGTCTTCCGCGCGCGCGAAGATCGCTGTGCCTGACCTTGGGTGTAGGCCGATTCCAGAAAATGTAGTGCGAAGCTGCGAACCGTTTGCGAACGACGATACCTCACCATTGACCATCGGAAGCAACGCTCCCACGGCAGCGTTCATCCTTCGCCGATCGCCATCGAAGACTGCCTCGTACGAATAGCCCCAGTAGATCCGGGAGATATAGAAAGCGGCGCCCAGGGGGGCCTCGTCGTAGTCGGCTCGGTCGTCGAGTGTGGAGATGCTGCGAATCTGAAAGGCGCGGTACGTTGCGAATCGACGATCGGTCGAGTATCCCAATGAAGCATTGACGGTTTGCCACGCCGATAGATTTGCCTCGAGAGACATCGCGTCTCGAATAGCGGTGCAATATTGCCCGACCGAAGTCTGCGCTAAACGTTGAACAGCCGCCGCTGGGAATATCGGTCGCCCTGCGGCGCCCTGAAACGGTCTGAAGTGAACGTCGACGGGCGTACCCAAAGCAGTATCATCGATGCCCCGCGGAGCGCTGGCGAAGATCGGCGGCGCTGACGAGGGTACCGCTGCTCTGGCGCAGCCGGACGCGCAAGCAGCCACCAGGACGATGCTCCAGCAGCTCGGAACGCTGATGCGAGCGCACGTGGTGTGAGGTCGGGAGCGCATGGTTTTTACTCAAGTATCAGTGTCACCTTCTTCTCTACTTCTGGTTCGCGAGCAGCGGAGCCCCAATTTTTCTAGGGGACCAACTCGCGCTAGTCTTGTCAAGGGTTCCTGCCAATGTCGGAATTCGCCGGCCCTCCGGACATCAATTTTGTTAGTTCAAGCTGGCTGGCAGAGACTCGGTGTCGGAGCATCCCACCGTCTCCAGCTACTCGTGTTGCGCACGCGTGGTGTCGTTTACGTCGGCGGGTTTCGACCACTCTCAACCACACGCGCTTGGGTGGCTTGGGCAATCCGCATTGCGCACGCGTGGTGTCGTTTGAAGTCGGCGGTTTCGACCACTCTCAACCACACGCACTTAGGTGGCTTGGGCAATCGATAGCGGCTCACTCCGGAACTCCACCAGGCGGAGCCAAGCCATGCCAAGGCGTGAGCGTACACTCTGCCGAGCAAGCTCGAGCCTTCGCACGAGCATCGGGATGATCAGGGCGCCACAGCCTCGATGTGGGGCTCGGGCAGCTGTTGCGCTCGCGGTCCTCGCTCGAGCCACCAACGGCGAGCGTCGTCTGGGGTCCAGGGCTCGAGATCGGTGCAGGCTTCGAGCAGCGCGAGCAGCGCAGCGGCATCTCTTGGGCGATCGGCGGGAGCTTTCTCGAGGCAGGCGAGGAGCACGCCTTCGATGGAGGCCGGCACGGGCTTGCCGAGCCGCGTGGAGGGGCGCACCGCGGCTGTGTGCAGGTGGGCCGCGCAGACTTCGACCACGGTGTTTCCGTTGAAGACCGGAGTGCCCGTGAGGAGATAATAACTCAGCGCGCCCACCGAATACAGATCGCTGCGCCCGTCGAGTGGCGCACCGAGGATCTGTTCCGGGGACATGTACAGCGGCGTGCCCATCAGCTTCCCATCGAGGGTCAACGCGCTCTCGGCGCGGTCGAAGTCGCGCGCTAGTCCGAAGTCGAGCACTTTGATGAAGTCGGGGATCAGCCCGCGCTCGCCGACGAAGATGTTCGAAGGCTTGATGTCGCGGTGAATGATGCCGCGCGCGTGCGCCTCGCCCAGTGCGCTGACGATCTGGCTCACCAGCTGCCTGACGCGGGCCGCCGGCTGGGGGCCATCCCTTTCCACCAGCTCTTGCAGATCGATGCCGTCGAGGAACTCCATCGCGTAGTAAAAGACGTTGTCGGGCGTCCGCCCGTAGTCGTAGATCGCTACCGTATTGGGGTGAGTGAGCTGGCTCGTGATCTGGACCTCGCGCTCGAAGCGCGCCACGGCGGCGGCTCCAGCGCGTTCAGGGGGCAAGAGCTTGAGCGCGGTCGGGCGCCTGAGCAGCGCGTGGCGGCCGCGGTAGACGACGCCCATGCCGCCTTCGCCGATCGTGCCTTCCAGCGTGTATTGCCCGAGCTGCCGTGCCTTCTGCACCGCCCGCTGCAGCCCGTAGATCACCTGTGAAACGAAGCTCGAGAGCGCGATGGCCAAGAGCGTGTAGAGTAGCGCCCAGAGCAAGAAAGTCAGCGGCGTGGCGTGATCGCCCGGGTAAGACTGAGCCACGGCGATGCCTTTGGCGTAGGCAATTCGGTACATGGCCAGGATCGCGAGGCACACCGGCAGCCCGGTCATGACGCCGATCAGCATCGTGCGCGGCGCCGCGCTCGGCACTACCGCGGCGCGCGCGACCAGCACGTAGGTGACCCCGAGCATGCAAATCAGATCGGGGCGATAGCGGATCAGAGGCACCATGCCGAGCGCCAAGATGCCGAGGAAGCAGCCTTGCAAGATGGCCGTCGCGAGGTCCATGACGATCAGCCAACGCGTGGAGCGCTCTTTGCGCTTGAGTGCCCACCACAGGCCCGCGAGCGCGAACGTCATCGAGAGGTGACTCAGCGTGCGCCACAGGTGGTCCGCGCCGAGCACGTCTTCGGGTTGGGTGATGAGCCCGACCAGTGTCGCCAGCAGCCAGGCCGCTCCCCAGAACGCCGCCGCAAAGCCAAGATAGATCGTTACGCGACGCTGCAGATACGCGCGCACTTCACTGGGTGAGCCCGGCACGCTGCCCCAACGAAAGAGCGACACCAGGCTCGGGCGAATACTTCCGGAGGCTTTGCTCATACCGCTCTTCGAACCGCGCTCAGTCACTGTCAGGTATCACGGCACTCCGTTGCCGCAAAGAGTCGTTACTGGGACGGGCCCCGAAGTGCGGCTTGCAAGCGTTTGCACACGTTGCAGCGGCGAGCACGGCGCGCCGTGCAAGCCTTTGCACGAGCTTCCCGAATCGAAGCCGAAACTGGCCCGGATCGGCCGCAAATCGGCGTGTTTCGTGCGAACCCCCTGTCTGGCATGCCGGTTGCTGAAGGGGCTACCATGACTAATCAATCCCTGCGCCTCAATCATCGCTTCTCTTGTGCTGCTGCTCTCGCGAGCTGGTGCCTGAGCTTGGCCGCCTGCTCTGGCGGCGCGAACGACGCTTCGAGCTCGGACAGCGCGGCTGGACAGACGTCGGCCGCGGGCGACGCGAACCGCGCGGGCAACGCAGGCAGCATTGGCAGTGCCGGAAACGCGGAAGACATGGACGCGGCGGGCAGCGGCGGCCGCGTGGGCGGCAGCGGCGGCGCCGGCAATGGCAGCGCGACTGGGCCGTGCGCGAGCGATCCCGTGTGCGCGGCGCTGAACGATCTCGGCGTCGACACCACGAAGTCGCCGCGCATCGGCCCGAACGGCGAGTCACTGCCGTCGTCGTTCAATCCGTTCGGCGGCAAGGTCACCGCGCTGTATCCCAAGCAGGAGCTGTATATCGGTGGCTTGAAGTTGGCTGGTTCGGCCAAGACTTCGGCGATCGTGGAGCGCCACGCGGACAAGGCGGGGGAGCCGGCGAGCCAGGTGCTGTTTCAGGCCGCCGAGGATTGGACCACGGCCTTGCTGCACAGCGCGGTTGCGGGTGACTTCGACGGCAATGGGCGACAGGAAATCGCCGGTGTTTACGTCAAAGACGGCTCGATTTGGCTGCACTCGATCGGCGACGAGCACTCGAAATTTACCACCGAGGACGTGCTGCTCGGAAAATACGAGGTCAGCGCGCTGAGCGCGATAGCGGGCGACTTCGACGGTGACGGCAAGGACGAGCTGGCCATTGCCATTGCTCAAACCAGCGGGACCAAGCTGCTGTTCGCGGATGACGCGGGCACGCTGTACGAGATCGACGGCGCACTGACCAAGAGCCTGGCGCGCGACACCGCGGGTAGCACGCTCAGCTTTCGTTTGGCCGCGGGCAACTTGGATTACGACGACGCCAAGGAGCTGGTGCTCGTGACCAATGAAGCGGTGGGCGACTTCGATACCGGCCAAGGCAGCGCGCACTACTTCGTTTACGATGATCGGAGCACGAAGTTTGCGGCGCTGAAGGACGGCAACGTGCAAGGCAAGGACGGAAAGCTGTACTCCGCGCTGGTCGCCGCGCCCGCGGTGATTGACGTGGACGCAGACGGCGTGGGCGAAGTCGCGCTCGCTGGGCTCGTCTCTCACGACTTCTCGGGGCCGGTGGAGATGATTTTGGTTGCCTTGGACGACGCGGCACACAAGTTTGCTCCGCTCGCCGCCAAGCACACCACGGACTATCGGGATTTGACCGAGCAAGCTTCCGTACCGCGCTACGAAACCGTGCTCATCAACGGCTTGGATTTGGACGGAGACTTGGCCCAAGACATCCAGGTGAACCAAACCGTGTTCTCCAACTTTGCCAAGAGCGCGACGCCCTTCAGCAAGCTGTATGAGATCGACGGCGAGCAGTTTCAGGGCAAGAGCTCGTTCGAGTTCCGTGCCGACAATGCCACGATGGCCGTGGGTGACATGAACGGCGACAAACACGACGACATCATCGCGCTGTTTCACGATCGCAGCGCGGTGATGGTCTGGGGCTTCCAGGGACTGGACCCGAATAGCAAAAAGCCGATCTTCGGCAAGCTCGACACCGTGCCGGTGGAGCAGACGCCGATGGACTGGAAGGGCACCCCCCTGCTCGTGCCGGTGAACGTGGACGACGACACCTCTCTGCTCTCATTCTCGGAGGCCAAATCGGACTTCGTGTTCACTGAGCCGTTGGTGATCGCCGCGATTGCCGCTCCGCCCTGCCAAACGGACATCGGCCAACTCCTGGACGCTTGCCAGACTTCCTTCGGAACCGCGCAGACGCAGCAGATTTCCAAGGAGAATTCAGTCACGCTCTCGGCCAGCATCTCGGTCGGCGTAAGCTTCGAAGATCGCACGTTCACGCAGAGCGCGATCGACATCGAAGCCACGGCTACGGTGGCCGCCACCGCGACGCGCGGTACGAGCTATTCACTCGAGAAGTCGGTCACCTTCACCACGGGCAGCATGGAAGACGGCGTGGTGTTCACGACCATCCCGTACGATCGCTACACCTACACGATCGTCAGCGACCCGCATCCAGAGCTAGTCGGCCAAACCGTGACCATCTCCATGCCGCGTGAGCCCGTGACGTTGATGGTCGAACGCTCCTTTTACAACGAGCACGTGTCCGAAGGTTCGACCAAGGTTGACGATGCAGTGTTCAAACACACGATTGGCGAGCGCGCGACTTACCCGACGCCGAGCAGCCGCGACCAGCTGCTCTCCTTGTACAAGGGCATTCACTCGGATGAGGTCACCGTTGGTCAGGGAACCGGTCAAATTGGCGTCGGTTTGGACGTCTCGAACGAGATCAGCTCGGGTCAAGAGTTGGAGCTCGGCTACGAAATGTCGGTCTCGTTGACTGCCGGCGGCGTGATGGGCGGCTTCAAAGTCGGTGCCAGCGCGGCTTCCAACCTGACGGTGGTGAGCGGCAAATCCACCAGCTACTCCGGCTCGGTGGGCGCGATCGATGCCGCGCACTTCGCGCAGAATCAGTACAACTTCGGCCTGTTCACCTATCCCTACAAGGCCCCGAGCGGCGCACAGTTCGAGGTCTTGAACTACTGGGTGAAGTGACGCGCTGAGCCCTCGCTCCGCTGCCGAGCCCCGCGGGGTCGCCGAATGCCGGCGACTCCGCGGGGTTTTGCGCGTTCAAAAGGTCGGGTCGTCGACGGTGAGCGCGCGCTCGGCTACCGGCGCGGCGGTGCACGAAACCTTGCCGGAAGGATCGAGCTTCGTGGTGATGTCCGCTGCCCGCCACATCACGCCGTAGCTCCCGTTGCCGTTGGCCACGAAGTTGGTCGGCGTCGACGGCGCGTCGAAAGCGCTGGCTCGTTGCCCACCGCAGTACACGAACACGTGCGGCCGCGCCGGTAGATTGCTGAAATTTTGGACCATGACGCGGAAGCGCTGGCCATCGCGCGGATTGTCGAGCTGCATGCGCTCGGTCGTGCCGGTTGCGATCTCTTGATTGTTGTCGTCAGCGGCGCGCGGATTGGGACAACGCCCGATACCCAAAAAGTCTTCGAATGAGGGGGTATTGCAGGCATTCAGCGGCGAGTCCTCATAGCCCCAGTTCAGCCTGGGCGGTTGGCGTAACGCCGCCGTTGCGTTGGAGGTGTTGCAGGTCGTGTTGTCGATGCCGCTTCTGACGTCGAACGAGTTGCGAGCGAACCAGGGCTCACGGTCGAACGGATTGTGCAGGTACAGATCGAGATCGGTGGTGGTGCTCGTGTCCCAGCACAGCTCGACGCGCATGCCGACCGCAGCGACCGGTACCTCGAGCTTGCATGAGGTGCGGTCCCCAGCAACGCCAGTCACCTCGAGCGTGAAGTGATAGAATGCCGGGCGCGACGGCTGAAACTTGACCACGCGGGAGTCGACGCCTTGCAGAACGAACTGCGCGTCCCTGACCACCGCGTCGCAATCCTCCATCTGCAGTGACCAATGGTAAGACTTCACGTCGCCGACCACGAAGTCGGCGCCGTCCAGGCTGGCCACTTCGTCCGGCTTGATGCCCGCTACGCGCGGATCGTCGCCGGTCAACTGGCAATTCGTGCGGACCGGTGGTGACTTAGCTCCGCCGCTGCCGCCGCTGCCGCCGCTACCGTTACCGCCGCTGCCGCCGTTGCTGCCAGCTGACGGCGGCGACTCCGAGTCCTCGAACAATTCGGTCCGCGCCCCGCAGCTGAGCGTGAGCAGTAGCCAACCGAAGAACAACCCAGCCCGTGCCCGAAGCATTGAGCGGCGAGCGTAGCTCGCTCCTTCACCCTCGGCCATTGAGCTCGGAATTGCGGCCTGGGCCACGCTTGCGAGCAGCGCTTTGTTCGCTAGATCGGCCCTTTCCGGGCCGAGAATCGTCGCGCTCCGCCCGTCTCGACCAGGCCGCGAACGCGCGGCTTCCCCGCGCGCGCGTCCGCGAACGTGGCGCTCGGCTAGCACGTGCAGGCGCTGGTCGTCTACGCCGGCCCTCGAGCTCTCCTGCGCTTGCGCTTTGGCTTTGCGCTTTGGCTTTGCGCCTTGCGCCTTGCGCCTTGCGCTTGCGCGACTAAAGCGGCGGACCGTAACGGACTGGCGGAATCCGTCCGGCCGGCGAAATCCGATTCACGCTTCGATACTCAATCAAGTTCGCACTCATATCGAGCTTCATTCACAGAGCTTCGTTCGCGGGTCTCTGTCGAAGGGCATCAGGTGTTGCTATTTGGGTTACTGAATTTGGAAAAACTCGCCCCGAGCTTCATCAGGGCTGTGTGTGGGTTTGAATCGCGAGCGGTAATGATTTTTGGACTATCGGAGTTTGAAACTCCGGGGTAGCTTCCGCAGCAAAGTGCGCAGTCGCAAAATTGGGGCGGCGTGACCTTGGGTTGAGGCACAACATGAAGAGAGTGGGTTTCTTTCTCAATGGGGCGTTGGTCTCGTTGGACAATCCGTCGCCGGATTTGCTGCTGATTGACTATCTCCGCTCGCCCGAAGTCGGCCTCGCAGGGCCGAAGAAGTCCTGCGGCCAAGGCGGTTGCGGTGCGTGCACCGTCATTCTTTCGCATTGGAACGCCGAACGCGGCGAGCCCGAGCACCGCGCGATCAACTCGTGCTTGCGACCGGTGTGCGCGCTCGGCGGTCTGTCGGTGACGACGATTGAGGGGACGGGCTCCGCACGTACGCAAAACCCCGAATTTCTTGCGCATTCGCTGGTGGCTTCGCGGGCCGCCGCCCCGCCCGGATCCGCGCCCTCACCGAATGTTTTGCGCGCTCAGGCACAGGTCTCGGCGAAGCGCGAGCAAGTGCGCCGGTCGGTCGGCGAGGCGCTAGTCCAGCAGCCCGCGGCCCAGCCGCCGAAGCTACTGCGGGTGCTGCACGCGGCTTCGCATCCGACCGGCGTCTCGCATCAGGGCATCAACCCGGTCGCGCACCGCTTGGCGCTCAATAACGGTAGTCAGTGCGGATACTGCAGCGTCGGCTTCGTGATGAACATGTCCGAGTTCTTGGTCAATCATCCGCAGGCCAAGAAGCGTGAGATTGAGGACATCTTCGATGGCAACCTGTGTCGTTGCACCGGCTATCGCCCCATTCTCGAAGCCATGAAGACGTTTGCTTCGGACTGGAGCGCCGCCGACGAGGCCAAACGCATGCACTGCTTCGTCGATGACGGTTCCGCTTCGCAGCTGCCCGGACCGATCGCGATCCCTTTTCCGTCGGCCGCGGAGCGCGCAGCCGAGCCGGTTCATTCGCAGCACGGCGGCCGGCGTTGGGATGCCCCTACTACGCTCGACACGCTCGCTTCGCTGATTCGCAAGTACCGGGGTGAGCGATTGCGGCTAGTGCACGGCAACACCTCGTTCGGCATCTATCCGGACGAGTATTGGGACTCCCAGGTGTTCGTCGACGTGCGGCTCGTACCCGAGCTGCATCGGCCGACGAGCCTGGAAAATGGCGAGATTCGCGTGGCCGCGGGCATGACCTACAGCGATCTGATCCCGGTTCTCGAACGCGAGATCGAGCATCACCACCGGGGAGATGCGTGCACCTTGGCGGCGCTCTTGCTCATGGCCAAGCGCACTGCCGGCCGTATCGTGCGCAACGCGGCCTCGCTCGCTGGAAACGCGATGCTGGTGATCAAGCACATCGCCGCCGACACCGGCAAGCCGTTCCCCTCGGATCTGGCCACTGCGCTCGTGGCCGTGAATGCGCGCGTCGACTACGTGCTGGTCGGCGACGGTCCGCTCGAGGAGCAGTGTCTGCCTTTCGCCGAGCTCTTGCAGGCCGTGGAGGACCGTCCCGCACTCGCGGCCGAGCTGGTGCTGCTCGGTTTTCGCCTGCCTCTCGGCAGCGACGCGGACGTGGCCTTCTCGCAGAAGGTCGCGCTCAGAGACGTGAACGCTCACAGCATCGTCAATGCGGGGACGCTCTTCACGTTCGAGGCTGGCCGGGTCAGCCTCGCGGTCCTGGCGTTCGGTGGCATCGCTCCTTTGCCATTTCGCGCGCTCAAGACCGAGCAAGCGCTCATGGCCGGCGGGGCGCTCTCGCTGAAGCAGCTGCCCAGCCTTGCCGCGTTACTCGAAGCCGAGGTACGAGCCGAGCTGAGCCGTTGGGCGGCTCGCCTGGCGCCCCTGCCTTACGAAGGCTTCAGCGACGAATACCGCGTCCAGCTGGCGTTGTCCTTCCTCTATAAGGCGCTCGTTCATGCCCTATTGAAGACGGATGCGGCGGTCCCTGCCCAGATCGCCTCGAGCGGCGTATCGACCTGGGGACGCTGGCCCGTGAGCGAGGGGACGCAGAGCTGGGAGCACGAGACCTTCAAAAAGCCCGTGGCGCTGCCCTACATCAAGATCACCGCGATGTACCAGTGCTCGGGCCAAATCCACTACACGCACGAGCGTGCGGTGCCCCCGCGCACGGCCAACGCGGCGCTGGTGGTCAGCACGCGCGCGCTCGCCAATTACCGCTTCGTGCTGCCGGAGCAAGACAAGAGCTCGTGCTCGGGCATCAGCGTGGATGCGCTGCGTCGTCATCTCACCAGCTATGCCAGCTCCTTCATCGATCTGGTCACCTGCGAGAGCATCAAAGACGGTGGGATCAACCTGCAAGGCATGGGCGGCGATCAACCGCTGTTCGCTGAAGAGCTCGTGAGCTACGCTGGCCAATCGCTCGCGCTCGTGCTCGCTGAAACCGAGCAGGAAGCCATTCGGATCGCACGCTACGTGACGCGCGAGTGCGTGGCCTACAGTGCCGTGAGTTGGCCGGCTCCGTGGCACGATCCGAAGTGGGCCGAGCCCATCGTCGGCATCGAAGAGGCCCTGCAAATGGGCAGCATTTTCCCCGATTCGCCGGACTCTGCCGCCTGGAACTCACACATTTGGAAGATCACGCGCCCCGGTAGCCGCTTCGACTGGACCACCCCGGACAAGCATCCCCTCGACGGCGAGATCGTGAGCCGTGAGGCGACGGTCGACGGCGTCCCTTGTCAGGTGCTCGAGAGCACGCAGCGGAACGGCGGCCAGGCCCATTTCTACATGGAGACCCAGGCCTGCATCGCGGAGCCCGCCGACCAGCGTCGGATGATCATTCACTCTTCCACGCAGAGCCCGATGGCGATGCACCAAACCACCGCCATGGCGCTGGGCGTGGAGTACCATCGCATCGACGTTCAGATCCCGCCCGTCGGCGGCGGCTTCGGCGGCAAGACCGAGCAGGCGCGCTTCGTGGTTGGCCCGACCGCGGTGGCCGCGCACGTGTTGAAGCGCCCCGTGCGCCTCGCCATGCGTCGGGAGGAAGACACCGCGCTGATCGGTAAGCGGCACGCCTACTACGGCCAATCTCAAATCGCCATCGATCGCGGGGAATTGCGCGCCGAAGATCGCGGCCTCTTGCGCGGCGTGTTCAGCAAAATGTGGGGCGATGGCGGCGCGTTCTACGATTGTTCGTTCATCGTCTCGAACTGCATTCAGCTGCGTGCCGACAATGCCTATCAGGTCACGCACTTCGAGAACCAGATCGACGTCTGCCGCACCAATACCTCACCGAGCACCGCCTTCCGCGCCTTCGGTGATGCCCAGTGCAAGAACATCCAGGAAAACGCGATCGACGATGCCGCGTTTTCGATCGGCATGTCGGCGGAGGACGTGCGTGAGAAGAACCTGTACCAACGCGGACAAGTGACGCCCTTCGGGCAGGCACTCTCGGACTGTTACATGCGTGAAGTTTGGGCCTACCTCAAACGGGTCTCGCACTACGAACAGAAGCGGCGCGACGTCGCCGACTACAACCGTGAAAATCGCTGGCGCAAGCGCGGGCTGGCGATGATTCCGGTGAAGTACGGCTCCGGTTACAACCTGGTGCAGCTCGAGCAAGCCAGCGCCTACATCACGGTGAACCAGGGCGACGGAAGCGTGATTGTCCACCAAGGCGGCGTGGAGATCGGGCAAGGGCTCACGACCCAAGTCCAACAGGTGGCTTCCTACGTGCTCAACGTGCCCATGGCGCTCATCTATGTCGAGAGCGTGAGCACGGGAGTGATGCCGAATGCCACCAGTACGGGCGGTTCCACGGGCACTCCGTACAACGCAGAGGTGGTCAAGCAGACCTGTCAGAAGCTGGCTGCACGGCTAAATGAGTTTGGCCAGCAAATGCGGCTCGAGCAGGGCGAGGACTGGTGCAAGCAGCAGCTGATCGACTTCTGGAACCACCCGGATACCGGCTGGGCCACGAAGGTCCCGAGCGGCGGTCCGGGCAGCAAGGACGTCTTGATCTGGCAGAAGCTCGTGAGTCTTGCCTATTCGAAGCGCGTCGAACTCAACTGTAGCTTCACGGCGAAAATCGAGGGCGGCACCACGCCCGTGCCGTGCATGACTTTCAAATCGCGAGAGCTTCAGCCAACGCTGCCCGGAATCAAGCCGGGCCCTGAAGTCCCGGTCACGGGCGCAGTGGACTCGTTCGTTGGCTTCACCTACTCCGCGGCTTGCTCGGTGGTCGAGCTCGACGTCCTGACCGGTGAGATCAAGATCTTGAGCGCCGACATCGTCTACGACATGGGTCGCAGCATGAATCCTGCGATCGACATTGGGCAGGTCGAGGGCGCTTTCATGCAAGGTGTGGGCTACTTCACGACCGAGAAGCTGGTCTTCGAAACGCACCACGAGGAAAAGGGGCGCCTCAACAGCGTCAACACTTGGGACTACAAGCCCCCCGCGTCGACTAGCGTCCCGCTCGAGCTGAACGTGCACCTCTTCCCGCGCGGGTCGGTGCCCAATATTCCAGAGAACCCGAACGACGTGTTCTCCGCCAAAGAGGTCGGCGAGCCGCCGCTGGTGCTCTCGAACACCGTGTTCTTTGCGATCAAGGCCGCGGTTCGCGCGTCCCGCCTGGAGCGCGGGCGGAGCGGTCTATTTCGCATGGACGCGCCCGCGACGGTGGAAGAGGTGCGGCGCGCCTGTGACGTCAGCATCGCTGATCTCGGTTGAGTTCGGCTTCGCAGCTACCGGTTCGAAGACAGACACAGGAGAGGGATCGTTCGATGAAGATTCGTCGCGCCAAGAGGGTCATGGCATTGGCTGGGCTTTTCACGCTGAGTGGGAGCTGCTCGCCCCGACCAGTGCCCAGCGTTGAGCCCGCTCCGAAGGACTCCGCGCCGAGTGCGCCGACCAGCGCTCCGATAGAGAAGCCCGGGGCTCGTTTTCCGGACTTCGGCTTCATGGTGAGCCCCGCCGAGTACCAGGCCAAGTACAAGGATCAGCCGGTCTTTCGGCTCAAGACCGACTTCCCGCGTGAAAAGCCCAGGCAGCTCCCGGCGTTTCTCGAGAAATTCGAGTTCAAGAAGGACGCCCTCGCTTATCTCGAGGCGGCTCGCGCCTACTCGTTCGACGGCAACCTTCCCAACTGGGATCCGTTCGCGAATACCAAAGCGAAGTGGTTTCACATCCCCTGGTTGCACCCGGATCTCGCGTCCTATCCACCCAATGGTGGCACCGAGGGTTTCCACGGCTTGATCAAGGAAGCTGGGCTCTCCCCGCTTCAGCTCGGACCGGATCTCAAGGGCAAGCCGGGCGACTACTCCATTTATGCGATCACGCTAGTGAACGATCTGGCGGGTTACACCCTCGGCCGCATGTGGGCCGATCCGGAGAAGCCCGACCCACGTGCTACCGACGCGCGCTTCGGCGGCGGGTTTCCGGTGGGTACGGTGTTCGCGAAGCTGCTCTTCACCGACGCGCCTCAGGGCACCGATAAGGTCGCTTATCTCGAGAATCCACTGCAGTGGGACGCGTACATCACCGAGAACTTCTCGCTCTCCACGAAGCGCTCGGTGACCAAGGTCAATTTATTGCAGATGGACATCGCCGTGCGCGACGCGCGCGCCGAAGCGCCAGGCCTCACCGGCTGGGTGTTTGGTACCTTCGTCTACAACGGTCAGCTCGCCAAGCCGAACAAGTTCGACAACCTCGTGCCGGTTGGCTTGATGTGGGGCAACGATCCCGAGGATCGAGTCAATACCACCACGCCTTTTCCGCCGACCAAGACTCAGGTCAACCCAAAGCTGAAGGAGAGCGTGATCTTCGACGGAAAGGACTTGCCGCCACAGCATCTCGGTTGGAACGGGCGGCTCAACGGACCCGCCGATCTGAACACCACGTCCTGCCTCTCCTGCCATATCACCGCGCAATACCCGCAGATCACGAGCCTCGTTCCAGACGGCGCGGTGCCGGACGGAGGCAAGCAGCCGCCGCAGCCGAAGAGCTGGGATGAATGGATGAAGTGGTTTCAGAACGTGCGTTGCGGCACATCGATGGATCCGCGTAGCTACTCGACCGATTTTTCGTTCCAGGTCGCCATCAGTCTGACCAACTTCTACAAGGCCAAGGAAATAGCGGGCCTGATGGCGGATCAGTATCGGACGCCGCAGGGGAATGCGGCGCCGGACGGGAATGCGGCGGGGACCGCTCGTCTCCTTTCGAACGCCGCTGCTACGCCCGTGGCCGACGCCAGCAAGGGCATCGACCTGGGCGTGATTCGCAAGCCGATCGCGCGCGATGGGCAGCAGAAATAACTGCTGAGCTGGAAGGAACACGCGTCATGAACGTTTCAGCGCTCGATGAAAGCGGTAAACCGGTCGACTTTTGGTTCGCCTACAAAGTGCCCAAGCTCTCGCAGGGCGCGGGCAGCCACAGCGCGATTGGCTACGAGTACGTCTACTATGATCCGAAGATCGGCAAGGTCACCGCCTCGCCGAATCTCATGAACGGCGGCAAGGGCGCGCTCGATCTGACCTTGAACTCGGTATTCGACAAGCCCGCGGCCACGACCGGCTGGATCCTCTACAACGACGAGATGCCGGCGAGCGCAAAGCATTCCGACGTTGGCAGCTTCGGTCATACCAAAGGCGTGCTCGCCTTCGACACAGCGACGAAGACCGCGCTCTGGCTCTTGCACTCTTGGCCCAAGTTCGCCGATCCGGGCGTGGCAACCATGCCCACGCCGATCTACGGCCAGACCTTCCTCTGCATTTCGCTCGACTTGGCGACCGCCAGCCAGATCGCCGCGCAAATGCAGGTTCACCAGCAGCCGCAGATCTATTTGCCGCGCCTGCCTGCGCAGCTGAAGAAGACCGATCCGCTGTACCTCCTTTCGCAGAAGTCGGATCCGAACGCCGCCGGCGATTCGGACGTTCTCGACTTCAAATCCAAAGGGGGCCTGCCGTTCAAGGTGATCGCCAAGAACCGAAATTGGAACAAGGACTTCTGGAATGATCTCGTGGGGCCCGCGCTCGGCGCGGACATGAACGTGGAGACCTGGATCCGCGGCAAGATCCCGCCAGTGCTCGACAGCGACGGCGTGCACAAGACCTTCGATGTGAAATTCATCGACCTGAGCCGGCTCGGGATGCCTTGGGCGTGGCCGGAGACTCACGATCACGCCAAATGGGGCATCACCACGAGCTCGGATTGGGTGTGCGTGGGCGACATCAATCGCATGATCTCGCAAGAGAAGCGCGGGGGCGGGACGATCGCGCTGCAGGATGAGGTGCTCTGGGCTGCGCTCTCGAAGACGGATCTGATCGTCGCACCACCCGGGCACACGCGAGGGGACGCGCGTGCGCTGATCAAGTCGACTCACCAGCCAGCGCCGAGCGCGAAGCCGCCGAGCGTGAAGGCGCCGAACGCGAAGCCGCCGAGCGTGAAGCCGACGCGGAAGCGGGCGAAATGAACCAATATCCCGAACCCAGCATTTCGAGAGTCTAAGTCGTGAGCTTTGGAACCCACTCGACAATATCGACTCCGACGGCATTCCATTCAAAGAGCGCGTGCCGGTCGAGAAGAACGGGCAAGCACGTGAACGATCTCCATCGCACCGTCAGTGCTCTGCTCGAAAAAAGACCGGCACTTCTGCGCCGGAATCGGGCGAGCTTCTGGAATTCATCCAGCGCTCGTACAGCGCCTTCTTTCGCCAACCCTCGCACAGCCTAGGACCCACAGATGACGTTTTCTCGACGCGAATTTTTGAAGACCAGCAGCCTGGTCGCGCTCAGCGCGGCGCCGCTTTCCGGCTGCTCAGATGACGATCCGAAGCCGCACGGCGAGGACGACGCGCTCCTCGACGTGAAGTTCGTCGACATCCCGCTCGGTGCGCGGACGGTGCGCGTGCGCACGTATGGCGGAGCGATCCCCGGACCCACCATCACCACCCGACCGGGCAACACGCTGCGCGTGCAGCTCAAAAACGGGCTGCCGGCCTACGACTCATCCAACTGGAACCCTGAGTTGATGAACGTGCCGCATCACCTCAACACCACCAACTTGCATGTTCATGGCCTCGAAGTCATCCCCCACCTGTTCGAGCCCCTAGGCACCTCCAATCCCGCGGCTCGGATGATCGCGATTGGGCCTGGCGAGGAGAAACTCTATACCTTCGAATTGCCAGCCAATCACCCGACCGGCCTTTATTGGTACCACCCGCACCACCACGGCTCGACCTCCGTGCAGGTGCTCAATGGCATGGCAGGACTCATCTTGGTCAAGGGAGCGATCGACGAGGTGCCGGAGATCGCTGCGGCGAAGGACTACCTGATCGCCATCCAAGACTTGGGCTTGTTCGAGCAGGCAGCGGAGCCGGGAGTGTGGATGTACGATCCTCCGCAGAACGCCATCTGGAGCACCTTCGGCGGCACGAGCACGTTCAACGACGAAGAGGGGATGTCCACCGGAGACGCACCGAGCGGCTTTTCCACGGGTGATTATCCGCTGCGACTCTTCCTCGTCAACGGCTCCCCGGTGTTCGAGGAGACGCACAACCAGACCACACCCGCGCAACCGATCGGCCAGCAGCTCGACGTCCCTCGCTTCAAGCTGCGACCCGGTGAGGTGGCGCGTTTCCGTGTGCTCAACGGCTGCAGCGACAACCTGATCCCGCTGATGGTGGAAGAGCACGACATGCACTGGATCGCCGTGGACGGCGTGAACTTCACGGCGCCGCGGCTCAGACCCTATGTGCCGAACGCGTCGGACAGTGACGCGCAAGTGCTGCTCCCTTCCGGCGGGCGCGCCGAATTTTTGATTCAGGCCATTGATACGCCGGGCGTCTACGCGGTCAAACAGATCTTCCAGAAGCAGCAATTCTTGGAGAGCGCCGAAAAGACGCTGTTCGAGCTCGAGATCAGCGGCGAGCCCATCTCGATGAAGCTGCCGAGCACGCTGCCCACGCCGACGCGCCACTACCCGTTGCTCACGCCCGAACAGGTATCGGTGAAACGCTCGGTGGTTTTCGGCATGGTTTTTCCGCCGGTCACCAACAAGCTGGTGGGCCTCGACTTCGAAATGAACGGCGTGGCCTATGACGAGACGACGGTCGAGTTCCAGCCAAAGCTCGGCGCGGTGGAAGAGTGGACCATCGACGACGAACAGCACTTAGCGCACGGCGAAATGGGCTCGCAGGAGGGGCACCCTTTTCATCTGCACACCAACTCATTCGAGGTCATTTCGATCGATGGCGTGCTGGTGGAGCCAGGAACCATCCAGGACACGGTCTGGGTGCCACACGCCCAGAAGGTCGTCATTCGGGTGAAGTTCGAAGAGTGGACCGGCAAGGACGTCTTCCACTGTCACATCCTGCCTCATGAAGACACCGGGATGATGCAGAACATACTGATCACGCGCTGACGAAAATCATCGAGCAATGGCCATGAGCACGAATCCATCTCTGTTCCGGAGCTTCGCCTGTTTCACGACCCTGAGCTTGCTCAGCGCGTGCCCGGCGCCGCCAGTCGTGAGCACCCCCGCCGCACCCGCGACAACTGCCGCTCCGCCCGTCGCGCCGCTGCCCACGCCGACGGCTTCAGCTGCGCCCGCTCCGAGCGCGGTGGCAACGCTGCGTGCGACGGCGGAGCTCGCGTTTCGCGACGCGGTGACCGCGCCACCCGCGGGCTGGACTGGACCGCGCTTCAAGCTGAGTCACGACTACCCCGCGGCGCGCCCGACCTGCGCGGCGCCCTGGCTAAAGCGAAAGGTCTCCTTCACCGATCGCAAGCAGATCTGGAGCGCCGCTTGGGCCGGCTACATTCAGGACATCGTCGACTACGTTCGTGAAGGGCAGGAGCCCAACCTCCCGGATGACGTCGGTTTTCGCTCCACGGTGGCCGGCGAGAGTCGCTGGTTTCACGTGCCATGGATGTCCTACGACGGCCAGCGTGGACGTGAGTTCGTGCATGGGCTGACCAACGAACTGTCGACGGCCGAGTCCACGTTCAAAGGCCCTGGCCGCGGCAAGGGCCTGCACCATTTGCCCGGAGCGAAGCGCGTCAACGGTCAAGATCCGCTGTTCGAGACCTGGTCGGTAGGCTTTTACAATCCGTGCGGGGCCTACAGCATCGGCCAGAGCTTCCCCGCCTCGGGCGAACCATCGACGTACACCGATCCCGCGTCGAAACGGCTTTTGGTGAGTGGCATGCCGTTCGCCGAAGGAACCGTCGTGGTGAAGATCCTAAACACCACTGCCGACCAGACCGTCGTGCCGTATCTCAAGGGCTCGACCAACTGGCAGGCGGATGGCCACAAGCAGCAAGGGGCGGGGGGCTTCGCGCAGTGTGAGCGCGCGATCACTCGTGTGCACCTGGTGCAGGTCGATCTCGCGGTCGTGGATACACGCTCCCCGACGCGCTGGGTGTACACCACGCTGTCGTATGACGGGAACTTGCCGGGCAAGACGGTCTGGGATCGCTTGAAGCCGATCGGTGTGCAGTGGGGGAGTGATCCTGGAACGTTTCCTGCTGTCGCAAAGGCGGCCAGCAAGCCCGTGTGGGAGACGCTGATCGCGCCTTTGCCCGTGCCTCAGCACTACGGTTGCGAGAAGCGGCTCGCAGGCATCGTCGATCAGCCGAACTCGAGCTGCGTGTCGTGCCACATGAGCGCGTACGCGGCCCCCGCCGGCGTGCTGCAAAAGCAGGGCGTCAATGTGCCGAACGTCTTCAATTTCGATGGCCTGTGCACCACTGCAAACCCGGCCAACGCGAGCTACTTCGCCGACTATGCGTACCCCGCGCAGGTCCCTGGGACGAACTTCGAGCATGCCATTCCACTCGACTCGTCCCTGCAGCTTCAGGTCGCGTTCCAGCAATACGCCGTTTACAAGCACCCCGAAGAGCCGCGCGTCTGTCCGAACGCGGGTGCGGCGCTCTGAATGAACCAAGGTCTGAGCCATGCGTGAGCTCCGTCAACTCGTGGACGCGGCGCGCCGCCTACGCGATGCTGGCGAGCCGTTCCTGATCTCGACCGTCGTGGCCGTGCAGGGCTCTGCGTACCGCGGCTGCGGAGCCCGCATGCTCAGCAGCGCGGAGCGCTGGGTTGCAGGCTCGGTGAGCGGAGGCTGCCTCGAGCGCGACGTGTTGCGGAAGGGCTTCTGGCACACGCGTGAGGCTCGCGCCGCGCTGGTGACCTACGATGAAACCAACCAAGAACGCGGCGGGACTGGCTGTCAGGGGCAGGTCGAGCTGCTCATCGAGCGCGCGCCCGCAGCAGAACAGGGCAGCGCTGAGCGACGCGCTCGCTGCGAGCCGCTCGCGCTGGCAGAGCGCTGCCTGCGTGACGAGACGAGCGCGGCAGTAGCCACGGTATTTCGCTCTAGGCGCGCTGCGGTAGAACCGGGGGATCGCCTCGCGTTCATCCAAGACGAGCGCCTCTCGAGCTTCGACGCCCCGTTGCTCGAACATGAGCTAGCGCTGGCCCTGAATTCGGCGCGCGAACACTCGGGCGGAGCGGAATTGACGCGCGGGTTCGTCAGCGCAGACGGAGACGTCGCTGCTTTGCTGGAAATCATCGCCGCGCCGCCGCATCTCTTCGTCTTCGGCGCGGGGCACGATAGCGCGGCGCTGGTCACGCTGGCAGAAGCCCTTGGCCTGAGCGTTACGGTCTGTGCCGAACAACCTCTCGACCCGGTGGCTCGCGACCGCTTCCGCGGGCAAGCTCGTTTGCTCGTGGGTTCGGCGCGAGAAGCGGCGGCAACGCTGGAGCGCTGCGCGCAACCGCTGGCCGTGGTCATGGCGCATCACTACGAACGCGATCGTGCAGCGCTCGCGGCGCTGGCGCAGAGTCGCGCGCGCTACGTCGGCGTGCTCGGGCCAGCGCTTCGGACCGAGCGAATGCTGAGCGATCTCGTCGAGTGCGGAGCGCTGGACGCCGCGGCCAGCGATGCATTGAAACAGGCGCGCCTGTACGCACCGGCCGGGCTCGACCTGGGCTCGCGCACGCCGCCCGAGGTGGCTCTATCAATCCTCGCAGAGCTCCAAAGCGTGCTCCGCGGCACGAGCGCACAGTCGTTGCGGCAAAAGTCGCGTCCAATTCACGATTGATGGGTGTTGCGAAATGGCAGTGTCGGATTCCGTGCGTCGTTGATTGATTGGAAATGATCGATATGACTATGTCGACGGTGCTTTGTTCGTGGCAGGTAATGGGGTAGTGTCTCGTCGGGATATGATGCGCAAGCGTTTGTGGGGCGTATTGAGCGGCATGGTCTTTCTGCCACCGGTCTTGCTCATGACCGGGTGTGAAGATGGCGATTCGCTGCCCGTGAAAGCGACGCCCGACGCAGGGGGGGCCGCGCAATCTCGAGCGATGGCCGCCACCGGCTTGGTCGCGGGAGGCGCCGTCATGCGCAGCTCTCGGTACCGGCTGATTGGCTCGATGACACCCGGTGTCGCGGACGGCACTGTCGGCGCCTCCCCGCACTTCGTTTTGCGATCGGGATTAGTCGGGGCGTCTCAATGAACCGTCAGCGTGAGGGCGCGAGCATGCATAGTCAGAGAGCCAAGGTGCGTTGTCGGTTGGGCGTGAAGGCCCGCTCGTTGGGCGTGGTGATCTGCGCAGTGTTGCTGTTCGCGCTAGGCAGCACGCGGGCAGCGAGCGCCGCAGCGCCCAATGTGTTGACGGAACAGGGGCGGCTGTTCGATGCCAGCGACATGCCAATCCAGGGCACGCTCACCTTCAACTTCACGCTCTATGACACTGCCACTGGGGACAACGTGTTGTGGACGGAAACGCTGCCGGATGTGCTGCTGAACGACGGCTATTTCTCGGTGCAGGTAGGCACCGTGACGCCGATCCCGGCGGCCGCATTCGACGGCTCGATTCGGTATTTGGGCATCGCGATTGGATCGGACGCCGAGATGTCCCCGCGCCAGGCGATCACCAGCGTTCCCTATGCGGTGATCGCTGACAACGCCACGGGCAACATCACCCCCAGCAGTGTCTCGATCAACGGTTCGCGTGTGATCGACGACAAGGGGCGGTGGGTCGGTCCGCCCGCAGGTCTGAGCGGTCCAGCGGGCCCTGGGGGCCCAGCGGGCCCTGCTGGCCCAACGGGCCCTGCCGGAGAGACTGGCGCAACCGGAGCGCCTGGGATCCCTGGAATACCTGGAGCACCGGGGCAATCGGTGGTTGGGCAATCCGAGCCGCCTGGTGCCAACTGCGCCGGTGGTGGCGTGAAGTTTACGTCGGCGTCGGGCGCCAACTATGCATGCAACGGCGATCCGGGCGGCTCGGTCGGCCCGATGGGCCCAATTGGACCCGCAGGACCAGCAGGGCCAGCAGGCGCTGCGGGCGAGTCCGTAGTCGGACAATCCGAGCCAGCCGGCGCCAACTGCGCAGCTGGCGGCGCGAAGTTGACGACCGCGTCGGGCACTACCTTCGTGTGCAACGGACTTGCCGGGCCAACGGGCACTGTAGGTCCTGCGGGCGCAGTGGGTCCTATCGGTGCAACGGGTGCCACAGGGCCTGAAGGGCCTGTGGGCGCAACGGGCGCAATCGGGCCTGCGGGCGTGATGGGTCCTATCGGTGCGACGGGGCCCGCGGGGCCTGTGGGTGCAACGGGCGCAATCGGGCCTGCGGGTGCGATGGGTCCTATCGGTGCAACGGGGCCTGTAGGGCCGGTGGGGCCTGTGGGTGCAACGGGCGCAATCGGGCCTGCGGGTGCAACCGGCTCTGCCGGGCAATCGGTGGTCGGGCAGTCCGAGCCGCCCGGCCCTAACTGCGCCACTGGTGGTGCGAAGCTGACGTCGGCTTCGGGAACTACATTCGTTTGTAACGGTGCCGCTGGGCCAGTGGGCGCGACGGGCCCAATCGGTGCAACCGGACCAATCGGCGCGACGGGCCCAATTGGTGCAACGGGACCAATCGGAGCAACGGGCCCAATCGGAGCAACGGGCCCAATCGGGGCAACTGGTGCAATCGGCGCG
>Ga0247760_1000385_pt1 | contig 49016 bp, 49 predicted proteins | sample UWRJL171409R4_FD_179936 | JGI IMG/M metagenome (GOLD analysis project Ga0247760, IMG submission 179936) | Plant litter microbial communities from Arlington Agricultural Research Station in Wisconsin, United States - UWRJ-L171-409R-4 | ecosystem: Environmental > Terrestrial > Plant litter >...
CAGTCGAGACGTAGTAGGTTGTTGGGCCCGGGATGTAGTTGATCACGGTGTCGGTCTCGGAGTAGCAGTCGCCGGTGACAACGTACGGGTCTGCGTACTCAGTCTCAACCTCCTCGATCCATTGCGTCTCCGTGGTGCCGGGGACCGTGCTGGTCACGCCGACGGTTACCGTGGGGGTTACGGTGATTACCACGGTGGTGGCGGATCCGCCGGCCGTGAGGTTGAATTCCCGCTGCACAACGAAGTTGTTCTCAGGAGATTGCACGACGATGGCCCAGCTGCCGTCATTCATGTCCGCGTAGGTGACCTCGCTGGGGGCGTGTTAGTTCCTTGGTCTGAATAAGAATCGTTTGCAAGGGGTAGCGTACCATGTTGAAACCTGCTCGACCTGGTCCAATGCCGCGTGGACGATGGAGCAGACGTAGCCGTACCCCTCGGGGGAGATGAGAATTGGCACGATATCGGCATCGAAGCAGCCTCCCTCAAACTGGGATGTGAAGCTGAACTTGCTCTCCGAGTACCCGTCGATGAGATATGAGCCTCCGTTGGTGTAGTCCAGCCCGTAGCAGTCGCAGTCACCCTGCGCCCCGGCGATGAGGCCGGCCAGCAGGGCTGCCCATATGGCGTTTGCGCGATACATCTTGGTCCCTTGCCACGTGGAGGCAGTCAAGGAGAGGACAAGACTTGACAGCGGCGGGCAACACGACGGTAGCAACGACGACGACGACACTACACTACGACGCTGCTGCCACGAGGAAGGGCCTGGGGTAAGTGGCACACATATAGGGAGCCAACACGAGATTTTCTTCCTCCCGGCAGCGACGGCTCAATGGCGACGGGGAAAACATTTCGCCCGCCCTTTTCTTCGCTTCCCAATGACCGGGTCATGGGGTTGAAGCGTGCAGCTGCGATTTTCACAAGTCTAATTAGATTAACGCGCGGGACGATATAAGGGGAGGGCTATTCAGCCTGCGCCAGATGGGGAGTATGCGCCGTGGGCCTGTGATGATGGATTGGCGTTTTTGGGACGTGAAGAGGGGCGACGGCGGTCAGGGAGGGATAGCTACCTTGGTACTGCAGTAAAAACCCCGTCTTGGCGCGCTTGATGCTGGCCCGGAAGTCCGACTATGTGTGCCTGCATGGTGACAGCATTTTGCACACTTTGTGGCAGACTTTGCTACTGTGGTGTTGCCTAACGTGCGGCGGAACGCGGGGAAAGGGGGGCGAGGGGTTGTCAACTGTTATTGCGAACGCCTATTCTTAGATGCAAACAAGCAACTGGGCTTGCGGGGTTATGGCCCGACAAATGCACAAGCCTAAGTGGTTCGTGACACGGCAGGAGGTACGAGAGTGGTGATAGTAGAATAGCCGCATACGCCAATCGACACTGGGGGATATATGACGGAAATTGACTGCACGCATTTTGCCTAAGCTGCGCGACCACCACAACTCGGGGCTGGATGTCGTGCTAGTAGCGCGATATTAATGCTGTTGTGGGTCACATATTGCTGTGGCGGTTTTGTGCGTCGTGGGAAATTGTCGATGGCATCGCGAGCGCTGGCGTTGTCTATTTGTGGGACTTTGGAATTGAGGGTCGCCCCCCACATGCGAAAAACCTGGTTTGAACTGAGGTGCCTGACCTCACGTGTTCCTGGATCGGGGTCTGACATGGCTTGATAAGTTGGGCCGAGAGGGTGTGAGCGACGACCGGTCTCGGCTTCATCTGAAATGACCGACGACAGCCCTGAGCTAAAGAGTGGCGGTGTCATATCTGGATCATACCTTACCTTATTTGCCTTGTGGCCTGGCAGAATCAGGCATCTACTTCATGGGCGTTGACGCAGCCATCCCATGGGCCCACTTCATCGTCTTCTCCTCACTTCTAGGCGGTGTCGCAGGAGAGGCAATCACCCGCAGGCGTTGAGCTTTGTGACACCTTCGCCGTCCGGCCTATTCACCGTCCAAACTTCCCTCTGTTAATTCTAGCCAATCATTGTCTCGATACCTGAGGTAATGATTCACTCGACCATTGTCACTGGGCAGATACATGCAGATACAGTTGAGCCAACTCATACCAAGCGGCGCCTGGTTCATGTCACCAGACCGTCTTGCCACCTTCTTGTCTGTCACTCACAGATGTAGACAATGGTGAATTAGATGAACTAGAATATATATACAGTTTTCCACGGGTTTGAGCGTGCTCAATTTCTGTTCTTCGTTTCTCCCTTTGCTAAAGCCGCTCGCCCAGGAATACCGTCTCCGGGTGCTGAACGGCGTGACGCCTCGCAAACTCCCTATCGCATTCGGCACAGGGCTTCCCCTATTCTTTTTCAAGAACAAAATGATCCCTCGCACTGTAAAGCAGATATACACCACCATCCTCTCTAGTCTTACGGCCGTATCGGGAGCTGGGGCTTGCCCTAACCAACCGGCATGTGTGCTCGGCAGCAGCCGTGATGTCGCAACCAGCAACCCCTTAAACCCCTTAAACCCAAGAGCAAATAACGACCCTGTAACCGTGATAGAAACAATCCACGAAGCCGATACCGTGACTGTCTTGATAAATTCGTATCCAACCACCTCCACATCGTCGGGGCACGATGAGTCGTACAGCAGCACTGTCACAGTCACCACCACCGACAGCGCCAGCACCGCTACGAGTACTATCAAGGTCAAGAAAGTCGTCACCGCCGTGCCTGCTGTGCTCGCCGTATCCCCCTCAATGACCACGGAAAATTCCACAAGTCTTGAGGAGATGACGGCACCCGAGGTCCCACCCGAATCCTGGAGTTCCCAGTTTCTCACTGCTAACAAAACAACCGCAACCTACTTCGTCTCGAACACTGCCAAGAAAACAAGAACTGCAACTGACTTCGTCATCCTCACCGTCATTGCCACCGCCAACTGTACAGCGGAAACAACATCGAAAGGGAGCAGTCCTCCTCCATTCATGGCGCCCACGCCGCCCAGTCAAATGTCTCCGTCAGCCACTGAGGGCTTCACCGTGCCATCGACCTATCCCCTTTCAGGTATTCTCTCATTCACGCCCTTCTTGCCTGCGGATAGCACGACGCTCCCTACTACCAGCAGCGATGTTGACATACCCGTCTCATCAACCGAGGAAATATCGACTACAGCGCCCTCTACCACCACCAGCCTCTCGGATACAGCTAAATCTTCCACAGAGGACACCACACTGGCATCGATAACAACGGTACCATTTGCAGTTCTCAGCAGTGTCCAAAACACAACGGCTCAATCCGCAGAGACGACATTGCCTACAACTGAACTTCCAATCATCAGCAACCCGGAGACGAAGCCGGTATCATCAATACCACCGACGATGAATAGCCCGAGCACGGCGATCCCCTCCACAAATAACGTGACGCTAACATTGTTAACGTCCCTAACAGTTTCAAGCTCCCCCAGCACAACCCTCCTATCCACAGGTGACAGCAGGTCAGGAGGGCCAACACCACCAGAAACCTCACCTTCCCCCGGCCCTACCCTACCGTCCACAGAGTCAACGCCAACAACCACAAGCACCACTACCAGCAGCGACCCAAGCACTATCACAACCAACAACCAACAATCAACCACCAGCCCTGCCACAACCAACCCTGCCACCGCCAACGACTTCAATATTCTTTCTACAGACAGTGATGGGCGGCACTGGACCTGCTGGACTGCAGGCTCGGCAACAGAGCCCTTCTGTGAGGTGTTCACCAAGACAGCTACCGTTCGCGACGCCAGTACGACTGAGACGCCCAACGGGGGTGTCAAAGTTGGTGATACTGTCTATCCAACGGGGCATGATGTGCATCTCTCCATTGACGAGTAGGATGGCTCTGGGGCCGGTTATGGGAATGTTTTGGCGACGCCGGGGCCGAGGCCGAATCTGAAGCCAATTGGGGGGTGATTTGGCCTGGTACCGGGGATGTTCGATGTCGGTATCTGTGGTTAGACGGCCTGAAGGGCCTGAGGCTCGAGGATTACAAAAGGAGACAGCAGTGCCTAGTTGCAAAGACTGAATAATCTAGAGGAAAGCGGTCGAGACCACCCTCACGGGCGGGGATTCAGGGGGCTTTGAGAGCCGTCTGACCGTAGATATGAGGAGCTGTCCGGTCAGTGTGTTAATATCTCCTCTTTTAGATTCGAGGTATATTCATTCAAATTTGTTGTAATGTATTATTTCTGCGGCCTATTTACTTATCCCTTGCTAATTCGTGACAACCCGATTTTAACGCCAACCGCTTAGACAGCCCACCCTCTGGACCAAGTCAACAAAGCACCGTCTATATTCCTGATGATATTACACACTGTCGCCCCACGAACACTCATCACCTCTTGGGGGCCTCAGTATGAGACACGTATTCCAAAGGAAGTTCCTCCTGCACCAGAATCACATTCCCATTCCGATCCATGGCAAACTTTGCATCGCCAACCTTCTTCGGAAGCGGGTTCGATCCATAGTCCGAGTGATCCACGATATGATCCAGCCCCTTCGGCCGTGTGACGCGCATAAATGTCGAGAACTTGCTGGAGTATGTCTGGCGGCCATTGAGCCAAATGGCTTGCAGCCCAAAGATTGTCGCCACCAAGGTGAGCCCCACGGCAACGGCATAAGTGATGAGTAGGTCCCGCGGGTTGTACTGGTACGAGGGAGGAAACGTAACCACTGTCGCCGAAACAGGAGAGGTCTGCTTGCTGTCGAGCCTAGATGGTAAAGCGTCAGTCTGCAAACCCAAAACGAGGATGTGTGTGTCGGAAGAAGGGGTACTCACACTAACTCATTTGCTGCAAAGGCGCTCAGCGTAATGTTACGAAACAACTCCTCCAGATCCCTCTGCATGGTTTCCATACCCTCCCACCTCACCTTCGTCAGCTTGAACGACGTTCCGTATGTTGTCACTTGCGGCCCGCCCCGCCCATGTTCCGCGCCGACAAAGATCTTTCCAAAGGCGTCCATAATAGACTGGTACGCCATGTGCTCGCCATCGGCCGGTAGCAATCCGGTCTTGGTGATGTTCGGCCTGGACAGCGCACGCAGTTTCTCCCCCAGTCGTACTTCAGAGAACTCGATACGTTGCGGAACATCATCGGAAAAGGAGAACACGGCCGTGTAGGTTGCGTTGTAGAGTTGGCACTGCGTCACATTGCGCCACCGGTTTGTCTCTTCCGGCGGGACAATCCCTTGTGCCGACATAAAGAAGAGCTTGGCTGAGTCGGGCGAGAGCATGTCTAGTGCGGGACTCGGAGGGGTGTTAAGATCCCACTGCTTCCCAGCAAGAAAGAGGACATTAGTGGTATCACCGGCCCAGCTGAGGAAACGGACGGTCCCGCCTGACCCGGTATTATTGACGGCCATAGCGCGGACGGCTTCAACGATTGTATCATTTGCCGGCGTACATTGTATGGCGGGGGCCGGGAAGGTAAGCTCGTATGTCATGTTGACGAAGCCATGTGGTATGGAGAGAATTGTACCCGATGTCGCTGAGGCAAAGGCGGTGCGACGGACGGCGGCCGAGGATTCTTGGAAGCCAAAGTCGCCGTTCGCGGGTAGGGTGGTGGCCCAGTTGGTAAGATTGTACGAGAGCTGGGGGACCTGGAGGAGTGTCGCGTTGGATGTGAAACGCGGGAGTACCACGAGCGTGCCGGGGGTGATGACTGCGACGATGGACAACAGCCATGCCACCATACCGATCAGAGCAAGTAGCGGCACCCGCACCCAGAGAGCCACATGTCGGAAACTGAAGACGTCAACCAGCGCGTTGGTTAGGGAGTCGATCTGTCGAATCCTAAACTCGTCCGTCTTGAGATGATACCACATCCTCTGTGAATAGGCGACACAAGCTGCGACGACGAGAAACGTCTTGGCGAGAAAAGCGAAGGCCGTGCCGATGCGAATCACCCACTCCTGGGGTATGGGGCTGGCATTCCAGTCCAAACCATCGCCGCCACTGACGAACGTGCCATCAAGACGTCGGTAGAACTGGTCGTGGCCGACGGCGAGCAGAATCCCCACTATGAGGGACACGATCATCCCCGTAGGTGTTGCCCATTGTGAACGCCGTTCGGTCATTTTTCCGTCACTGCTTTGAAGATGGTGAAATTGACGGGAAAGTCTCGGTCGCTCGCAAGCCAAGGAAGCGGGAGCGGGCCGGGACTTAAACGGTGAATTGGTGCTTCGGTTCCAATCACCTCGGACTCGGGAGTGCGTCGCGAGTGGAGGACTCGGCTTGGACACCAGGCAGCACCCCTGGCTGGTGGATCGTCAGGGGCGGGATCGGACTCCTAGTCTTGATGTACGCTGACCTGATTGGTTCCCATGCTGGCGTTGAGACCTTAGCCCCTGGACACAGCCGCCATGGATCAAATATCAGCGCTACCTGGGGCCCGCATTTCGCAACTGTCCAAAAACTACCAGTGAGCTCAAAAAACTAAGCCCTGTTCCTTCATATTAGGTAACCTTACCTAGGTAAAGCACTCGAGCTGTCTTAGCTCAATGGGTACCATGGCGTCTAGCCGTAGCTTCAGGTCGAGGGACTCAAAAACTTGTAGAAACAAATATACGCACGTCAACGTCGCGTCTGAGCGTGGGAGACTTCGCTGAACGTGATACTACACAGATGGTTAGAAGCTCGGACTTTCCAGAGATCAGGCATACGGGACGCACCTGATTTCAGACTCGGGGGTTAGCAAGCCCAGGTTAAGGAACAAGCGGTTTATTCCACCGACACACCTTGAGTTGATCCTACTAGGGAATATCATACACCCCCCTAATCTCCTTTGGTCCCACAGACCAAGGCAAAATGATTTTGTACCGCACATGCCATGCCAACACGGCCAGCGCACACAGCGCACACAACGCAACAACAAACAGCGAAGCCACCACAAAGCCATACGCAGCGTCCACAAAAGCCGACTGCTCAGCCAGCGGGCTCGTAGCAAGGCCAACCTGCATGGCTGAGAGTGCGAGCGAGAAGAAGACAAAAACCCCCAGCAGCCGCGCGATGTTGCGATCCCGAAACGAGCCGTTCCACATCGACGTTGGCATGAAGCCACGCATAGGGTTATCCGCACTGAGCCACAGCGACGGGACAAACTTGTAGATGTAGTTGACCCTACTCATTCGCAGCTCGCCATACCGGTACCTCTTACCAATGAGACTCCGCCCCTGTGACGCATCCAGATGGTCAAGAAAGGCAGCCACCAGTGAAGTCCAAGCGCGCCAGGTCAATCCCTCCGGAAGGAGGCGCATCTCGCGGGCCATGTCGAAATCAATCTTGTACGCCACCAGCCAGGTGTAAGATAGCAGGAGGCCACACGCGTCCGAGTATAAGGCGTGGTCGCAGCACAGGTGGTGCTCCCAGAAGTCGAACGAAAGAAGGTACTCGGGCAGGGGCTTGACAAAGACAACGGAGTAGTCTGAGATGAGGTGCTCGCTGGGATTCTCGGTGAGGACGACCTGGCGGCGCGCGACGGCGTGGCGGTGGAGCGAGCGCGCTTGGAGGAGGCGGTCGCGCGCGAACCAGAGGTACTTGTCGATGCGATTGATCCTCCACGGCTCGAGCTGGGATTGGAGAAACAAGCGCAGGTCTCGGGCCGGGCGGATGGACCTCCCTCGGGCCATGGCAGCGGCGGGGAGATTCGCGAGGCAGGTTTCCAAGGAAGTAATGTCGTGGTCTCGAGAGAAAGGTGGAGAAGGGTTCAGCACTTCGGGGCTCGATTGCGGTTTGCGCATGGTCAACATCTTCTGCGCGGTGGGTGTCTCGAGCCGCAAGGGCTCATCCGATGTCTCCATCTTGAGTGGCTGCACGGTTGTCGAGGAGAGGGATCGCACCCATGCATCGCTCCCCAGCGAAAACCAGGCGGCCAAGTCTTGAAATAGGCCAGCTTTTGGCTTCGCCTCGAATTGCTCCGGATGGTACCCTGGCAGGGGTGTCCCATTGTGGTTTAGCCCCATGCGCTAGTCCCAAAGAAGAATTTTGTATTCTTTCAACGGACGAAGGTCATGGGAAAGGGTGATGCCCCTCAGCCAGTGCGGGTGATGCCTTCTTACTATCAAAGCACGCTCACTTTTTTTTTTTTACTATAAGCCATCTTTCATTCTAAAGGGGCCCTCATGTATCCTCCAACGGCCATTCCCACTCAAATTAAGGCCTTTCACGATGCGGTCAGGGCCCTGGTGTAACAGGCCACATCAGGCCTTGATGCTCCAGAACACAACTGTGAAGATTCCCACAACACATTCGCACAAAGAGAAAAGACCTTTCCTTTTCTCCCGAGCGTTCAAAACGGCAGGAGATTCGAAGGCCTCAGATCAAAACAGCCAGCTACCACAGGACTCTTGATATTGCAACTCAGACCATAATACGGCCCAACCTAAGGCCGCTCCGTATTGAATCTGACAATAAGGCGAGGGGGAATTAACCCACACCGGGCTGTTCTAGCTGGCGCGGAGTAAGACGACGTCGAAAGCTTCTCAGCTTGACGAAGGTAGATTTTCAGATGTAAGTTTATTGGTATAAAGCCTGGCACACCCCGTTGTGCTCAAGAGCTTTCTTTGCAATAAAACTTGAATCATTCATCACAACATACCTAGCATCTTTGAAATGAAGATCCTCTCGATTATACTTCTTTTCTCTTCCCCCGCCCTTGCAGCCGTAATGCCAGTCTCAGACAACCTGCCCTCCGCTTTGAAAGGTACCTACATGTACCGAGATCTCACCCAGTTTCTGCAGACGGACAGACTTACAGCAGAATTTGCTGACTTTTCCTTCGACGAGATACAGCCCGGTCTTGCCCCGGTCCAGCGGAGGCTGCTTGCGAGCAGTCGTGTCGGGGCAGTTACAATTGCAACAGCTGCAATAGCAATCCGAGCTGCGAAGCGGCGTGTTGGGCGGCCACTCAGAGGTGTTACAACTGCTGCGGAGATGACTGCACGACATGCTAGGTTATTAGGCGTTTAGTTTCAGTTATTCCCGGCTCATGGAAGGTTGAGACAGATTATGAGGGGTATTCAGAATAGGAAGGAGGCACTAGCCGCCCCTATTCCAGTCATTTTAGGCACCCAATGAAAGATGCTGCACCGCCCCCAAGGGGCATCGGGTTGCAATCAGCTTTGACACATTCCTTGCTTTGCCGTTGATAGAATTGCTACTAGGACAGTACGAAGACGCCTGCTGCACTGGGCCAACAGTAAGGTAGCTAGGGTCGCCCCTTTCCTAGACGGGCGCTTTCAGGCTGATTTCCCCACGCTCAACATGGCCTGCCTACCGAGCTCCTTATTATCAGATCAATGCCCATCACTGTTCCTAAGAATCGCCAAACAGAACATTCTATCTTGTCCGTTTATCACTCATCAGGTCAGCATGGACACCCCCACAGCCGCCCATCGTGTTTGATGCGACATCCTCGTCGCTAATTAAGGCTGAACTAGATAAGGTCACGTTTGACAACACAATTCGCTACATCATCGACGACGAGAAGGTGAGAATTTCCAATGCCAGGCTACTCCGATTCTATGCCTCCACTTCCCGGTCCAAGGAGCTCCGCGAAGCAAGCAATGCCGCCACGACTTTGTTGAACAACATCGACGTTGAGCTGCTCTCGCGCGTTGATGTGTTCGCTCTTGTTGATATCGTGGCGCGTAGCATCGACAATAGCCCACCATCTGAACTGGACGACGAATCTAGATACTATGTTCAAAAGCTCCATCGGGCCATGCGCGTGAATGGCTGCGGTATTTCCGATCCTAACACCAAGGAGAGTTTCGACTATACCAACAAGCGCGCGAAGGAGCTGACCCGACCCGACAGTGCCTCGAGAACCACGAGAAAAACAAACACGGCATCTGGCTTACACCAGAGGAGCTGGAAGGAGTTCCGCAGGATTTACTGGATAAACTACCGAAAGGGGACGGCGAAAACAGCGGCAAGCTCTGGGTGAAGTCCAAACCCCCAAGCCCGAGCAGAGCTTTGCGGCTTCGGGGCCCTGAGAAAGGCTTGTGGGATTTGTGCAAGGACTGGGAGTCCCGGCAAGGCCTATTCAGTGCCCTATATTGCCGCTAAGGTATACATAAAGCGGCTTCCCCCCTTCCTCCGAGCCCGCCATCCATTTCCATCCCCTGGCTCGTAACTCTGAGGTAGGTCTTGGGATAGACGACCATGCGGCAGGCCAAATGCGCCGGCTTAAAAATAATGAATGGACATCAAGCCCAAACATTCCGATCCGGAATCTTGGTCTCCGACACGCGATGGACCACCGTTGGCGTGACAACAAACTCCCTCTTGCCATCCGCAAACTGGCATTTAACCCCATGCCTCGTGACACCCCCTCCGGTCACGGGTCCCGGAAGCTCCCACATACAGTCAAGAGAGAGATAGCCATTCCATGTGCCGTTGAAGACAAGGGGTTTGTCGAGGTTCTTGTCATCGCAGTACCACGAGTGATTCAACTCCATATACCCAGTCGAGATGTCGAAGCGCAAATTCCAGTCCAAGGCGTTGTAGAACTTCCATCCAGCAGCCCAACCCTTTCCAAAGTCGCTGTGCTTGACTAGCCTCAGCGGATCAAATGTCCTCATCCCCGGCGTCATGACTCCGATCCAATCGAAAATATCCTCACGAACTCCGACATGGCGAATGATGCCGTCTTTGCTGGCCATGGTGGGAGGGAACCCGGCGAGTGCAGAGTTGTTCAGCTCGAAGGTGAACCACGTCGACATGACCTCTGGCATATCACTGAAGAGACCGAACCAGTCCGTCTGGGCGAAAAAATCCATCCCCTCGCTCATCTGCAACGTCCACTTGACCGGGCCACGGCCAAGAGACGCTACCGTGCAGCTCCAGACCTCAGGACGCGGCTCCGGTTCCGTAAACTCCCCGGTGGGGAGACGCACAACGTCAATGTCATCGAGAGGGATCTTAAGCGGTCCCCCAGGCCTGTTGTCATAACCATCCCGGTCCCCAAGCGTGCACCATTGCGTGGAGAAGACGTAGTCGCACGAATCACCCGTGATAACGGGGTTCCTCGGACACGGCATGCCCGACACACTGTTACTACCGTTTCCGCAAAAGATACCACTATATGGATTCCATCCTGCAAGATGAGGTGCGACTCCCGACGCCGTGATCTGGTAGGGCGTGAGTCCGTCATCCGAGTTACAGTACCACGTCTGGTTGATCCGCAGTTGTCCGGCCTGGGCACCGAATTGAATCCATGTCTCAATGTTCCGCTGCAGCAGGGACCCGTGGTCCTCCTGGCTGCTTGCCCTGTCTCGGAAACACGGCCACCACTTGGCTGTTTGGCCGTCAAGTTCACGGTCGTTGAAGGCACAGGATGCGACGGAGTTTGCGGCGCGGTTCAGGACTTGGACGACAAGCGTGCGGTTGTACGTATAGGGGCCCGACTCGATCTTGGTTACGTTACCAAAATGCATCGTCTCCATGGCAGTTGTGGCCTGCCACATGAAACGGGTGATGGCCAGTGGAGAGTTGTACTCAGTCGTGAGTTGTGAGTTGGCGAGGCAGTTCGGTGTGGAGATACCTTCGGGGGCCTGGAACTTGGTCGAAGGAGAGAGGGAGCCAGGAGAGGTGAGCCGTCCGTCAATTCTGAAAGGGGTGTCGAGTATGCAAAGCCGAGAGGAGCAGTGAAGCGGAAGGGCGACTTGGTGTCCATTGGAGGCTGCGCTCTGCGCAGAAAAGTTCGTTCTGATCAATCCCGCTGGTGTCATTGTCTGCCGGTTTGGATTAGGGGTCGACTTCAGTAAGGGTCAACTTACGAGTATGTGCCGGCCGTGTCGCCGCACACCCAGCGTTGCTCGATACTCACGGTCTTGGCCACGGTGTTGAAGCGCAACAGAAACGTACTGTCACTGTGCAATGGATCGGGCACCTCTGGAGCACATACCGGGATCATGGTGTTGTTGGAATATTCCGCAACGCCGACTCCTTGCCCCCATTGACAGCGCACGCACACGCCTGTCACTCGACTTGTCAGGCTTATGTTGAGGCTCGCCGTAGCGGCAGGATTGTCCCATGATCTTGGATCTTGGTAGGTAAAATCGTGTATGGTCCAGTAGAGGTACGTGAAGGATACGTCGCTGCAGTCTCGCGAAGGAGGCGGGCTGATTCCTCCGGTTACAGGCGGGAGTGTTGGGCGGGGCTCCAGGTGGTGTGTTCCAGGAAACAGCGTCCCTCGGGGTATCCATTGCGCTTTTACCATCGCAGGCTGCGTCACGTTACAGGGTACTGTCGAGCCCCGTTTGCCTGTTTCCGGGCACTTGATGTCCAGGAAGACATCGGCGCGGGCTTGGTACGACTCCCTAGGGAATGTCAATTCCAAGGCCACTTACGATCAAATTTCTGCTGGGAGACTCACGGATACGACCCATTCACAACATCGCACCACCAATACTGTGCAATACGAACTGGATTCTGCAGCGATCTGTTCCGCAGCAACGCCTTGCTGTCAAGATTCAATAGCGTCGCGATGCGTGATTCGAAAGGAGCTGCCGTACCCGTCGCAGGGTCCACGCAATTCGCCCATCCCCAGTCGTTGTATTTGGACCCATATCCGCGTCTTTCGTTTCGCCCCCAACTACACGACAGCGAGTAGTTGTTGGCTACATCGCGCACCGTAAAATTGAAGGTGCCGCCAAAATTCTCGCTGACGCGGTTGTCGTCGCCGCCGTAATCACGCTCAAATGTCTTTATCACGCTGATGTCGCTGAGGGCATACAGTGGCGGTTGGAAGGCCGCGCTTAAGCATGGGTTTTGCGCAACGGCTGAGATGTTATTGAAGAACATGATTCCTGTGATGCATGATGCTGGTGTCTTTTACCATCGTCTATGTGGTAGGGACGCTCGAAGCAATTAACCTCTTTTCCTCATCTAGCTCCGAAAGTGGAAGCGGGAACGAATATCGGGGTGTGCCGAACTGGATAAAATGCCAGGATATTGCACACAATAAGACCGGGAAGATTGCAGATTGGAAGGGCCAGGTTGAGGTTACATGGGCGTAATTGTAGTGGTGCCCAAATTGTACTGAAAATGCACACGAACTTTATTCCCAACTGAAGATACAGTGCATCCTCGTAATCTCTGTGATGTTACCGATTGGCAGGCTCGGACTTGTGCGAATATGTGATCAATACGTATCATTACGACATTGGCAGGAGAAGGAATCCAAGCAGTTAGGTAATGATGCAACCAATACAAAAGAAACCATCAACTCAGTTAGTCATGCGCCACGCTCCGCTGGTATTTGCAAGACTGACTGAAAAGGGGCCTCTGAGGCTGTGTGGCGGCGGTGTATGGGATCACCCTAGCTCAGGACAAATCAGCCACAGCTCACCCCAGCTCAGGACTACGAATGAAAAGGAAATTTCCTGTTGCCCGGATTACCAGGTTGCCGGCTTGATAGTTTGGGGGTTGACGAGTTTGACGGCACAATTGAGGCAGCCCCAGGACCAGGTTGAAGTTCGAGTAGGGCGGGACGCCGCTAGAGCGCAAGCTCTCCATCCGGGTGTTCGACTAAGCTAACGCGATACCGAAATGAAAGTTTGTTTCTATCAATTCTCGATTGGATGGCGTCGGACGTCCCTTGGAAAGGCATTGGCCACGTACCTGGGTGAAGCCTTGGCGCACACCCGCGCACTATTCGTTACTCCCTCCCCGTATATCGCAAATACCTTCCAGAAGGAAAGAAAGAGCGGGACGTAATGGCCGGGAAAGTGCTGATATGGCGAGTCTTGCCAAACCCAAAGTGCATACTTTGCGTCAGCCGTCCACCAGACTCTAAATCTCTGCCGGCCAACACCAGTCGAGCGATTGGGTTCATACTTCGGCCCGCAAGATGGACGCCACCACGACGCTGATCTGCACACCAACCCACGAGCACAGGCGGGTTATATCCTTAAATACCCCTCCTCATCTTTCCCAAAACAACCACAGGCGCAACCAAAGTGAGCCACCCGCCATGGCATCCACCATAACTGAAGCCGCCGAAACGACGAGCGCGCCCGACAACGAGCATGAGTACTTCGGTGGCTACTACGATGCCCTCGATCCCATCAGCATATCTTTTCATGGCCTTGACGGTAGTGTACACATTGGGAATGCCGAACCGGAAGTGTTTGCAACTGCCAGGCGCTACCTTCGAGATAAGTTCGGGGTCACAGTTGTCCACGTCCTCGGCCATTGGCTCGTACTTGGATGTGAGCCGTCTGTTCCCAGCGGCAGGATGCCCGGGATGGCCGGCGGCTACCTGGCTATCTGGAGGCCAGCGACTGATATGAGCTTCAACCCGTTTGTTGGAGAGGAAGGCGAGCTATACAACGAGGCAGAAGAGGACGACGAAGAAGTTGTGGACGAGAGTATATTGTCACGCTTTAATCCATACACCATCCCCACCGCCGAGGCCATTACCGGCTTGGCTACACTCTTCCCCGAGTGCAACGCACTAACATTTATCATCGACACTATCGTCGTCGAGTACCCTGCGACAGATGAACTATCCTTTCAAAAGCGACTCCAGCACCTCCCCGCGTACCTACCCGGGGCGGACTTCAATGTTCGATACCATAATGGAGCCCTCCCGAACACACCGCAAAGACGGCGTTCGTGTAGACCTCGGCCAGAACTTGAAGAGGAATCTCGAACGTCAGATGAGACAAACTACGTGTCCCAGGATGGCAAATTCTACCCAGGCTGTATGATCTCATCCACTACCCCCGACGGTACGGTATACTCTTCGGTATCAGCCGGTGTCCTGCTGTTTAACAGAGACAACACGAGGCTTACGTGTTCGTGGCATAGCTGGGAGGACCATGCAAAGAAGTATCCAGCCCTGCTTGGAGAAGATGACGACGAGGCACGCCGGGTGTTCACCATTGTCCAAGGTGAACCTGGTATCAGGGTCGGCCACGTGGTGCGGCGCGTAGGCGACACAGACGTCGCCTTGGCGTCCCTCGACAAGGGAATCATCTTCGAGAATACGTTTATGGACATCCAGGCCTGCGCAAAGCGGCTTGTCCACACTGGCGCCATCCACGCCAATGACATATACCTCATTGATGGGTTCACGACCGGCCGGCAAAGGCTTCCGGGGTTGGGCGCACGGTTTGAGTTGGACAGGGGTCCCATCCACCCAACCCTGGTATCGCCGAATGGCGAGCAATCACTATTGCCGCTTCCAGGGACATATGTTTCGGCGGTCCAAGGTGTATGTGCGACCATGGACGACGTCCAAACCAAACCGCCATACATTCGTGGTAGGGCCTGTGGGGCGGTATTAGTGCGGGTTCGCGATGGGATGAACCGGACACGAGGACAAAAGGAGATGCTCGATCGTGGGGAAGTCTGCGGAATATTTCACTACGCCGACCTGACACCGAGGAATCGAGAATCGGCCAAGCAATACCTGGCATACACCGAGGTTTTCGACACCCTCATTGATGAAGGATGGCGCGTTGTGCCAGCCCCCGGCCAAGAAGTGCACGGCAATGTGCGAATTTCGACCGACTCCCCGGCTGGATCGATGGGGGGAAATTCTCGGCGTGCGGGATTGAGAAGCCAAAGCGGCGCGTCGACACTAGCGTCCTGTGGATGAGCCGGGGCTGACCCAGGGCTGAGCCCCCGATCAGCCCAGGGCGACCCATCGGCTTTTGGCCTGAGGCGGTACTTCTACCTTGGGAGTTGAACCTGAAGTACAATAGCAGCTACTGAATTAATTGAATTCCAGGAGTGGGGCACCGCTCCTGCCATTTATAAGCCAGTTCTTCTGTTTGCGGACCAGACCACATGCGCGGGTTTGTGAGCCTTTTCAGGTTACCTTCCTCACCGGTTTCCTTTCGACGGTTTACTTCTTCCTCTAATCCTCGTTTATTTAATCCTCCTTATAACCAGTCGATAGTCCCTAGTCTTCGTTCACACCATATTCACACCAGCTCCACAATGTCCATCCCATCCTCCCAGCACCACTCTGGACTCGCGCGACAACTGAGCTCCAAGGCTGACCTCACTCAGCAACAAGACCCACCAACTTCATGGATCAACAAAGAACCCGATTGACTATCTATGTCTACGTCCCCTTCACGACAAATCAGCTGCTCTAATTCCTTGCCAGCTTCAGGTCATTCCAAAGAAAGGGCCCCGCTTTGTCGTGTGGCTTGGGCGAATTATTAACTCTTTGGCCAAGGATTCAGGAGTGCAGTGCTGTCGCAGATCTGCTGCGGTTGGTGCCGAACCCCACACTCATTCGCAGCAAAACACCAGGGGAGCAAAACACGAAGGATGAAGATCCCTGCCATGGCGAGCTTGGCAGTGCCTTTACAAGTACAGGGCTGAGCCAAAAGCGCCCAAATCCCGGTACCAAGTTGCCGCCGTTACACTCATTGCCAGGCAGACGCCAAAATGGCCAGGTACTTTTCTCAAAGCATCCCCACATGCGGATCCCCCTTTCTCGCGACCTTGACCGCGAACAAACCCTCCGCAACCCACATTCATGGCATCAATACTTCGCCTTGAGCCGACACCAGAGTCTCTCCAGCTTCTCGACGCAAAGAAGAAGATGCCAAAGAGGACAGGCAATGGAGCGAATCGACAAAACGCACGAAATGGCTGGCAGAGGCTCCAGTCATCTGTGCCCTCGAATCTCTACCTCTGTCGTGGATTTTTGATTGGAATGGCAATTCTCTTCGTGTCTTTCATAATCGCACTTGAAATCTTGAACTTTCTTTCCAACCGCGACCAAGGTTTTGTCTCTGCAGCGTTGGGAAACCACTATCTCTGGACATATGGCCCAGTCTTTGGTAAGTTCAGGGAGTTTTGCGCCCTTTTGCTGGCAAGGAATGGCATTTGTCTAACAGAGTGTAGTTCTCAGCGCAGTTGCTGGTGTTTGGGGTCAGCTCGAGCACCGAGTTCAACAAGTTTTGCCCTGGATGGAGCTCCAACGACAACCCCTTCCCGCCAAGAGCAGTCTTCTCATCAACTACGTCTCCCCGTGGAGTATTGTTTCTCTGTTCCGGTCGTTGGCGGCTCGTCACTTTCCTGTCTCCATTGCCATTTCAGGCGGTTTCATCTTGAAGATTGCAATCATTGCGTCAACGGGTCTTTTCGCTCTCGAAGAGGTCCACCTCACGACTGGGGCTGATTTCTCCATCTCCGATAAATTTAATCTCACGCTCGGGGAGAACATATATGAGTGGCCTCTCATTGACGCCGGAATGTCTCTCTGGGCCATATCGACGGGAAGCCTCGGATACCCGGAAGCAGCGGTACCCGAATACGCAAGCTTGTCGTTCACATCCGACGAGTCCAAATACTCGGGAACCAACGTCAATCTCACGGCCGGCGTGCCTACTTTCCGATCTGAAATTGATTGCACGCCATTCGTGTGGGCGTTCGATACCAAAAAGATGAGCAATAGGAACTCTTCGTTGGCTGATATCCTACCTCAAGAAGACTTTAGCCGACTTTCGACATTTTACGCCTTCGTGCCAATAGCGTCAAACGAAAACCCCGAGTCTTGGCCCCATTTGACAAACGTTTCTTATGTATATCTTAACAATACTTTCCTCGTGGACTACGACCATCCTAGAGCGAACAATACCCCCTATCGAAGCAATACAGCCCATGTATTTACAAGCGTTCTTGTGGACTGGCAAAACGGACGATCCACCGCAACGGCGCTACTCTGCAGCCCACGATACTCGGTAGCAAGGCGACAGGTCACAACGAGCATGCGGGGCGAGGTCCTTGCAGTGGCAGAAACCGTCCTTGACGTTATGGATCAGCTGTTGCCCCCTAAATCAGTCTTGACATCCCGAATCTTGAATTCCGTCATGGGACTGGGCTTGCAGATCTCCTCCGACAACTTCTGGATTGACATGATGAATCTTACGACTCCCCAAGTCGCTCTCCAGACATTCGTGGAACCAGATGTGTTGACCGCCGCGTTCCAGACGACATTCGAAGCAATATCAGTACTAGCAATCACAAGAGACCGAACATCTGTCCCGGACACAGACAGGGAAATTGTTCAGGGCCTGATCACTGCCAAAGTTACCCGCCTTGTAATTCCGCCTCTTGCGTTGAGAGTCGTTGAGGCTCTTCTTTGTTTACTAGTATTGGCATCACTCTCACTCTGTCTCTTTCAATTCAGACCGCTTTACCAGCAGGTACCGTCTCTCCTCGCAACAGCTGCGGCACTGGCCAGCAACTCCGAGCTAGAGCAGGCACTATCCAGGGACCCAATTCCGAGACTAGAGACACTGGCCCGAGGCCTAGACCGCTCTCTATTGCACTCAACCCCGGAACCTGTTTCGGTTCAAACTGAGGTTGACCATGTCCGGTCGAGAACCACCGACGGCACAGCGCACAAGAACAGAGAATTATCACCCGAGACTGAACAAATCACATTCTGGTGGCTACCCACAGCTGCAAGCACAGTATTCAGGGCTGTGGTATTCATCAATACGCTTGGCTTCGTCGCTATTTTGGAAGCGCTCTATCAGCTCTCTGACAAGAACAAGGGGCTCACCGACGTCGATACAACCACCTACATCCGTTACGTTTGGCTGTTCCTTCCAGCAGCCCTCACATCCGCTCTGGGGCTTGCTTATGTCGCAATGGATAAAGCAACGCGCACTATTCATCCTTTCTCAGAACTTTGTGCACAAAAGAATAACAACCTAGACACCTTGGTATTCGACCCCAACGCCAGTGTCGCTCCGGTCGCATTCATACAAGCACTCCGTCGACACCGATTTGGGTTATCGGCCATTACCGCCACATCAATGCTTGGTGCTATCCTGACTATCGTCGCAAGCGGTTTGTACTCAACAGTGCCAGCTCAACTTCTGCAGAAGGAGGCACTTGCTTCCGGGACGTGGTTTGACATTGAATCACCACGATTCCCATCTTCCTCAAGAAGTTCAAGCGGTATATCAGAAGAAATGTACAACCAGGCTATTCAGTTCTACAATCTCTCACGCCCAGCGGGGACATCCCACGAATTTGCGTTCGGCACACCACACCGATCCTGGCTAACGGGAAAGAAGCCGTCCTCAAAGCTCACTGGCATAATCCCCGCGACGCGGGCGCAGGCTAATTGCTCCCTTTATGACTACCGGGAAACCTTCGGCACCAACTCTATCGCCAGTCGCAATTGGGACATTTATGTCACGCCACCTCCTGGCTGTACCCCCGGGCCGAACGACAGGCGCACCAACGGCAGCTGGATCCAACTTGGCCAGCCCGCCGGCAGAGTCCCCAACGAGGGTCTCTTCGGCTTCGTATCCCTCCTCCAATGGAATCTCATCCCCGCGGCCTTCAACAGCGACGGCTCATACTCCCCCGCCAACCGCGAGCCCTACACAGTTTGCAACGACAGTACCCAGCATCTATTCATGGTCTATGGAAACCAGCTCGCGAACACGACCCGTGATCTCATCGTCCTCCACTGTCTCCCCTTTGTCGAGGCAGTCGACGTCGAAGCAACCTTTTCCCTCCCCTCCTTCCTCATCGACACCACTTCCCCTCTCCCAAAGGTCGTCGGCACGCCCCGTCCCTGGAGTGTCAGCAACAAAGCCAACAACTCAATCGCCCTGCCCGACCCGACGTCTAGTTCCGCCGGCGGCAAGAATTGGGACTCCTTCTTCATGACCGTGACGCGCGGGGTCGATGGTGTCCCACCCGAGGAACTTTTCGGGCGGTCTAACGTGGACAAGATGATCAAGCGTGTCAACAATCTCTACCAAGACCTTGCGGCCATAACACTGCATATGAATTACCGCGTTGATAGCATCTTTGATACTGATAGCAGAACCGCGTACGACACCCGGGGACGTCCCGTGCCAGGGACCATTGATGGTACGATATCCACGCCAATTGAAGGAGTGTCCCGGCTTATACAGCGGGGACCGTCGACACGGGTTCTAGAGGGATTGTTACTTTGTCTTGCGATTTGCGCGGGGTTGTCGTTCTGGCTGGTGGGGAAGACGAGGGTACTTCCGAGTGATCCTGGGTCGATCGCGGCGCAGATGGGGTTGTTTGCGGGGAGTGAGATTGTTTCGAGGATGAGGAGAGTTGGTGACGGGGGTAAGGGGTTGGAAGGTGAGACGCTTGGGTTGGGTTGGTGGGGTGATGGGGAAGAAGGGGAGGGAGCAGGGAAGGTTAGGCGGAGGCGGTATGGTATTGATGTTGTGGCGAAGGAGCCAATATGAAGGGGACAATGACGAGATGATACCTTGTAGGTTAGCGCAGATAGCAAGATTGATTTACCCATGTTAATATCTCACAACGCTTTTGACGAGCACGAACAAAGAGTTACATGAGCCAATGTCCCTCGCGCCCAGTATTTGGGAGAACCTCAGACCCCTAGCAGTACGTTGCGGAAGTCACACCCACTTCACCATTCGAAATTGAAACTACTTATGCCCCGCCTGTACAGTAGAGATTGCAGTCTCGCCAACCTAAGACGGCGAGCACAAGCAAGACCTACACGACTCTGCTGGCAGCTGAATAGCGGATACAGAGGGTTAGAATAAATATAAAGAAAAAAGAATTCAGAGCTACTGGTTGAGGATTCGAACGGTGAACTTCCAAAAACAGACGTTGGGTTCATCATTCGTATTCCTTGAAAGCCGGGTCCGCAGCGAGGTCGTCCGACACTCCAACTACACCACAAGTGACCTTAGGTGTTCTGTTGGAATTAGGAACTGGGAAACTCCCCCATATACACGCCACTGCTTTCACCCCCTCTCCCTCCCTCAGGGCCCAGTTTCTGGAGTGGGTATCCCGAAGCTTCTACGGTCGATTCTGAAGGCCTACGTCGTTACCGTTGGCCACGCGAAGATTTCCTGCCACGGGTAGCAGACAGACCCCCTCTTTAGTCCGAGTCTTCGTACCTACTTTCAAGAGGCATGTGATTTTGATGCCTTAGGCACTTCACCACGGTCTTTCCTTCCCCAGCAGTCGGCCTTGGCAGCACTCCTCCTCGCACGCTCCCTCCCTCCCTCAACAGAATGCCATCTTTGCGACTCTTGGTCATTCTGGACCAATTTAAACTAGCCGACTGGTCGATGCTCGAGACGTTCCTGACGGCGACAGCGAGTAGGATTCTGCTCAATTGGCCACTGAAGAGCTGGAACTCTGCCATGAGCGTCGCGGGCTGCTTGCTCGTGGACTGCACACATGGCCCACCTCTTACTCATTGATAGTGCGTCTTCGAAGCCGATGCTTCGAAGTGTAAAGCCTACATCAATCACAAGCGCGCCTGCTCCAAACCAGTACCCACACCCCCGAGACCTCCCAAGACGGTACCCCTGGATGCTCTGGTGGGCTTTCTGTGGCTGCTTCCCTGAGAGACGAACTTGGTATACCTGGCCGCCGAATACGGCGATCCCGTCATCCTCGACGCCGTAATTTATGCGCGGGGACGTAGCGCCCTGAGTGCCAAGGACGAGCTTAGTCGAACCCCGCTGGATATTACGAAGGAAAAGAAACATGGGATGGTCGAGAAGTATCTAGGTCAAAATGGGGGAATGGGCAACAGCGGGACCGCGGACGTCGGCGATCAGGGAAACACTTTTCCCGAGACATATCTTTTGCCGTTGCTACCAAAGGGTCCCGGGACTACAGCCCAAGTAGGAGTTTCCCGCAAATTCACCTCCATTCGTGGAGGCTGGGCCTCCGAATCTGGACGTAAGGGTTGCTGATTCTGGAGCAAATTTTGCGCAACAATATCCGCCTAGCTAGATGCACTCCCCGATCGAGCCTCGCTCCCCTCCAACCTGTAGACAAAAACAAAAAAAAATAAAGATTAGAAACTCATTTAAAGCCGGCGCTTACCACTGTATTGTGCAAAAAAGAACCCCTTTGTGACGACCCTGCAGGCAGTTACTTGGGCCGGGGCGACCGGACGACGCGCCACACCTCACGTACGGGCTGGAGGCGTGGTGACCCTAACACCCCGGGATCAATTAGTGGATGCTCTGTGCCTTATAGGCCCTCTAGGCTTCTAGTTTAGAGAGTTATAGGCAGTACAGGGACCACAACTCTGGTGCGTACCCTCTAGTGTAATTCAAGCAATCCTGTTACAAGCTATAGGCTTACAGGGCCCTACAGGCTTACTAGGCCTATCGCCTATGACCTTTACAGGCTATAGGCTCCACTGGATTAAGCATTTATAGGCTTAGCTACTAGAACTATTGGCCTAAACTGGATTCGTTCAATCATACAGGCGAGGAGGTGGCTGGAAGGAAAGTAGTCGGAGGTCTAGAAGGGAGGTGTAGAATGATTACACATACGTCAATGGCTAGATCTGTCGCCTATCAATGGAGCAATGATTCAAATCACTGCAACCGAGTCCTGTGTTAAATCCTGTGTGGTGTCCTGTGTGGTGTCCTGTCGAAGAAGAAAAAGAAATGGTCCTGTCTATATTATTAAGTTTATGATAGCTATGAGGATCATTTAACCGCTCCCCTACCGTAGCCGTCTCGATTGGGATGAGGAACTTAACTGCGCTTTTGTAGTCGCTGGTGAAATTGAAACTGCGGAGGTTCTAGTTTGCGAGGATGTGGGATTGGTCGCTGGACATCTCTGCGCGTTAGTTACCTAGGTAGTCTCAGACTAAAAATAACTGGGTCCCGTCCAAAAATAGTTAGCCTTAAATCAGGGCCGCTTCACCCTCAGCTCAGCTTTGGCTCACCACTGCTCACCCTGCCATGAAAATTGGCAAGTTTACGCGACTTGTTTCCGGACGAACCCAGAGCTACAAAACTGTGGGGAGAATGTATTGACGTCTTAAGCCAGAGAAAGAATGCCGCTATAGCAGAGCAGATCCCGGTGCGAGACGAGTTTCAGAGGCTAACGGGCATCCTTCGGGCGGAATTCCCATCCTTCCCAACCATTCCTCGACATTCACAGCGGCGAGGCTGTTTCACCAGCAGAGCTCGCGAAGCTGGGAAGAAGACTAAGGCCCTCTGTTGTCCTCGTCGAATGGGTCCACATTCCTGTTCTCGAAAACGACATTGTTATGGTTGCCTACGAAGGGAGTCCTAGGTCGATGTAAGACTCTGCATGGGATAACCATGAACAAAGTCAATGAGTGGGCGTCGGAACATTTAGACGCCGGAAATACAGAGAAATACAGCAAGTGCATACAGAAGCGCGATGAGTTGCTCGACGAAAACGACAAGTTTGGGAGAAGAGAACGTGCCCTTCTATGGTTCTTGCCGTTGTCGAACCCTCCATTGCTTGATAAAGTCCTCCTTTCTGACATTTCTACATACGCGCAAGCCACAGGACCCGTGGTGTAGGTCCGAGGGAGTGGGGTACGTAGCGCCCCCTTTTGGAGAAGAGTCTGCGCTTGCTGAGGATAAACTTTTGGCCACAGTCTCCGCAAGGTAGTATTCAAGGTCAAAGAGGCACAGAGTGCCCCCTTGAGTAATCTTCCAGGACCCATTAGCCAATGAGACTCCGGCACTTCGCCACGTCGCGTTTCAGGTCACAATTTTGGAACCGGGCCAACGTCCCTCCATCTTACACGCCCCTTATTGCACTCCAACGCTAATAAATCAACAAATTCCCCTGGCAGACCGACGGTCAACCACATTCGCATCATTCTTTCCCTTGACATATGTGCCATTGAGGTGTTTGTTGACGCCATGGCAGTCCACCTCAGATCTACGCTTTTACCCCTATTACTCTGGCTGCTTCCCCACGCCCTGCCCACGACCGCTCAAGTCACCACCGTCAGCATCACCGTCAACTACCCCCACACTTGTGTGAGGAGATGCCTGTCGAGCCCCGGCGTGTACGAGGACATGGGCAGCATCATGAAGTGCGCCACCCCCTACGCAAACGACTGCTACTGCGCGACACTAGCCCCGTCAGCGTCACGTGCGGCATCGTGGGTTTCCCAGTGCGTGTCGTCCCGATGCGCCGAGGGTGACCTCTCCATGGACCTGTCTGCCATGGGGTCCGTCTACGCGTCGTATTGCATGGGCGCCGGCCTCACCCAGCCGGGTGCCACGAACTGGTTCAACCCGCAAGCCGTGACGACACCTGCATCTCCTGGCCGGACGGACCCGCCTAGCGCTCCGGCAACGACGACGGAGCTTACCGTTGTAACCGAGACCTCGAGAAGCGGCGCGGTAAACCCGACTTTGAGTGAGTATTGGGGCTTACTTATGGTGGTCTGCGTGGTGGTTCTGTCCTAGGTACCTATGGAACCAACCTGCGTCAACCGAGCTGTCGCTGATCAGGAACAACACAGTCACCGTCAAGACTACCTCTACCATGCGGGTTGGGCCGAGCGGAGAACCCCTCCCAAGCAGCAGCTCAGGATCAAGCTTCGCCCTGGGTTTGGGCCTCGGCTTAGGAATCCCGGCAGCTCTTGCCATTATCGGAACGAGCATATGGTTCTGCATCCGTGCTGCGAAAAAGCCAGAGGTCCCCGGGACGAAGCCAGCATATCATGATGTACCACCAGTGGGACAACATCTATCGACGTCTGAGTTGGAGTACAAACAAGCCGCTGCCTCCGCTACTAAGCTAGTGACACGGAAGCCTGTGCCGGCACCTGCTCTCTCGAACCAGACACCACCTCCTGCGCCAGGGAGACAAGACTTGACAGGACAACTAATTTATCGAGAACTCGGTGGGACGCAACTCTATCCGTTTCCGGACCACACCCCAAGCCCGCCGGTTGCCTTGCCCGGCCAGCATGAGTTAGGTAGCCAGGGAATGGTACAGGAGCTATATTCTGGACATGAAGGCCGCTTCCCCTCTGGTGTGTACCAACAACAGGGGCAGTATCTGCAGTATCCGGAATTGGGAGATCAACGACGTTGAGGCGATCCATGGACGGGGAGTACATTCCGCCAGATACGGAACACATAGGATTCACTGGGGAAAAACGCTGAACTTCTGGTCAGCAGGATAGTCGGGCTAACACACTCCGGGGCCACCCATGATGACCATAGTGTGTAACGAGACTTCTAAGTACCTCGCCGCTGTGAACTTCGCCGAAAGTGCGTATCCCTTTGTAAGACACCCTTAAAGAGTCTCAGTGCTCTATCCACGTTACACGGTACAGAGACTTAAATTGCGACGTGTAAGGGGTTGAGGGATGAGGGTATATGGTATGGTGTGTAATTGAATATGGACTAGAAACCCCTGAGATAACAGTATGAAACATGATAAACTCAGAAACACTAACAGGGGTACTTTTTAGGGGTCGGAAATCTTTTGTCAAATGGCCGTCAGCGTCTCTTTCTCCATTTCTTACTCCTCACCATCTCGTCTCGGAGCGATGTGAATTCGTCTGCCAAATCGGGATGCTCGCGCTTGAGATCGGAAATATCTCCGCGCATGTCCATAAGCAGACCGGCAATAACGCCACGACCAAGTTCGAGAAGCTGCAAAGCGTGTGCGGGTTTATTTTCGCACTTAGAGCCGTAGCCACCGCCATTAAAGCCAGGCCAGCAAAGCCCGCAAGCATGTGCTGCTTGTCGGTATGTGTGGAACGTTTCACTAAGGGTACGGAGCTTATGGGAGTAGTGGAAGTGCAGTTGTAAAGTAACTTAATTAGGTAAAAAGGGGGGGAGCGAAGCTCCCAGACTAAATATAAAAGAAAGCTCCCTGTGTGTAAGGAGAGCATATGACTAAAGTCTCTGAGGTTAGTTAAGTAGGCAGCTCGGATAGGATGTTCCTGTGGGGTTATGTCCACTGCCATACCGTCAATATTGATAGCACGACCAAGGTCGTCCATGGAGCCGGTCTAGTAGAATAGCTGTTGAATCTGGGTCCAAGGTTGTTCAAGTAGCCGGCCCGGTTGGAGTGGAACTTGAGAGCTTTGTTTCACTTGTCCAGATAGGAGACTCCATATCAACCGGAAATAAGAATTCGCCATCCTTTTCGATTACATTTTAAATAGTCGGCCTGATCGGGGTCTTTAAGCTGGCTAAGACCTCTGCTGAAACCGCTAGTGTTTGGTTTTGATGGATTTTCTTACAGCCCTCCACTATAGCAATATTTAATGAAGACTGAGGCCGAAAAGCAACTAAAGAGCTGGTATTAATACATTCAGGCGATAGCCTTCTAGTTAAGGCAGGTTCAAAGGTGACAGTTTCGGCATCGCTATTCTCGGTGTCCTCGGTGTCCGTAGTGTCGTCATTATCCGATTTTAGGTAGCCACTACTCGAGGTGCCGACAATAGTCTTTTTGCCGTATCCGGTGGAGAAGAACTCATCGGGCATTTTACGCTTGGGTGTGTGCTTTGCCCGTTGCATGATATATTTTGTATTCCGATTTGTTGAATGGGATAGCAGAACGGAAAACGGGCGGGGAAGCCAAAGAAGCAACTGAAGAGGTTCATTAAGTAGTTCTTGGAGAGGAGCCTGTCAGCCCACGGCTTTCCCGCTAATTAGGTGTGAGAGCTGTGATAATACAGCTACGGTGTATAAGATCAGCCACCTCGAGACTTCCAGGTATAATTACTGTCAGGGAGGTGCATGGCGCAGCTTTTCAATCCACGGAGCTCCTCGAACTGAATCTGCCTTACTTTACGGGATTTTATCGTGTCTACCTTCCATGTGGTTGCTGCCGGAAAATTGGTCCTGCTCGAGTCGACGGGCGCAGGGTTAACAACCCGGATGGTCGCCTGAGGGCGAGGCCCGCCGTAATGTAGAACGGCATTGTAGGCCCGAGCAACAAATTTAGTAATGAGCTGTCCAAAAATGAGGGCCGAAGCAACGATAAAATTCAGGAGAAGAAATTTGGCGATAAAGGGAAGCTTCTTGGTCTTTTTCTGGGTAGTCTATGGCGGAAATAGAGCCCGGTCTTCTTACCCCTCTTCTTCATCACCAGCACCTCCGGAACCGGCAAAAGCACTCTCATCCCCCATCTACGTCTCCTACTCCCTAAATATCTCGTCGTAGGCGGCGACATGCTCATTAACACCACAAACCGCAACCGCAACGCCTTTCTAAAGCGCTAGCTCCGCGTAGCGTACGCGAGTGCCCAGGGCAGACATCCCCCTGTCTTAGCTGGTGTGATTGAGAAGGGTGAACTGGAGGCATGTGTGGATAGAGGATTGGTGGACGAGATCTACGATGTAGAGCGGAGGTAGGAGTTGGAGGAGAGGCCGCGGTAGGGGAGGATGTCTGAGGAAATAGGGATGGAGAGGATTTCCGAACATGTTGGCTTTGAGGAGAGGGTGATGAGGGGCGTGGATATAGTGGTTGACACGGGGCAGAGAGGTGTTGAGGAGGTTGCGAGGGAGGTGGCGGCGTAGATTAAAGAGAGGGTTGTTGTCGCCGGGCCGTCGATGGCGCCTGCTGGTTAAGGCCCGTCTAATATTATCTCGCTTCGGGCACGGTACTCAACGAGGCTCCCCGAGACCTGGATTTCATCATCCCAGTTAGGTGGGGTCGACTTATGGGTAATTAATAGCTATGGGACCATGTTCAAGGCCTTTGAGAACTCATCGACCAACTGGTTAACGTTAATACTCCTGGCTCTAACAAACAACCTTAAATAAGACACTAAACCATTACCAGCTTTTCATGGCGAAGCCAAGCCGGTAACCAAGGAAATATTTTACTCGGTAGACTTGTTTTTCCCTTTTCGTAGAACAAAGGGACAGTCTAATGAAAATTTGGGCCTGCTGAAACCTAACCAAAGCATGTAGATGTTATAATGTCTGTATACATTAAGGCTGGTAAGTCATGCGAGGACTTGACAAACACTTCCCATCATTCGACTTAGAGAAGGGGTGGTGTGATATGTTCCTGGCGCGTCCCAACATCGGATCGCGGTCGAATGGGGTGAGGAAAATATCTCGACTTTCAGTGGTAGGTATGGCCGATATACCCAGCCGAAAACTACCACACCCATTAAGAATTCTGCTGTTACCAGAAGCATCAGATTAATAGATGCTATATTACTGGACGTTAAAATGGTAGGATTGGATAACCACGACTTGGCCCTTCATGACAGCATCTCTCTCCAAATCGACTCCGTTTGAAACCACCCCAAATTCTGTCTCTTCGCCCCAACAGCGAGCGGTGCACATAGAGATGAACGATTCCGAGGAGAAGCGAGTTGACGAGGACGAATGGGCCACCCTCAGGGTTTCTCTTCAGGAAGCTACCAACCGCTGTCACTTCTCGACCACCACCGAAGTGGAGATTTTCGAGACGGATGGAGAGACCCTATGTAATTACCTCTAGCATTTGTTTTGTATAATGTACAGTACACGTGTAGACCAATAACAGCTATGTTTGGCGCCCGTCAATCAGTGATTTTACGGGCGTTCCTGCGGTGGTGGAAATTTTCCATCCCTCAACGGGTATGCACCTCAGCGACGCTCACGGCGTATTCCCAAGCTCAGCATGGCGTTCCAACCAAGCAAGACGGAGGATGCCCAAGCCCAATGTACTCCATTTCTCAACGACTATACGGAGGTGCTAGATGAATGCACTCTACGTATCGACGATCATCTTCAGAAGGTGAGCGCATACAAATGTGTGGTGGGAGACGCCGATCCGGCTCCAGGACCGTGACTGATAAATATTTAACCACAGAGTACACTGCTGAGATAAACTTGATACCTCTTTTCCCACTCCATTCCCAGTGATAGCATTTACCTTGTTGCCTTTGTAACGCAGTCCCTGTACTAGATAGCCTGATAGAGAGCTAACGGTGAGTTCTCGGATGAAAAAGAGAAAACGGTAGTTACGTGGCGACGGAAAGGGACCGTTACGTGCAGGGGGGCTGGTGTCCTAAAAATAGTCAGAGGACCGTCCTTACAACCACGCCGGCCCATTTATGATCACGGCAAGTATAGCCGGGACTCACCTCGGCTCAGGCGGCCATCAGGGCGGCTCACCTATTGCTCAGGATCTGCGACTGATACGGACTCGGCCAAAGAAAACTGTCGGGTGTGACTATAGAGATAGACTTGCTAGCCGATTTTAAAAGGATGTACTAAAGATCAGTGTGGTGTGGAAGAGTTTAAGGGAGGCAGAGGAAAGTTCGGGGCAGAGTCGCAGAGGGATATGGCATTGATGTCTGTCGGATTTCATCCATATACATTTGACTTCTCGCGGGTTAGAGCTCTAGGCTGCTCTCTTTCCGGGGGAAGAAATCGAATGTCCCGAAGGGGAGTAAGGACCGGTTTGAGCTGGTCGACGACGCATTTGTCCCATACATAATAGCTGATTAGTTGATCGAGAGTTGAAACTCCGAGGGCCTGTAGTTTGGGATTCTGGCGCTCGCTGAGTTCCAGTTTCAGGAACGCTGAGACCAAGGCCCCCTGGTGACACAGGCTGATGTGACGAGATGCGCAGGGAGCCTACCGTGCGTCCCTCGTTGAGAGACAGCAATTAATGTAGCGCAGTATCAGCTGGCTCGAATACGTACTATAGCAGCGGGGGATGACGTTGTAGGGCGACGGGGATCTGAATATCAGATTTCTGGCACGAGGCTATTTCATCACTTTGGTTTACTTGGGTCCGCAAGTGCTCAAACTGATGTGCCGCTTCCCCAGCGACTCCAACCGACTTGGGCGCTTCCACAGCCAACGGGCTGTGCCACAAAGCCCATGCTCCCGTCAGAACACCCTCAACTTCATTGGTGTGATTGCACTAGACCGCTTTTTCGGGGCGGCAAGAGAGCCAACCAAATGCGAGCTAGAGCCGCTTTTGCCTAGCTTGGTTGAACAACCGTGTTTCTGCCTTAGGGGGCCCATCGAACCCCCGCACAAGCTGAAATTCTTTCCCATCAATTTCATCGTCTCTAAATCATCATCAAAACGTTTGCTGAGGGACTACTTCTTCAAGTTCAGACATGGCGGATCCTCTGAGCATTAGCGTTTCGGTCCTTGCTGTCGTTACGGCTGCTATCAAGTCAACAAAATCGCTCTCCGCGACCGTGGGACGATACAAAGACCGCGATAAAATTTTGAACAGGCTACAACATGCGCTTGAAGATCTCATCAACGTTCTCAGCTCCCTTGAGGGGGTTGTTGCTTCCGAAGCCCCAATTTTACCGATTCTGCAAGGTCCTGTTGGTCGGTGTAGCCAAGTATGCCGGGAGTTTGAGGAAGCGATGAAAACGTTCAGCGGGATGTCAAAGACGGGGTTCAGAGACTGGGCCAAGATGGAGTTCATGAGAGATGACATCAACGGCTTTATGGACACCCTTGCGAGCTACAAATCGACAATTTTGGTCGGCTTGGGTACTATTACCATGTCAGCGCACCACATTACCCTCTGCAAAGCCGTAGCTAACCATCCCCGAGGCATCACGCCAAGCTCAACCAAAAAGCCCTGGAAGACTACAGTGAGATGATCAAGGATACGGCTTACGATCTGAAGATCCGACTTCACCGTATTGAGGAGCATATGGCTGCAAGCAACACAACTAGCTCCGACCCCAGCATCAATTTGCAAGATGAGAGGGAGGTGACTCAACAGTGCCTTCGCATTTGTCAAGACGCCGAGTCATTTCTCGAGTCTTTACAAGGTCGGCAGCCATCCTCTCGGTCAGGAGCAGCACCGCAGCTTGCAGGAATCGTACAGAAACAGTTTGAAGCTGAGCTCGAGACAAACCAAATCCTGGATGAGAGCCGGCGCAGCTTCGCGCAAAGCATCACCCACTTTCAGCAACGTCTTTCTTCCATCAACTCAGCAAACGGCCCTGAACGTGACCGTCTGGTCTCACAATTACAGGAAGATATCAGCGTCTCCAGGCAGTGCTTAGAAGTGTGCAAAGAGGCATCCCAGCAGGTACATTATCGGAAGATACACACCATTGGAGAAGTAATCGCCGATGATGACACGGATCAGATAGTCGTCACAACTCTCGCGGATCTGTTCGATGTCCGTAGAGTCTTCGCCAAGAATAGGGGAGCGCAGCTGGTCGGCTCGATGAGCGACGAAACACTCCAGATTTTATCCAAGGATCGTTACAGCAGCAGGTTTGGTGCAGTGACTAGCAACCTTAGCCAGACCGAAGCCGAAACTTCGACTTCATCAACCGCCAACAACAAGAACAACAACAACAACAACAACAACCGGGAGAAGGCAACACGGCTTCCAAACCCCATGGTGAGGGACGCCGCGCAGCAACTACATTCGGAAACCGGACGCGACAGACCATTGCCTAACGAAGTGAAGAAGCGCTCTACTGAAGGCCGTGGTGTATAACTAATGGTTGATGAATACGACAAGTTTCTTTCTGTTTTGTACGGGCGTGATGTTTCCAGATCTGTGTGCTTGGGGTCACCGGAGGCTGTCGGGTGACATTTCTATTCCTGATCAATACTGCGGACCTGTGGCTATCATTGTGCCGCCGGAAGGGAAATATGTGATACTCCTCAGTAGTTGAATGCCACGTTAGGGAAAAGCATACTCCATGAGCAGAAGTAGTTTTCCAGCTGTATTGTCAATATCTGAAGTCTTTACTCAGGATTTGCTTGCTCAGACTCGACTCTAGCCGAGTGGACCCAGAATTAGCCCCATATTATTAGAGAGAAGGGGTTCTAGCCACCCAGCCCCACAACACTTGCTTCGCTGGTTTTGAGAACGAACTTGGGACTGTAGATTCGTAATCGTTGCTACAAGGGGTTGCACGCTATCAATTCAGATTGCCATGCTAGGACCGGGCAATCTTTTGTTGTCGTGTTCCTTCCGCCGCATCTGGATCCGTGCGGGGTCAAGGTTCGGGGGCAAAATAGCGCATACACCACGACATCTTACTTCACACCACCCACCCACCCACCCGTCCTAGGACCCTAGCTCTTTCCCTTGTGCACGTATTTCGCAAGCTCAGACTTTCGTTGCTCCGTTGATTTGAGCAAGAGAAAGCCTTTCACCATGACGGCCGGGAACCCAACCTAGCTCGCTAACGACACTGCCCTGCGTGCCTCCTAGGCCCTGGCTGACTCCGAATGCACCAGATCAACGCGCTACGAACCCAAGCAATACAACGCCCCCACCGCAAACTACGAGCGCATCAAACGCCTCCCGACAACGCACGTCAAGACCGCCAACCTTCGCTCCGCTATCGCTCTATATATCGCTAGCGCGCGCGTACTTAATCTTGCCTGCGGCACGGGCTTCTACTTGCGCTAGCTGCTGTAATGGGGCGTTACGTCTGTAGTTAGGGTAGATATCTCTAAGGCTATAGTTACTGTTACGTAGCGATCCGTCGCTTCCGACTAGCACTTGACGGGGTAATTACGGTTCCTCGTAAGTAACGTAAAAGCCCTAGGTATTGTCGGTTTAAGGGGGTATAACCTTATTACCGTAGTATAGCTGCTGAATTATGCTAGCGATACGACTGAGATAGGCGCTATGTTTGCAGGCATTACGGAGAACCTAAGGCTAGGTAGCATATCCCAGTCCCCGCGAATCTCGCCGAGAACGAGGGAGACCTGGGTTGCGATGGTTGCGACGGTGATGACGCCTGCTGTTATTGATAACGGATGTATGGTCGACGGATCTAGGCCCTAGAATAACCCATGGGTACCCATGTGGGTGCCCATGCTTTTTTGGGTGGGTAGTGTCAGAAAGAAAGGGGTTCTGGCCACGTAGTGCCAGAACACCAGCTTCGCGGGTGTTGGAAACGAAGGGTCCAGAAACAGCCAGTTCACCACCCTAAAATCGACACCATGAATTTCCCTTTCCTTCTTCGGAACTGAGCCGTTGCCGCCTTGGCCTGAGCCAAACTGAGCCAGACTGAGCGAGGGGGTCACAGTTCTAGGCAGCCTCGGCTACAGTTGCCACGGGTCTAAAATGGCGGTGGAGTTACGAGGACCCAGTTTTAGGACCTCTACCACCACCACCTAGCCGCGCTTTCATTTACTCCAACTAAAGGAGAGAAAAAAACCTGCAATTTTAACATGTCGATAAATCATGTATATTATAGAGAATGTCTATTTGCACTATGACCCCACACCACGCCATATATAACCCTAACCCCCGCCCGCGTTCAAATGCCCAATCGCATCCACGGTCGCGCACACTGCAGTTATTGCGCCCAAGGGTAAGTAATCATTCGGCGCACTATTTCCGGGCTAATTGAGCTTAGATGGCAGAAAACAGCCCGCTGCGCGATGGTGCGATGCAAGCCGACCCCGAGGTCGATGTCGATGACGATGCTATCTTCGAGGACCCCCCCGAACCCGCTAGCCAGCCAACCAGAGGCCGAGGAAGCAACCGTAAGGGGCGTGCTCGTGGTGGTGCTCGGGGTGGTGCTCGTGGAGACGTACGGCCTTCTATACAGCGTAAGGCCTCCCAGTGGGAGGGGGTTACTCTAGAGGGTAGCTAAACCACGGCCGTAGGGGGTGGCCAAGCCGTTGCCACGCCTGTGAACGCCGACCGAGTCTAACCCTAAGCGGGATTACTTTTACTTCGGCTGCGAGTTTGAGATGATAGTTCGGCCCAAGGCTACGTCACTACTCCCTGCCCCTGAGGCATCAGTCTCAGAGCGCCGTCGTTTTGGCTTCCGACTTCTCGGCGATATTGCAAAGTCCCTCCACGCTGCAGGGTACGCAGCGAACGTTTTCGACCCGTCGGAGCAGGACGCTCCTGACTACATTGTATGGAATGTGATGCTGGATGGGTCTTTGAGCAAGGCTCACATTCGCGATGGCTTCTATAAGTCCCTGCCCTTAATCAATGACTGGTCACTAGTCATAGCCATTGCATTGCTGGCACTAATTACTTATACGTGACAGACCCGGTTGAGATTGTGACGCCTGTTCTCCGTGCGGACAATGTTTGGGCACGGACCATCGACGGGTTTTGGGCGGCGATGCATTCGGACTTCGAGTTTCGCCAAGACACCACCTGTGGATTTCATATCCACATATCCCTAGACAGCGGCCAGTTTGCTCTCCCGGAACCCAAGAACATGGCAAAGGCCGTCGCATTTTAGGAGCCTGCGACCACTAGATGCTGCCCGCTGTCCCGAAGGGATAATGTCACGAGTTTCTGCAACTCGAACCTCCGTGCGCCACTCCCTCGGCGTCTATTCGAGCTTCGCGGCCCTTTAGTGGGCATCAAGGATGTCTTTAACAAAATAGACGCCTTCACCGATCGGAACCGCCTGATCGACTTCATCTGCCCGAGCAAGTATTGCTCGTGGAACTTCCTGCCAGCAAAGACTGGCAAGCTTGGGTCCATCGAGTTTCGCCGACCTCCCGGAGTTACTTCGGCAAAGAAGGCTAAGCACTGGATCGCCTTCACCATGGCATTTGTGTGGATGTCGATGAAGTTGGGCCCTCAAGACTTCATCGATGAGCTCGGCTGGCTTGGGACTGAGTTTGAGCTTGAGGAGACTCTGCACCCCGATTTCCGCCAGCAATTGCTGGAATCCGCCAAGGAGATAGGCGTTTTCTGGCAGCTGGATGCGCGGTTGGAGCAGGTTAATGACCCTGACCAATTGCACATCACCATGATGACCGAGCAGTCATTTGGTTGGCTGCAGAGGCAAGGGTTGGGGTACAAGTGGAGTGTGAATAGGGGGAGCTGAGGGGTTGAGTATTGCTTTTTGGGTGTTGAAGTTTTGGATGTTTGTTTCTTGGGTTTTGGGTTTTTGGATAATGTTAACTAGTTTTTGGGAGTTTTGGAGTTTTTGGAAATGAAACATGAACATTTGTTGCCGCTTACCACAAGCACAGCACTCCGGGCCCACTCCCTATTGTCCTGCAGCTATCTAGGAGTGATTTGTACAGGGGAACCAACCATGAAGGGGCGGGACATACTAACTCGGGAACATATGTGCAGCTACCTAGCTCAGAATACCAGCATCGACAGAGCCTTCAGGACACTCACACAACGAACCGAAAGGTTAGACCCTTGGCCAGTGACTTGTCATCCTTCATTCCAATGTCGCAGCGCACAACCTCATACTTGTCCGTCTCATAGTAACGCAAAGCATCCTCCATGTCCTCACTTTCCACCATGAATGCCGCTCCCTCCACAGCTAAGCCGGGGGAGTCTATTAACGCCTTGTACGTTCCGCCCCACTCAATCAGCCTCCCCCCTGTGACGCTTGCTGGTCGGTAGATGGGATCGACGCCCACGAGCCTCTTGAGAACATCGGGGTCGCCCAAAGTGCCGTAAAAGAAGTACCAGACAGGATACTGGCTTTGAGTCGGTTGCGGCTCGGTTGCGGTGCTGTCAATTCGGAGGTGGGGCAGAGTAGCATCCACGCCGAGCGTTGGAGCGAGGGAAATAGATGAAAGCGACTTATCTGCTCTCGAATACGGAACAAAGGTCGGGTGAAACGGAATTCCCTTTTCAGCAAGCCAGCCTTCAATATGGGCCTTGGCGGAGAGATCTACAATGCAGAACTTGGTGTGGTTTCCTTCGTCGTCAGTCCCAGGGATCTCGGCCATCTTCAACACTATACGCCCGACCGTCCTGATTGTGTCAAGGTCAACGAGTGGCCCTTCCATCTTGAGGAGGTAGTTGGCCGCTTTTCTGGAAGGGACTGGTGTTGTTCGCGTCTTTGACTGGGATTGGGCTTGGCACAAGTGTTCGTATGCCTCCTTGTCGAATCCTTGGGCCTCCTTCTCTGCACGCACCTGGAAGAAGGTCAGCAAGCACCCTGTTATTTGATGCTGACAATGATGATGGGAGGGAATCACCGTGACCACATACCAATTCCCAGTGCTCGTTCGAGATGACTGATAAAATAGAGGCTCGACGCTCTTGCAGCTGCTTCGTAGCCTCAGACGCCGAGTATCCAAAGAGCCTTTGCCACTTGCCAACGGTGGCGTCGTCCGCTTCGACCTCTGGCTGATCGCTGAAGGCAGATGCCAGGTTCTCCAGCTCATCCATGAACGAATCCATCGCAGTTGTAGGTAGGTAGGCGAATTGTTGCAACTGAGGTGGTTAGGGATTAGCCAAAATACCTAAGATAGAATGGTTCAGTTGGTTCAGTTGGGTGTGGTGTCAGGTTTCAAGAAATGGTGGGATTGGTGGTTTTATAGCAACAGGTTGAACTTTGTTGGGGGCGGCCCGCAAACCCAAAGGCTATCTTGTGACAGTCCGATGTGTCTCCGCATCAGCCACCGTACAGATGACAGTGCAGAGACTGTCCTTCGCACTGGGACCTCTGTAGGCCCTTAAGGGGACAGAGACCTGGAGCCCCTGCGGAAGGAAGCCTCTGTAGGCACAGAGGCTTATGCTAACAGAGGTCAGTACAAGTTACCTAGTTACTACTGTAGTATAGATACCATCATCGTGCCCATAATGGGTGAGGGACCCTTTTGATTCCTCACATTAGCAATACATTGTTCAGTTGAGATCTATTATTCGGAACCTCTAGATCTACAACCTGCGTGATAGTGTAATTGCCCCTTAAGAGTTGTGTTAGCCTTTATTCAGTCATCTTGCCCCCTAACGCCTTTGACCGTCCTGGTCTACGTTCTGTCTTCATCAGGATCACCCTATGTCCCTGAAGCAGGCTGTAACACGACCATGCTCTCGCGTTACACTTATATAACCTGGGTCCTCGTTTGAAACATACCTGGCTCCACCCTTGCCCTCTCCACGCTTCTATCTTGCAGAGCTTCTGCCAGTTCTGAAGGTGACAAAGGGATGCACAGGCCATGCCCGCCGGAAGGAAGATTGCAGATAGAGACCATAACGACTCTACGAGAGCCTAACGGTGGACGGGACTAGTGCGTCAACGCAGATACGATCAGGGCATCATTCCAGCCGACTGACCTATCCGCCGACCGAGGATTACTGGCTGGGGAGGCAGTTCGTTTGCCTGCCAAGCCCACCCGATACTATGTTCATACCTTGAACCCTACTCCTCTCTTAACTGCAGCGTGTGATGATGGGAAGTATCAAATCCTGCTCCAAGCACAGGAGGAATTTCCGATCTCTGGGGGCATCGAGCACAGATGATGGTAAAAAGGTCGGGACTGTACCCTCTTCAGCTGGGACGTGAAGCTGGGCAAAGTTACCGTATTGCTCGGCAATATCGAGATGGTAAAGTAAAGAAGATCTGTTCTGGGACGATGGAAGTCTGTAGCGGCAAGGGAACAAAGTCAGCAACATTGAGAGATCTATTATCTACGGAAACCAATCTCGTCATGGCTCCTCCCTTGTACAACATGACTTCCCCTCAACAATGTCCAGTATAGCAATTATAGCAAGTTTCAAGATAGGAGGCTCGTTGTAGCTATCCAATAAGCTGGGCTGGTTGCGGATGGTAGGACGTGGCAGGATGTTCGGTGAGGGAGTGACAAGACGGCCCATCTCGTGCTTGCGGCGAACTCGCTTGTCGAGACCACCAGGAATTCCCAAGATGTCCTGAAAGTGTCGATAACCCATGCAGACGTAGATGCAGACTTGCGAATCTTGTCGAAATTGTTATCGAGAATAGTATCTGTCGAGTTACTGTTGGTTCCCATCTTGATCAGTGCCTGTCGCTAGTTGCGGGTAGGAAGCTGTCAGAAAGAAAGGGGTTTCGGCCAGAGGCCGGAACGCCCCAGGCCCTAAAACGGTGAGCCTGTGGCTGGCAGAACGCCTTACACTGCCTGGTACTGGTGGACTTACAGCCACCGCCAGGCCGAAGGCTGAAGTTGGAGAATAGGTCTATAAGAGAAAGAGGTTCTAGCTTCAAGCCAGAACCAACAGAGGCAATTCAATCAAGCAGTTGCAACCCCTTTTATTTCAACAAATTCCAGTGTGCAGTGTTTCTAACAATACCCTTTATCTCCTAATGACGCCTACTAGCAAAGGCATCTCCTAAATATCCCTAGTATTAACGACTCGTAATAGATATAAGTATTCCTAAGTGGGAGGCTAGACGAATTGTCCATGAAAGTTCTTGGTGGTGGTTATTGCGGGTGTGAATGTCCTAATTCTGGGCCCTTTGCTTGCACGGGACCATTTTTGGGCCCTTCGGCTAAAACTGCACCTTTCTTGGAAGGCTGTGCTGTTTAATGGGTAGATTTAGCTGATCAAAGGTGACGAAGAGTCACGTGACGATGAGCATGGATGGTCGTCGATTTTAGGGTGGTGAAACACACGTTGCAAGAAGTGGTGGCTGGTGGCCTGGCGAACTTGAAGCAGTGAGCCCGGTGGAAACACTTGCAAGGATCACGTATTGCCATCGGTTTAATTGTCCTTAGGTCTCATTCACGGACCACATAATGCTAGGTTGAAGTGTTGGAATAAAGATTTATGTGTTTACGCATGAAGTTGCTGCATCCCATCCCGTTCAACGCGTCAGCATCAAGTGATCATAACAGTATTCTCACGACATCCTGACCCTCGTTGGTGTCTAGCTCAACGGCACCCATTGCTCACAATCTCAGCAGCAGGCTTGGTCGTAAAATGGTTAGTTTCCTCCACGCGTTCTTTGTTCATCTATTATTGTTTCGTGCTGCTAAGTGCGTGAGCATTTTAAGGGCCGTGAGATGGTTCTCATTGCTTTTTTAGGACCTGAGCTGTCAATTCTACTTGCGTCCAACGTCTTTATTCTGGGGGCTTCCCATAGCTTCCTCCGAGCTTCCTCCGCCGTTGTTCTAGACCACCCAAATATGTCTCGTATCTCAGGCCTTAGGAGCCACGGCGTTTTAGGAGAAACTTTCTTTAGTCAGCTTCCTAGTACTTTCGTGCATTCGGCAGAAAGCACGCAGCCTCGTGCTATAATCTGCAGACCGCATTTTATAGCGGTTTTATAGCAGACAGCGGCATGCAGGGAAAAGCGGGGAAAAGCGGGGAAGCTGAGAAGTCGCCTGCACTAAGAAGTGGCGGTGAGACATGAACTCAGGTTTTAAGAACTTTCAAGGCTATGGGCACTACCTGCCAATGATTGTTGATCCCTCTCATGCCATTATATTTTCCGCACTTTATCGTTCTGTTGTCATGCTCTGTCATTCTCTATCGTCAAAGAAGAGTTCTACCATTCTCTCTCACCCACATCTCGCGATGCATCGTTTCGAATCACAAGTTGTATGGATGAAACTGGACGAGGACCCATCCGCAATGTTCCAGTCTCTAAGTAACCTCGCATTTTTTGGTATGGTGTGCCTAAGTCTCTGGATCAACGGGCTCTCCAGGACTATCGCCACCGCAATAGCAACAGTCATCACTACATTGGTCTTCACCCCGACACGCCTTCCCGACATAATGGAATTTCGGAAATACAAGCGAATTACAATAACTTGGATGAGCCTTTTGCCTGTAGCAGCGTTTGTCGTTGCCAGCTTGGAAGAGCGGCTAGAGGCTTACTGGTGGATGCGTTGGGTTCCTGCTTACTCGCCGTGGAGTTGGCTCCTACTTACACTGCTACTGAATGCCGTATCTGATGTGGGACGGGTGACATGTCTCGTTATCTATGCTCTCTTTCGGGAGTGGGCAACGCTCTCCATATTTGACGTGGAGGAAACCCTCGACAGAAGCCTGATCCGATCTCCCCAAGTGGCTTCAGCGAACGGTCCTCCCGGCAATACCACGGCAGGAAGCGCCAGCTACGAGTACGAGCCTATCCCTCCAGAAACATTTCGTCTTATTCGCCTCACCTACGACCCTACCTCACCCGACGCCCCTGCCATCTCCCTCGTGCTAGCCCCTTACGCCGACCCGCCCATATACTTTGCCATCTCTTACACATGGGGCCCGCCGCAGACCTGGGACTCGCAGAGTATCACCATCGACGGCGCATCGATGGCCATGGCCAGCAACGTCCGCCGCATCATCGAATTTCACGCCCCACGCCGCAAACACACGGCCAAATACATCTGGATCGACGCCGTGTGCATCAACCAGCGCAGCAGGGACGAAAAGACGTCTCAAGTGCGCCGCATGGACGAAATCTACCGCAACGCCAGGGGCGTGACCGTATGGCTCGGCGACGGCAGTATTTCCGCACGCGAAGCGGCCCTGGCGGCGCGCCGCCTGTGGCAGCTTTTCCTCTACAGCACGGCCGCGGATGCATCCATGTTCTGCCGCGCGCTTGCAAGCACGTGGTTTGTGCGGCTCCGCGATGCTGAGGCGTGGGAGGCACTGCGCATACTGCTCACGCGTCCCTGGTTCTCACGCGTGTGGGTGTTCCAGGAACTCGTGCTGGCACGGCACGTGCGCGTCGTGTATAGTGGCAGGGCATTGCCGTGGCACCTGGTTGCGAGTGCGGGGGAGATATGTCTACGGCATAGCCGATTCCCTCTCGTGGGCGAGATGCTGCGGCGGGGTGGGAACATTCGCTCGGCGGGAGTGCGATGGCGGGATGAGACGCCTGAGCTTTATCATCCGGCCATGTTCGAGAAATATCGGAACCGCCTGCGAGAAAGGACGGGGCAAGGCGGAGGAGTCGACAGTACCGAGTTCCTGCGCATGTGTCGGGGGTTTCTGGCGACGAACCCAAGGGACAAGGTGTTTGCGCTGGTTGGGCTTTCCGAAGACGGTAGAGAAGACAAGAGGCTGATGGCGGACTACTCCAAGCCGACCGGGGAGGTGATGCTCGATGCTGCCAGATACTTTGTGGAGAAGGGGAAGCTTTGCGAGGTCCTCTGCGAGGCGGGGATCGGATGGGGTATGGACAATTCGACCTTGGGGGATGTCCGTCTGCCATCGTGGGTACCAAACTGGGCCACCTGACGACTCGAAGTTTCCAGATTGTCCGGCTATCATTCAGATCAGGACTCAACAGAAAGGGGCTTCGAGTATCGGGCTTGCCACAAATCCAGGCGTGCTTCCAGCTCGGCAAATCCAGTGCTCATGCGCGAGGGCTCAAACCAATCCCTAAGAGTTCGGGTTGTGCTCGCGGGTCAGACAATACGCCAGCTCGGTTCTATTTACCGGCTCGAGACAGACGGGACCGGCCACATGGCTGACGTGGAGGTGAGCGTCTCGGCATGGAAATGGCGATGCGAAGCCAAGGAGATCGCAAAGGCCAGCAGAGCGCGATATCCTGTCGCCGGCCATATCCAGACACGCGAAGAGGCCTTCTGGCGAACCATGGTTGCTGACCGCCTCGATGATGCCCATTACAAGAGACAAGACCGACCAGTCCCCCCAGAGTGCGACGAGATCTACCGTCTCCTGGATGCGAGAGATGAACTCTTGGCCACCGAAGGGCCGGACCCACGCGGCCAATACCACCTGCGGAGGGTGTTGGCCATATTCGACCGGGCTGGAGTTGACGTTATGTCGGCAGACTTTTCCTCACTGGGGCCTACGGGAAAGATGGCGGACATGGAATTATTTGCCGAAGAGGCAGTCAAAACGACACGTGGGAGGAGGTTTTGCTTGACCAATCAGGCCTTCATCGGGCTTGTACCACCGTGTACGAACGTGGGCGATGTCTTGTGTGTAGTGCCCGGAGCCCAAGCCCCGTTTCTTCTGCGACCCACTGCCGAGACGAAGCAGTTTTACTTGGTGGGCGAATGCTTTGTCCATGGTATGATGGACGGTGAAGCCCATCTCAGCGGAAAGGAAACGGATGTTCAAATTTTGTGATAGTGGTGGGGCTCATATGGGTGAACAACTACTGCCTAGGCGTTGATCCCGACGGGTCGCTAGCGGTGGTCTCGATGGCTTGATGGGTATGTGCAATATATTGTGTCGACATGAGTCGTCCCGGTCTGGCACTGAGATAGCGCATCGCTGGATATTTTCCTAGTGGTACAATCGCATAATTAAACGACATAAACTCCCAATTCCTGCTCAAACCTCCCGCCCCCCCCGACAAAGAAAGAAACATACCTTCGTACCCAGACTGGAGCCCCCCTTCGTCATTTTCCGCAGCTTCGAGTTGTTCCAAGCGGTAGATATTGCGGAAGGAATGGAAAAGTTTCATCCGGTCATCCCTGCGTTCTTGACTCACAGTGGAGAAAAGAATTTTGTCTCCGGCGGGACAGGGGACTTCAGCACCAAGCTTATTCGACCGACCTGCAACAAACATCCGCAAAGTCTGTTCAAGTGACAAAAGCAGGGTAGGATTCCTGCATCCGATTATGACTTACCCACCTCGGTGCACCTAACTAAGGTATCTAAATTTCGACTTCGCTAATTCCCTTCGCTCTTCACACAAACCCGCCACAGTTATCGACACAAGCAAGCCCGCGTTTTGCAGTACTTGCACATTAAGATGGCACCCAACGTCCCAGAGATTTCTAGCGCCCTCGTCGCGCGATACCTGCGTACCGCACCCTCGTGTACCGACGAAAGCGGCCATTTCCAGGTGTCCACTGTCCGATACCGCGTCTCCGCGCCGCCAGCCATACCACTGCCATTTTCCTGTAACCGTCATGACCATATGGAGCTGATTGAGTCTCTGTTTCCGCGAGCAACACTCAATCGAGGGATTGAGAAGATTTTGGAACTGAATGGCATTGAGATACCGGAACCCGACTACGGGTATGAGCACGACGACATCATCGATAACGGCTGGGGTAACACTTACGAGCCTTTCTTGGCCTTCCGACACGTCCCGGGTGACGAGCGCAATGGCCAACCTACCATGTGCATCACCGCCGAGTGGGACGACGCTACGTCGCCAATTGTCAGCTGATATAAGCAATTGGAGCCATTCGCGGAAGTAGCTGGCTTGGCAATAGGGGACCCTGGAGGCCAGAGATTCTCTTCCACAGAACAACAACAATACACAACAATCACCACAATTGGCCATGAGTGCTAGATTCTGACACCAATCGCCTGGGAGCGGGCAATCAAACAAATAAAGCGCTTCATCGACATCATGGCCCAGGGAATTATATCGCCCGGTGCAGCCGCGAATGGATGCTGGCTAGTATTGAAAACGACAGTGACATGAGCTACTACTCCAAAGAACAAGAGCTCGCCCATAGTCAAAGATCATTCTTTGCAGCGGGCAAACAGAGATTCGGAACCATTTTTGCAGCCTCTGGCCTCACGCGAAGACCACTGGCCAACGGACGACTGGATTGGGTTCTGATCCAACCCCTGGATAGCGCCCAAACCGGAAAGAATTGTGTCTTCACATATGATAGACGGAATATAGGTCAAGACCATGAAGTCCTCAGGCAGTTTCTCAAGGCGCCCTTCCTTGACGGTCTGTTTCCCAATGGCAATAAAATTCATATTAACGGCGCCGGCACGGGCCGATTTCCGGCCGAACTGTCGCGCCTAAAGGTCGACGTTACTTTCAAGGACGACAAGCAGGGCAAATCAGAGGAGCTAGCATTTGTACACACAGCATTTTCCGGAAGGGGCGCCAATTTGGAGACGCGGGATCGGTTGCGTTTGACGGCCGTGGAAGAGTCGTGGGTCTGCTTTTGGGAGAGGGGCACCAGCCTCAGCGCTCGCCTCACACTTGGACCTACATCACACCCATACAAGATGTGCTGGACGACATCAAGCTGTTTTCAGGGGGGGCTGATCACTGACATTCGTATCGCGGAGGACAAAGATGAGGACTCTGGTTTGTAGGATATTCTCCACGTACCTGACTCTGAACACAAACTAAGATGTTTGTGCGAGCTGTAAGGAGTCGGGACGGGAAGATTGTAGAAATTCAAGTGTAATTGTAATTAGATAATCAGAGCATGTGTTCACGAACGGTGGGTAGCGAAGGAATCAGTGGGAGCGTAGACGACATGAAGTTTGACAAATGAATGCGTACCTTAATGGTAGAAATACCCAGAAGTAAGCTCCCGACCAAAAAAGCAACCTCAAGAACATTCTCACCCTCAAGCATCAACCGCAAGGCCATTTCGACGTAGCTAGACCTATCAGGCAGTATAGTACTACCTAAACCAACGAAAGAAGACAAGAACTGGAAGGATCAAAATCCCCTTCCTGTACCCCAATAACCCATCCGCCTTCAAGCCGAACAGACACTCCAGTTCATCGTCACGCCGTGCAATCGTTGCAGTCCGACCTCATGCCACTGCCATTATGTCACTCTGCCCTCCCAACTTTGCAATTTTCGCAGCCCGCTTGCACGGGGTCACAATTTACGCAGTTACCGCTCGCCGCACCCCGAACACACCCCCGCCCTCCATGCCCTCCGCACTGCTCACAGCCCGGCAGTGCCAGCTCCGGCATGACACTCATCCCCGCCGCTCGGCGCCGGATGTGCTCCTTCTCAATGACGCCTTCTATCTGGGCCTGCAGACCACGGACGTCGTCAACGACGTGTTCCGGACCCGAAGAAGAAGAAGCAGCAGCAGCAGCAGCACAAGCCCAGCACAAACAGATGGAGTATTCCTCTCCGAACACGCGACGGTAGACGTCCTGTGTATCAGAGAAGGAGGTCTCCATCCTGGAGGTATCTTCCTTGATGGTGTCATCGTGGTTGATGAACCCCTTGCCGGGGCCGACGCGCGAAAAGCAGCGGTACGCGGCAGGGCGGAGCTGGTGGGTGTGCCAGATGAGATCGATGTCGAGGGTCGGGACGATCTTCATGTTGCCACGGGTGGACTTGATGAGGGAGAAAAAGTTGGTGTAGCGGCGGGTGGCGTTGTGGATGATGATAGGGGCGTCGGGGCTGCGGTGCCAGGCGTAGCGGGTCATTTTGGTCGCGAAGGAGTGCTGGCGGTGCACGGCGGCTTCGAGGTCAAAGTCGATGGTGGCGAGGTGGCCGGCTTTGGTGGTGATGGGGAATGTGGGGGATGTGACGGTGGTGGTGCTGGAGGAGGGGAGTGTGAGGGGTTCCATGGGTTGGTTCCAGGAGGTGGGTAAAGCGGCCCAGTTCAGTCCGTCGCGCGGCAGGTTGGTGAGCTTCTCGAAGCGGGCGTATTTCACCGGATTGAGCATGAAGGCATGCCAGACCATAAGAACGTCGAGGGAAGGCAGCTCGGCAGTGGTAGAGCCTTTGCTGAGCGATGACACCCAGTCGGCGAAGCGGCCCGCTGAGGCCTTGACATACGCGTGCCACACCTTCTGGGACGACTCAAACGACTCGGTTGAGGGATAACCAGCCAGATGTGCAACTTGGCATCTGAGCTGGATGAAGGCTTCGAGGAGCCCAAGATGCGCGAGGCAGTCTTCGGCCTTCGGGAGAGCGGTAGTGTCAACCTGGGGTGCAACTATGTCGGAAGCCGTGAGACCATGAGCCTGGAGCTTGGAAGCTTTGACCAGCGAGGCAGCTGGAAGAATAACGGACCTGAAATCGGGTCAGAGGTAAAACGTGCATGTCATGGACCTGAAATAACCTACTCAATTGCGGCAGGCATGGTGGGTTGTCTTTTTTCCAAAGTAGAGGGTAGTTGTGGTCGTAGATGGTTCGAGAGGGGCTCTTGGTTATCAGGAGGTCCAGGAGATGGATGGCAACTGCTTGATGCAACTAGGTAGACCTGATCAAGGGAAGACAGCCCCTATCTATCCTCATCAACATCCCAGGACTCTCACTCTTCCTCCACCTCAACCCCCGTGTAGTTACCGAGCATTTGGAATGAAATGTACGAAAATGCGGGGTGATTACACTATCGATGTCAATCTCAAAGTCGTCGGTTCACCTACATGCCAGTTAGATAGCTGATTCATCTTGAAGCTCTCGGCAGTTGCACCCACTTTGGACGTCTCAGCCGACAACCCTTCAAGCCGTAGCCAGATATGGTCAACTGACAACATGAGCGATCAAGGTGAGATGATATCGCACTGTCAATGAATGCTCGTGACGAGACATCTGGTTGGAGCGATTGATTAGAAACTTTGTTTCAAGGAAAGGCGGTGTGAGACGGACTGCAACTGACGTCGAGGCCGACAGTAGCCTCGGGGTGACACCCTCGTCCTGGACAAACGGGTGTGGCCAGGATCCCCATCGAGCGATCGAAGGAAAATCCAACTCGAGGACACACCCGCTCAACCCATTCAAGCATTTGCAGAGATGCGCCCCCAACGGCGACCCCCGGCCCAGCAATGTTCTTCATATGTTCCCTCGCAACCTGCAACATTCCCGGAGAATTCCCAAGTAGCGCCGTCCGCCCAAGCGTCTCAGCCAAGAGTCCCTCCCCTTCATCACCGCCCCCCCTCCTCTCCGCTATCCCTGCCCCATCACCGTATCCCCCTCGCACTCACCACCCCACCGCTCTCAACCTAACAAAGTAATTCGTCGGCTCCCGCGCAAACCTCTGCACAGCCTCATACCCTCCCAACTCGGCCGGCGTCTCCAAAAACTCAAATCTCCACATCATCAGCGAAAACAACAGCTTCATCTCATGCATGGCAAACTTCCTCCCATAGCAACCCCCTCGGCCCCAGCCCAAACGCCAGGGTCGGCCCCGCCATAGGGTCAAACACCTCTTCTTCCTCTGCCTTTTCGTTCTTTGTAACCTCCAGCCACCGCTCTGGTTTGAACGCGGCGATGTCGTTGTCATCCCATAGGGAGGTGAGGGTTTTCCCTTGGGAAGGTCTCGCTCCAGCACTGCGGATGGAGTCGGGCAGGGGGATGTTCGGCTCGAGGTAGCTCGCGCCGTTGGCCATGAGGAAGACGTCGGTGCCTTTGGGGATCTGGCGGCCTAGGACGGTGTTGTCCTGCTGTGCGGTGCGCACGACGAAGGCGATGGTGTTGGGGTGGCGGAGGACTTCTTCGATGAAGGCGTCGAGGTAGGGGATGTGCGCTTTGGTGAACTCGTGGTATGTGGGTGTGCGTTTGGCGTCGGCTGCGTCGGGGAGGACCTTGCGGATGTCGGCGCGGAGGCGCGATTGGATGGGCTGGTTGTCGGCGAGGAATTTGACGCCCCAGGCGATGGTCGTGGCCGAGGTGTCGTGCCCTGCGAGGGTGAAGCCGAAGAATTCGTCGGCGATGGCGGGACTGCTGTAGTAAGGGGGTCAGCCTTCCTTTTTGGCAACATCGCGCTCGCGGAGAAGGACGGAGTGCAGGGCCGTGGTGGGGTTGTTGTCGCCGGAGTTGATCAGCTGGACGGCCTCGTCGACCTTGCCGCCGATGTACTTGTCCTTGATGGCTTTGGCCTTCTTCATGAAAGGGAACTTGCGCATCACCCATGAGGTCAGGTGCGGCGCGGGGGAGAGCTGGGTGTCGGTTACGGAGTTGGCGAGTGTCAGCGTGGCGAAGACGTCGGGCACGTCCGCTTCAGGGAAGCCGACGGGCTTGTCGATATCTTCCGAGAGGACAAGATTCCATTGCGAGACCGCATGGAGCCGCTGGAAAGTATTGCTCTCGGCTTTCGGATGGCCGAAACTAGCGGCAAAGATTGCATCTAGCGCGACGAAGGTGATGTCGTGGTGGGCGTTGAAGGGCCGGCTGTCGGCAATCTTGCACTTGGGCTCCCACATTTCCATCATTGTGGTTGCCACCTCGTAGAAGTGAGGCCCGCTGACTTGGGCGATGAAGCTGGGCGCCATCAAATGGTTGATGAGGTTGCGGCTGCTCTTGAAGCGCGCATCGGTCGAATTCTTTTGTGCGTCGAAGCAGGATGTCCTAGCTTTCGAGGTGGTCCGCCACTACCACCCATGGCAGAGACATCGGCTTGATGAAGGCTTGGACGATGGGGCCTTGATGGCGCGTTGTCAACGAGGTCAGCCAACACTGTTCGCGGCCCTGTTAGCTCTGCGCCACAACGCCCTCAAGAACCCGGAAGACTTACAAAGATGCGCTTGGTCCGAAAGACGTAGCGCATCATTTCAGGGACGTCCCCGATTCCCTGCTGCATCTCGGTTGTAAGGGATGTCTGCGAGCGGCTTCGGCAGTGCGGCTCGATATACGGCGTACAGCGCGATTGCCAATACCGCGCCTACTAGGGCGCTGCCGTAGGAAGAGATCACGGATCCCATCGTAGTTGGGTGTGTGCGAGAACTTGTCCAGAGAGGGGATTGAAAGGCAGCGCAGTGTAGCACCTGTGCGATGCACGGCTTTATACCTGTCAACCCTACTGCTGTTACTAGCCGGCTATCCGTCATCTCATGCGATGCAACCCTGCTATGCCTACCGCGCTACAGGTGTCCGGTATCTGTGTAGTCCACCCAGGCCCAGCTTTCTGAGCGCAGGAAGCCGATCGTCACTTACTGACCTGCTCCTACGCTTTCCAGATCCCATAATCACCAAACTCTAGCAGATCTGTAAGTTTTCCTCCACTTTTTCTCCTACTTTAATTCTAACCTATTGTAGTTAAAGCTTCTATAAGAAGAGAGTGCCTGTACTGTAAGTTTCACTTACTCTCTTTTTATTAAAGAGCACTAACTAACTTTATTTTAATGCCATTAAGCCTTAAATCCGGCCCTGCCCTTACTCCTAAACCCCCTCCCCTATAAAGGAGGAGGAGGAAGAAAAGGAGGAAAAGGAGGAAGAGGAGGAGGAAGCTCCTTAAACCCCTATATACGCCGCTCTTATCTTCTCAGCAAATACTCGTCACTAACTTTAAGAGCAGCAGATCGCTCAAACCCCACGCAGCTAAGTCGCTACGCCACCCGCCTACCACAGAGCGTAGTGAGGCTTACCTAGGCTACCTCTAGAGCGCCATTATTAAAAACAGCGATAGTTGCTATTTTAACTATTCGGGTACTTCGGCACGCTACACTTACTGTGTAAGCGGACACTCCTACATAAAGATATATATTGAACTGGTGCGATGGCGCAACAGGGAAGAAACCACAAAGAGAACCTCACCTTTTGAACGTCGCACTCGGCCTGGAAGGCCGACTCCCAGACTACTGGCCCTCCGATCGGAGGGACACAAATGCAATTGACGTAGAAAAACAGATACGTACCTAGTATGGAACAAGACCGAGTTAGTGATAGTGCCTAGCATGAAACGGAGCCTAGCATGGAACAACAAAGGAAACGTGACCGTGGACTAGGTCATCTTCCTTCGATCAGAGGGCCAGAATGTCACTGGGCTTCCAATGGGAGGTTTTCGTGGTGAAATCGTCGGATGATGAATTGAAAAGAAGCACGGTTCAAAGAACCGCGCGGCGCGGCCCCTTTTTGGCGGTGGCACGCGCCAGAGAACGCATCGCTATGTACAAAAGCGGCTACAGTAATATTACATACAGAGCCAAAAAAAAAAAAAAAAAAACGCCAGGGACG